>Ga0209487_1001068_pt1 | contig 23564 bp, 14 predicted proteins | sample Poulit2012_FD_187524 | JGI IMG/M metagenome (GOLD analysis project Ga0209487, IMG submission 187524) | Agricultural soil microbial communities from Georgia to study Nitrogen management - Poultry litter 2012 (SPAdes) (version 2) | ecosystem: Environmental > Terrestrial > Soil > Agricultural land...
AGGACGGTCCCTTCGGCAAGTGCATTGCCCACGGCTACCTCAGCCTGTCTCTGGTCAACCTGTTCCTGCCCCAGATCGTCGATGTCCAGGGCATTGCCATGGGCGTCAACTACGGCTGCGACCGGGTTCGCTTTCCGGCGGCGGTACCGGTGGGCTCGCGCCTGCGCGGCGGCGGCGAGCTGGTGTCGGTGGAAGAGGTCCGGGGCGGTGCCATCCAGGCGGTCATCCGGGTCACCGTGGAGATCGAGGGCAGCGATCGCCCCGCCTGCGTGGTGGACACCATCAGCCGCTATTTCCCCGAGTCAGTGTAACCAGAGCGACGACGGGTAGAAAGACGAGAGCCGAAAGGCAGGCCCATGGAAGACAGGGCAGGGCAAGGCAGGGGAGCAGAGCCATGAACGACGTACCGGTGCGACCGGCAGCCACCCTGGTGGTGCTGCGGGAAGCCAGCGACGGCCTGGAAACGCTGTTGCTGCACCGCAACCGCAGGCTGACCTTTGGCGGCGGTCAGTGGGTGTTTCCCGGCGGTGCCGTGGAGCCCGCCGACGAGGCCGGCAGCGAAGAGCAGACCGCCCGCCGGGCCGCGGTGCGGGAAACCCGGGAGGAGTGCGGCCTGCAGCTGCCCGAGGAGGCCCTGGTCCCGGTCTCCCACTGGACCACGCCCCGGCCCTCGCCCAAGCGCTATGCCACCTGGTTTTTTGCCGCCAGCCTGACGGCGGATGCCGACCGCCCCGTGCAGGTGGACGGCGGCGAGATTGTCCAGCACGCCTGGTATCGCCCCGAGCAGGCCCTGGCGGCCCACCAGGCCGGCGACATCCAGATGTTGCCGCCGACTTACATCACCCTGCACGCCCTGGCCGAGGCCGGCAGCGTCGACGCCGCCCTGGCCCACTGGCGCCGCCAGCCCATGCTGCGCATCGAGCCGCGCATCGCCGTGGAGGGCGACACCGTCCACATGCTCTACCCCGGGGATGCCGGCTATGCCAGCGGCGAGGCCAGCCGGCCCGGCCCGCGGCACCGCTGCATTCTCGGCCCGGCGGGCTGGCGCTACCAGCGCCACGACGGCTCCCCGGGAGACCTGGCCCCTTGACCCCCGCCGCCCTGATTCTGGCCGCCGTCCTGCTGTGGTTCATGGCGGCCATTGTCAGCGACCGGTTGCGGGTCGATGTCGCCGCCCTGGCGGCCCTGCTGGCCCTGGTGCTGGCCCAGCGGCTGCCGGGGGTGGGGCCCATCCTCGACGAGGAGCGGCTGTTCCGCGGCTTTGCCAGCGCCGCCGTGGTGGCGCTGATCTCGGTGATGATCATCAGCGCCGCACTGACCCGGTCCGGCCTGCTGCAGCGCCTGGCCGATGCCCTGCTGCGCATTTCCGGCACCCCCGAACGGGGCGCCGGCCTGCTGCTGGGCGGCTTTGGCCTGCTGTCGGCGGGGGTGCAGAACGCCGGTGCCACCGCCATGGCCATCCCCGTGGCCCGGCGCTATGCCAGCCGCACCGGGCTGAAGGAAAACACCCTGCTGATTCCAGTGGGCTTCATGGTGCTGCTGGGGGGGGCGACCACCCTCATCGGCAACAGCGCCATGCTGCTGGTCAACGACCTGCTACCCGCCGACCGCGCCCCTCTGCCCTGGTGGGCCCCGGCCCCGGCGGGCCTGGCCCTGTTGCTGCTGGGGCTGGTCTACACCGGCTGGCAGCTGCGCCGGGTGCTGAGCCAGCGCCGCCCGCCCCGGGACGGTGCCCTGTTTCGCGAAGTCTATTCCCTGCAGGGGGAAATCCGCCTGGTGCGCTTCCGGCCCGCCGACGGCCAGGCCTGCACCGTCGCCGAGCTGGAAGAGCGCAGCGGCCTCACCCTGGTGGGGCTGTACCGCGACGACGACCTCATCATCGCGCCGCCGCGCCATCGGCGCATCCACCCCGGCAGCTGTCTGGCCCTGGTCGGCAGCCCGGCAGAGCTGGACCGGCGACTGGACGGCCACCGCGAGCTGATCACCCCCGCCCATTGTCCGCCGCTGGCCCGGGCGGTCAGCCGCGACCGCGCCGGCGTGGTGGAGCTGGTCATCCCCCCGGGCTCGGGCTGGGTCGGCCGCAGCATGCGCGACATCCGCCTGCGCTATCGCCATGGCCTCACCCCGCTGGCCCTGTACCGCGACGACGGCCTGCTGCAGGGCGATGTCCGCGGCCACCCGCTGCGCGTGGGCGACACCGTGCTGGCCTACATGCAGTGGCTGGACCTGGACCACTTGCCGGCGCTGGAAAACGCCGTGCTCATCTCGCCGGTGCCTCCCCGGCCCGCCCCCGCCGGCAGCGGCCGCCGCGCCCTGCTGGTGCTGGCCGCCACCGCCGCCGCCGGCCTGCTGCTGCAGCCGGCCCTGCCCACCCTCATGCTGGGCTGCGCCCTGCTCATGGTGCTGACCGGCGTGCTGGACATGGACGATGCCTACCGCGCGGTCAGCTGGCAGACCGTCTTCATGATCGTGGCCCTGTTTCCCATCAGCGACGCGATGATCGCCACCGGCATTTCCAGCGCCCTCAGCCAGGCCGCCGTCAGCCTGCTGGGCCCGGCCCCGCCGCTGGCCCTGCTGATGCTGCTGTGCGCCGTCACCACCACCCTGCTGGCGCTGATGGTGGCCAACGTCGCCACCCTGTTCATTCTGGCACCGGTGGCCGTCCAGCTGGCCGAAAGCTACGGCCACGACCCGGCCCTGCTGGTGCTGCTGACCGCCGTCTGCACCGCCAACACCTTCCTGCTGCCCAACAACCAGGTCACCAGTCTGATCGCCGCCGCCGGCAGCTTCCACAGCCACGACTTCATCCGCCAGGGCGCCCTGCTGCAACTGCTGTTCATCGCCGCGGTGGTGGCCGTCTTCCTCGGCGGCCAGAGCCTGGGGTGGATGGGGTAGGGGAGAGCGAGGCTGGACGATCGCAGCACTCCCCTAAAGTTTTCCCAGCGAAGGCCGGGATCCAGAAGCTACCAAGTGCCAGCCGAAAGCCCGCTGCACTGAGGTCCACTCCGCGCAGCCGCACCATCGTGACCCCCGCTTTCCTGCCCCTCGTTTTCCCGCCCCGGCAGAATAGCCGGGGCCGGGATCCAGGGACCACGGAGCACTGGGCGGCAACCAGAAGGACATCGAGTCACCATGGCCTCCGCGGCACGGAGGTGCTGTCTTTTCAAAAACTTGGACACTGTGCTGGAGAGATTCTGGTAAATCCAGAGTGGCTTGCTAGACCAGGCGGGGTTTCTGCTTGAGGGTTTGCAGCTGCTAGACTGGCTGGTTGGTGGGCTCTAGGTAGGCACATCAAGCAAGATATTTCAGACGTTCTTCTCTCCCAGATTTATAGAAGTAGAAACTCTATGCGTCTTGTAAAAGCCCAACAGCGGTTTGGCTTCAAATTTAGCCAGTCAGGGGCACATATCGCGCGCACCATGATGTTGGATGAACTAAGGATACTCTTTGCGAGATTGCCTACTACAGCCAGTCAGAACTCTTACCGGAAGGCCATTGAAGAGGACAATCTACTGCAAAAGAACACCAGCAGAACTCGCAGCCTAACCTGTCGCCATCTGATTGATCTGTACAGCCTGGACCCACAGTTACCATTGTTCCGCAATTTCCGCCGTCTTTGGGATACGACTCCCGATGCACGCCCACTGCTCGCCTGCCAAATGGCACAGACCCGCGACCCATTCTTGCGCCTGTCCCAGCAAAAAATACTGAATCTGCCCCTTGGCGCTGTACTGCGACGAGTAGATATGGAGCAGCTGTTTGCTGACCGCTATCCCGATCGTTTCAGCCCAAGCACGCTCAAGTCCCTGGCGCAAAATCTCAATGCCACCTGGACCCATGCCGGCTTTTTGTGCGGAAGAGTCAAAAAAGTACGCACTGACCCGAACATTCACCCGGTCAACGTTGCTTTTGCCCTCTGGCTGGGGGCCCTACAAGGTGCCAGTGGCATTCGCCTGTTCAATACCGACTGGATCAAACTGCTCAATTGCCGTCTGGAGCAGCTTCAAGACCTGGCCCGTCAGGCCAGCTTTTCTGGTTTACTGACGTATAAACACTCCAGCGAAGTCATTGAAATCAACTTTCCCGACTACCTGATCAAGGATGAGGAGGCCCTGCTTTATGAGTAACCGTCTCAGCCGCCTGCTGACCAGTTACAGCAATTTCATCAGCATTCCCTGGATGGCTGGGCTCGCTGATGAGCAACGCGTCATTTTTGCCGTGTACCACAAAGAAGATGAGCTCAAACTACGCGCCCACGTTGAAGAATTCCGCCTCGCCACTCTGCACGCTGGCCATGACTGGCTGCAGCTGGATGCCACTTTACTGTTTCCAGAATGGATGGCCAGCCAAAAGTACCGGGAAGACTATTTTGAGGAACCAGACGATCTGCGCTCCAAATACAAGGCCTTCACCAGAGAGTCGGTAACAAAGTTCGCCGAACAAGTAGACCAGCATGCTGATGCCAATACCCTCGTTGCTCTAATTGGCTGCGGCACTTTGTTCGGCTTTGCCTCTGTCTCAGATTTCGTCAAACAGCTGTCCAGCTATGTGCCTGGACGGCTACTGGTATTTTTCCCTGGGGAATACATCGACAACACCTATCGTCTGCTCGATGCGCGCGACGGCTGGGGCTATCAAGCAACTGCGATTACTGCAGACAACTAGACAGAGAACTAAAGCACAGGGAATGCAAGCATGATGCTCAACCGCGATATTTATCAGCTCGACCCCGCACAAAATCGACTCGCCAACAATGGTGTTGCTGTAGTCAAGGACGACCAAAGCCAGGAATCCCTCGATACTCTGCGCTACGAGCTGCAAACCTTTGTCTGTGACGGTGAGTACGAAGCCGGGCTGGAAAAAATCCTATCGACTTTTTTGCGCAGTTTGGCCAGCAATCATGAACAGCCCGGCATCTGGATTTCCGGCTTCTTCGGCTCGGGGAAATCCCACCTGGCCAAAATGCTGCGTGCTTTCTGGACTAATCAGGCCTTTCCCGATGGCGCTCGTGCCCGTGACATTGCCGAGCTGCCACAGGACATCCGTGACCACCTCACCGAGCTGAGCAGCGTTGCCAATCGCTACGGTGGCCTGCATGCCGCCTCTGGCACCTTGGGTTCTGGCGCCAGCCACAATGTACGCATGGCTCTGCTCAACATCGTTTTCAAATCTGCTGGCTTGCCCGAGCAATACCATCAGGCGCGCTTTGTTCTCTGGCTCAAGAAGAAAGATATTTTTGACGCTGTAAAGGCAGCAGTGGAAGCCGATGGTGACAGCTGGGAAGCTGAGCTGGAAGATCTCTACATGTCCCGCAGCATCGCCAATGCACTACTGCAATACGACAGCACGCTGGGGGCCGACATCCGCGAAGTGCGCCAAGTCATGCGCGACCAGTACCCCAACGTTGAAGATGTCAGCAACCAACAGATGGTGGATGCCATTCATGATGCTCTGGCTCCCAATGGCGAGTTTCCGCTCACCCTGCTGGTTCTGGATGAAATGCAGCAATACATTGGTGGCGATGCCGATCGTGCCCATGCGGTACAAGAAACCATTGAAACCTGTTGTGAAGCCTCCAAATTCAAAAGCAAGCTACTCTTTGTCGCGACGGGTCAAAGCGCACTGTCTGGCACACCAAATTTGCAACGCCTGATGGGCCGTTTCCAGGTCAACATCCAGCTTAAAGACACCGATGTTGAAGCCGTGATCCGCAAGGTTATCCTGCAAAAAAAAGCCTCTGCCAAGCCAGCGCTGGAACAAATGCTGCAAACCCATCTGGGTGAAATTTCACGGCAATTGCGTGGTACCAAAATCGAGCACCAGCAGAGTGATGAAAAAGTCATGCTGGCGGACTACCCTCTGTTACCGGTGCGGCGCCGCTTCTGGGAACGTGTACTGCGTATTGTCGATGCCACCGGCACCGTCTCGCAGTTGCGTAACCAGCTTAAAGTGGTGCACGAAGCCGTCCAGGCCACGGCAGACAAGCCGCTGGGCCATGTCGTGCCCGCAGACTTCATCTACGACCAAATTTCCATCAATCTGCTGCAAACTGGTGTGATCTCCCGCGAAATCACCGAAACCATTGGCCAATTTGCTGCCGGCAATGCCGATGAGCAGCTCAAGGGGCGCATCCTTGCTCTCATTCTGCTGATTGGCAAACTGCCCACCGAGCCCGCCGCCGACTGCGGGGTGCGTGCTACAGCTGACATGCTGGCCGACCTGCTGATTGACGACCTCAACAGTGGCAAGGACAGCATCCGTACCACTGTGCCCCGTATGCTGACAGAGCTAACCGAAGAAGGGCTATTGATGGCCATGGAAACGACTGTAGGCACCGAATACCGCCTACAAACCATGGAAAGCTCCCAGTGGTACGACACTTTTCGTCAGGAAGAAGCTGACCTTCGCGGCAACATGCAGCGTGTAGAAAACATCCGCATTGATCTACTGCAAAGGGCTATTCGTCAGGAAGTGTCCAGCATTCGTCTCACTCAGGGTAAGACCAACGAATCACGCTCAATTCTGACCAGCTTCGACCCCGAGCTACCCCGCGATGCCCATGAAAAAATCTACGCTTGGGTACAAGACGGTTGGAGCCTGGACGAAAAAAGCTTCCTGCGCGAAGCCCGTAGTCGCGCTGCGGGTGACCCCAGCATTTTCGTCTACATTCCGGCACGCAATCGCTCCGAACTGACCAACGCCATCATTGCCGAAAATGCTGCCCGGGCCACCCTCGATAAACGCGGCATTCCCAACACCGATGCCGGAGCCGATGCCCGCAGCGCCATGGAAACCCGCCATCGCGATGCCCAAAAACAAGTGCAAACCCTACTGCGGGAAATCTTCGAAGGTGTGCAAGTTCTTCAGGCTGGAGGCAGCCAGCCCGATGGCGACCGCATTGCTACCCGTATCGAAAACGCCGCCCGCACATCGCTAGTACGCCTTTACAGTGAATTTGACCAAGCAGACGACCCCAACTGGGGCAAAGTTTACGACCGTGCCCGCAAGGATGGTGGCCAAAATGCACTGGAAGCCATCGGTTACAACGGCGACCCCGAACAGCACCCCGTATGCGCTCAAATCAAGCGCTACATCGGTAGCTCCAAAAGGGGCAGCGAAATTCGTGAGCATTTCACCGCTGCTCCCTATGGTTGGCCACTGGATGCCATCGACGGCGCACTCTTTGTATTGCTGGCCAGCGGCATCCTGCTCGCCAAAGACAGCGGTACCAACGCGGTCAATGCTGCCCAGCTGGAGCGCAGGCAGGTCGGCCAAACCAGCTTTAGCCCGGAAAGTATTGCCATTCGCCCCGTTGACCTGATCAAGATTCGCAGCCTACTGACCGCTTGCGGTGTTTCCTGCCAACCCAATGATGACCTCGACCACAAGGTACAAGATCTGGTTGCCCACGCCCGTCAGCTGGCCCAGCAGGCCGGCGGCGATGCGCCACTCCCTCAGCGGCCTGATACTCAGTTGTTCAACGAACTGGCCAATCGCTCAGGCAATGCCAAGCTGCAATTGATTCTGGACGAACAAGCCAACATCAAGGATGCCATTAGCCAGTGGCAAGCTACCGGTGAGCGCATTGGTCAACGCCAGCCCGACTGGCTCTTACTGCAAGACTTGCTCGACCTTAGCCGCGACCTGGGCTTCTATCCAGCGATCAAAACCGAGGTCGATGCTATTGTCGAACAGCGCGCCCTGCTCGATGAGCCCAGCCCGGTCAGCCCTCTGGTGCAGCGTCTTACCGAGAGCCTGCGTAACGCACTTCAGCATCACGTACAGAGCTACCTGGGCGAGCACGCGAAAGGCTTGGCCCAGCTACAACAAGACCAGCACTGGCAGCAACTGTCTGCCGAACAGCAAGACGATATTCTGCGTAAGCGCAACCTGCTGCAACTGGCCCAACCCGACAGCAGCAACGCCAACACCATCATTGAGGCTCTACACCAAGCCAGTTTGGAACAATGGAGCGACCGTACCAGCTCACTGGCCAGCCGCTTTGAAGCAGCCCGCATCGAAGCCGCCGAACTGCTGCAACCCCAGCTGCAACATATCAACCTGCCTCGCCGCACCTTCACTGATGCCGCAGAAATCGATGCCTGGCTGGAACAAGTCAAGCAACAACTGCTGGAAAAACTCAACGACGGACCCGTGACCTTTTCATGATGCAACACAGCTCTCAGCCCCTGGACAAAGACCTGCGTAACGCCCTGGAGCGCACGGTTAAACAAGCTCGTGGCATTGCCGAGCAGGCCGCCCGCGAAGCACTTGAACAGCTCGGTGTTGGCGAAGCCAAGCCCGCTGACTACCTCAGTGATGAGCAGCGCAAGCTGCGCACCCGCCTACGCGCTTTGGGTCGCCAGCTGGGTGATGTGCGCCACAGCAATGCCGAGCAGGACACCCACGAGTTGATTACCGGTGTCGCTTATGAGCATTGGCATCGCATGCTGTTTGCCCGTTATCTGGAGCAGAACAACCTGCTCATGTATGACGAATACACCGCCCTGACGCTGGACGAATGCAACGAGCTGGTTCAGGAGCCGGACGCTCTCCGCGATGAGCAGGAACGCCGCTGCAAAACCGGCTGGGAGCTGGCCGGTGTACTCGCCTCCAAAATGCTGCCGCAGATTTTCCGCATCGACTCACCCGTATTCGAGCTGGAACTGGCCCCCGAACACCAGCGCGCTCTCACCGCACTGGTCAACGGCCTAGCAGCCGACACCTTCCAGGCCTCCGACAGCCTTGGCTGGGTCTATCAGTTCTGGCAGTCCGACAACAAAGATCGCATCAACCAGTCCGAAGTCAAAATCGGTGCCCGCGAACTGCCTGCCGTCACCCAGCTGTTTACCGAGCCCTATATGGTCAGCTTTCTGCTGGATAACGCCCTGGGCGCATGGTGGGCCAATAAGCGCCTGACAGAAGATGACTGGCTTAACGCCCAAAGCGAAGACGAACTGCGCCAAAAAGCCAGCATCCCTGGCGTGCCGCTCAGCTACCTACGCTTTGTGCAGGAAGAACAGAACGGCGTAAAACGCTGGACACCCGCCGCTGGCACCTTTGATCAGTGGCCCGAGCAGCTCAGCGAGCTGAAAACTTTGGACCCCAGCTGTGGCTCCGGCCACTTTCTGGTTGCCGTCATGCTGATGCTGGTTCCCCTGCGTATGCAGCTGGAAGGCCTGAACGCCCACCAAGCTATTGATGCTGTGCTGCGTGACAACATTCATGGCTTGGAGCTGGACCAGCGCTGCGTGGAACTGGCTGCCTTTGCCCTGGCATTAGAAGCTTGGCGTTATCCCGATGCCGGTGGCTACCGTCCACTGCCCGAAATGCAGCTGGCCTGTAGCGGTCTGTCAGTGCAAGCTGCCAAGGACGAATGGAAGCAACTGGCACTGGGCAAGCATAACCTCAGTATTGCTCTCGATTGGATGCACAACACTTTCAAGGACGCTCCCGTACTGGGCAGCCTGATTAACCCTTCTAAATCCAAAGCAGCCAATATTGTAGAGTGGGATGAGCTGTCTGCCGTGCTTAATCAGGCACTGGCACAGGACAGTAGCAATCTGGACAGCATCAACCAGCACGAGGCAGCAATTGTCGCACACGGTTTAGCTAAATCTACGCAATTATTAGCTAGTAAGTATCACTGGGTCATAACTAATGTTCCTTATTTGGGCATCCGCAAACAGCAACAAACCTTACGGAAATATTGCGAACAGTACTATCCTGCATCAAAATCAGACTTAGCCGCATCAATGATAGAGCGCTGTTTTGAACTAACTACTAGCACAGGAACAATAAGCGTTGTCGCACCAAGCTCTATAAACTTTAGGCCATACTTTAAAAACTTCAGAGAATTACTATTAGCCGAAAAAAATATTGCATTAACTGCAGTTCTTGGGGCTAACGCCTTTAGCTCAATTAGCGGAGAAATAGTAGACGTCTCACTCTACTCAATAGAAAACAATGCTACAAACAATAAAACAAATGTTGTTGACATTCAAAGCTCACTCTATGAGCAAAAAAAGCCAACACTACAAACTCAGCAATTGAGTTCCTTTACAAAACAACAATTTTTATCCAACCCTAGTTTTAGAATTCAGCAAAACAATGATAGTGAGACTAAAAATCTTACGGAATATGCCATTTGCCCTCAAGGTATAAAAACTGGAGATGATAACAAATGGATCAAATATTTTTTTGAAAAAAACGATCTGACTTCTTGGGAATTATTACAAAGCGCTGACTCAACAGGCTCTATATTTGGCGGCTGCAGCCTAATCTTAAACTGGGAGACCCAGGGGGCGGGCTTAATCAGACCAAGATTAGATAGTCCAGCTATAGGAAATTCAGGAATAGGTGTTTCTCAAACCGGAACAGTGAGAGCAGTATCATACATGGGCAAACGGTTTGATAGTAATTTGGCGCCTATCATATCAATGGAAGAAAAAAACCTGGAGGCCATCTACACATTCATCAGCTCTGACGAATACGCTGAAACAGTGAAGAACCTCAACCCTGGACTGTATGTAAACAATACAGCATTACTTGAAATAAACTTTGACTTAAAATACTGGGATTCAATTGCCAACCAACTATATCCATATGGCTTACCAGAGCCACACAGTAACGACCCCACTCAATGGTTATTTCACGGTCACCCCTGCGGCTCAGTAATCTGGGACGAACAGGACAAACGCACCGCCCACGGCGATCCGCGAATTGACGATAGCGTGCTGCAAGTAGCTGTTGCCCGCCTGCTTGGCTATCAGTGGCCTGCCGAACTGGATTCCGATATGGAATTGGCCCCGCAACAACGTGAATGGGTGCAGCACAGCCACAGCCTCAACCGCTTCACCGACGACGACGGCATTGTCTGCCTGGATGCTGTGCGTGGCGAAGCCCCCGCCGATCAGCGCCTCGAAGCCCTGCTCGAAGCCGCCTACGGCGACCAGTGGACCGTCGCCACCCGTGACCAGCTGCTCAAAACTGTCGGCGGCAAAAGTCTCAAGCACTGGTTGCGCGACAAGTTCTTTGAGCAACACTGCAAACTGTTCCAGCATCGCCCCTTCATCTGGCACATCTGGGACGGCCTTACCGACGGCTTCAGCGCCCTGGTCAACTACCACAAGCTCGACAAGGCTGGCCTGGAACGCCTGATCTACACTTACCTCGGCGACTGGATACGCACCCAGCAAGCAGGCTTACAAGCAGGCACCGACGGCGCACAAGAGCGCCTCGCCGCCGCCGAAACCCTCAAAACCGAACTTGAAGCCATTCTCCAAGGCGAAAAACCCTACGACATCTTCGTCCGCTGGAAACCTCTGGAAGAACAGCCCATCGGCTGGAACCCCGACCTCAACGACGGCGTCCGCCTCAACATCCGCCCCTTCATGATGGCCCGCGACCTAGGCCGCAAAGACGCAGGCATCCTGCGCTTTAAGCCCAACATCCACTGGCGCAAAGACCGGGGCAAAGACGTCGAATCCGCCCCCTGGTACCACCTCGGCCTGGAATACGACGGCAAAGAAGGCGACCGCATCAACGAACACCACCTGACGCTGGATGAAAAGCGTAGAGCAAGGGAAAGCTGAAATGCAAATAACAAAACTAGAAATAAAGAACTATAGAGGCATCGAAGACTTAACCATAAAGCTAGATAGCACCACTGTGCTTATTGGTGAAAACAACACTGGTAAAACTACAGTCCTGCACGCTCTACGCGCCTGCTTACAAACGATAAGAAGTAGTGGAAGATCTCAGGTTTTTGATGAGTTTGATTTCCATCTTGATTCAGAAAGCGCTGATCCAGCTTTAGCTAAACCAATAGAGTTAACTGTCACGTTTGAAGAAATAAATAACGAAGAGTGGTCAGAGGAAATAGAACAAAAACTAGGCGGTGACGCTGGAATAATTTCATTTATAGGACCGAATGAAATAGCCAGGGTTCAGCTACGAGTCACTTCGGAATACTCGCAAGCAACGCAAGAAATAGAAACAGGTTTTGATTTCCTAGATGCAGATGGTAACCCATTACCCGACAGAAACAGAAGGAAACTATCTAGTCTTCAACAGATTAGGCCTTTATTTTACCTATCTGCCTTGCGTGATGCTGGTAGGGAATTCTCAAGAACAGCACAGTTTTGGTCTCCATTTGTAAAAAGCTCACAAATAACACCTGATAAAAAGCAGGAAATAGAAGAACAACTCTTAGAAATCAACAACTCAATTATTGAAGCACACGGAACTTTTAAAAAGGTGCAAGATCACCTTTCAAAGGTACAGCAACTAGTATCCGTAGGCGAAAAAAACATTGTTAGCGTTGACGCTATACCAGCAAGAATTTTCGACATGCTAAGTCGTACACAAGTAAATATCGCCTCTGCAACTGGTGCGAAGCTGCCTATAGGAAGGCATGGCGAGGGTACTCAAAGCCTATCCGTTCTTATGTTGTTCGACGCTTATCTTCAATCAGATCTTTCAAAAGCTTCTGGTGGCCCTGAAGTAAAGCCAGTCGTTGCACTTGAAGAGCCTGAAGCTCACTTACATCCTGCAGCTGTCAGGTCACTATGGCAAACTATTGAAAAAATTGATGGTCAAAAAATTATTGCCACCCACTCTGGTGATTTATTGTCAGAAGTTGAAGTGTTTTCTATCCGTCGATTATATCGCTATGAAGGCTCAGTCAGAATAGGAAAAATTCCAAATGATTTATTTTACCCAGACCAGCTTAGGATGTTTGATCACTGGGTTAGAAGAACTAGAGGTGAGCTGTTTTTCGCACGTACCTGGCTATTAGTCGAAGGCGCTACAGAAGTTATCATTCTGAGCGGCGCTGCGAAAGTATTAGAAGTAGACTTAGAGAAAAACGGTGTGAGATTGATCGAATTTTCTCAGAGCAATGTTACAATATTAATCCAAGCTGCAAACGCCCTTGGAATCGCATGGCATGTTTTTACAGACAGTGATCCTGAAGGTGTTAAATATAAAACAGCAGCAGAAAAAGAGCTTTCAAATACTTACAAAAACAGACGCCATATAACAGCTCTTCCGGCACATGACGATATGGAGCCATACCTGTACAAGAATGGATTCTCAGAAATTTATGAAGCCAACATATCTGAACAAAAACGAAAAAGATTAACAATAGATGAATCCGACTCTAACTATCCCGACAAAATTGTAAAGTGTTTAAATGCTAGCAAGCCTGAAATGGCACACAAAATAGTTGAAGAAATGGAATCCTCTGGTAAACAGTCAGTACCAACACATATTAAATATTCAATTTACAAAGCTGCTGCTTTAGGTAGGTAACATACATGACTTATTTAGCCGAACTAAACTCAAGCCAACTAGAAGCAGCAAAGTGGAACACCGGACCACTACTAGTTCTAGCCGGCCCTGGCTCCGGAAAAACCAAAACACTTATTTCCAGAGTTGCGAGAATAATTGACGAAAGTAAAAACGATTCATTCCGCATCTTATGCTTAACATTCACTAGAAAAGCTGCCGCTGAAATGCGAGACAGATTATTTACCTTGGTTCCAGAGGCACAACAAAGAGTTAACCTATCAACTTTTCATTCATTTGCTACTGATATTTTGAGGCAGCACGGAAGTCATTTCGGTTTAACTCCAGATTTTTCTATCATTGATAGAGAAGAGCAGATTTTAAATATAAAAAAAATCATAGAAAACAACGAACATAAATATTCTGTATTTCTATCTTCTGAAAAAGCACTTGATGCTATTGAGTATCTCTTTAAAGAGTTAGTTCCAGATGGTCAAATCTCCAGCCTAGTAAAAAACCAAGCTGTAGGAATGCAACTAACAAGTCTTTTTAAGGAATACAAAGCTGTTCTTTGTGAGCAAAACATCCTTGATTATGGAGCGATTATTTATTTTTGCGAGCAAATGCTACGAGAACGTCCCCGTCTTGCCAGGCAGTTGAGAGCCGTATACACATATATCTGCGTTGATGAGTTCCAAGATACTAACAAATCGCAATATGCTTTGTTGCGCTCTTTATCACCAGAAGCCGACTCCAATATTTTTATTGTTGGTGATGACGACCAAATAATTTACCAATGGAATGGTGCAAGCCCGAAAAGAATTGATAAATTAAAAGAAGACTACAATCTAAATCAAATTCAGTTACCAGAGAATTATAGATGTCCTGCTGAGGTTGTAGAACTTGCTAATATTCTAATCTCTCACAATAGTGCACGAATCGCTGACAAAGAGCCCTTACGTGCAATGCATACTCCAACTGATCATTCACCAGTTTTCGTAAAAAGCTTTCCACACGATGAAGCGGAAGCAAGCTGGGTAGCGGAGCAAGTTCAAGAAAAAATCAATAGCGGTACCAAGCCAATAGATATTGTTATTCTCGCAAGAAACACCAAGCTCTTGCAGGGCGTTGCTGCAGCCTTAACAAACTTAGAGATTGAAGCTTTTGTTCCTAAAAGAAAATCAAACTTTGAAACAGCCCCTCTAAGACTTATTCTTGAAACCCTAAAACTATCACTTTTACGTTCAGATTCAGATGTGCTTAGCAGACTCACCAAGGCACTTGACGACTGCTTCGGTGTTGAAATCATTCCAAATGAACTTGCAGTATCTGCTGCTGCAACCAGTGGTGACTACTTTCAGGCACTGCTTCACTTTCAAAATATTTCCGAAGAAAAGAGCGCTGAATCTTTTTTTAGCTTACTTTCTTATTTTGAAAAAAATGATTGTTGGTCATTTATCGAAAAATCATTCAACTTATTTGATCAGTTATTTTCTGAAATAACGCAACATGAAGAAGACACCAATACCGATATGTTCTCTGAGTACTATGTAGAAAAAAGTGTTTGGAATAATATCATAATGGAGTTAGGCGGTATTGAGGATGCTAAGAATTTATCACTTGGTCAGTTACTTCAAGAATTAGCATTAGCGAGCAAATCACCAGAACCGCCTACTAATGCGATTCGTTGCTTTACCATTCATGCGTCAAAAGGAATGGAGTTCCCCCATGTATTTCTTGTCGGGCTAGCTGAAGACCAGCTCCCTTCTTTTCAGGCTAAACAGAAAGGAGCTGATAGTCATGAGATGCAAGAAGAGCGCAGAAACTGTTTTGTAGCTATAACTAGAACTATTGAAACCCTAACCATGACTTATGCAAGAAAATATAATGGCTGGAACAAAAAGCCGTCACGTTTTTTAAAAGAAATGGACGTTTTGCCAACTTAAAGACTTAAAGGTTGATCAAATCTACATACAACTGTCCTGTTTCTACATTTCTCGATATTGAAAGCAAGGTGATTTACACTATTCTTCGCTACCAGAGAAGGCAGAGCTGGAGAATATGCCCAGCTGTATGCCCTGTTCATAACATTATGAAAATTGATCTGTGTCGATAGCTAGAGTCATAAGGTTGGCTACAATAACTTCCTGTTTATGAGTGAATCACTGGTCATGGAAGATATGCTTGCCAAAATTGCAGACTGGTTTGAAACTCCTGAGTATCTTAAACACTGCTCTCGACAAACGGATCCCAGCCTAGATTCTTAACTACGAAAGACCGTTACTTGGTACTATGGTAGTTCAGGAGATTGGTCTGGCTGCCATGAAAAAAGCTGTCCACTATTCAATCTTTGGCTGGAGAAGCTTGAGGATTTATAAGGTGCCACACTCATACGAAAGGGGAGCTCCATGCTCAAAGAGCTCAAGCTAAACAACGTAGGCCCAGCTGCAACCATGGAGCTGAAGTTTGCCCCGCGCCTTAACCTGATCACTGGCGACAATGGCTTGGGCAAGAGTTTTCTACTTGATATTTCCTGGTGGGCACTGACTGGAAAGTGGCCTGCAGAAGTCAACTCGGAGCTCACTTCCGGTGGTGTTGCTCTGCCCAGGAACCAGGGGCAGAGTGCTACCATTGAGTTTAAAATTGCTGCCACCTGTGAGCCCAAGGCAGTAAGGAGAAGGTTTGACCGCAATTCACAAAGCTGGCCACGCAAGCAAGGGCGTCCCATCAAGCCTGGTTTGGTTTTCTATGCCATGTCGGATGGCAGTTTTTCTGTGTGGGATCCCGAGAGAAATTACTGGCGGGACAAAGAAGACCCTGCAGGCAGACAAGATGCCTATGTTTTTACACCCAGAGAAGTCTGGGATGGTTTGCAAGCCTCGGGAGGCAATTGGGTTTGCAATGGTCTGCTTCGTGACTGGGCGGGCTGGCAAAAAGAAAATGGCCGTGCTTTTCAAAGTCTGAAGGCTGTTTTAAATCATCTATCACCAGATGAGGGTGAACTTCTTGAGCCGGGAGCGTTAACGCGCATCAGCCTTACAGATGTGCGTGACATGCCCACCATCAAGATGCCTTATGGCGTGGAAGTGCCCATTCTTCATGCTTCTGCCGGTATGCGCCGTATCATTGCCTTGGCTTATTTCCTGGTGTGGTGCTGGGAAGAGCATCTGAAAGCTGTTGAGCTGAAAGGCCTTGAACCAGAGACGCGCGTCACCTTCCTGATTGATGAGGTCGAGTCTCACCTGCACCCACGTTGGCAGCGTTCGGTAATCCCCTCGCTGCTGGAAGTTATGCAGCAATTGAAAGAAGACGCCAAGGTACAGCTGGTTGCCGTTACCCACTCTCCTTTGGTAATGGCTTCGGTTGAACCATCGTTCGATGCGAAACAGGATGTCTGGTTTGATCTGGACCTTGAAAACAATGAAGTGGTTTTACGTCAACGACCTTTCGTGCCCATGGGCGACGCTTCCACTTGGCTGACCAGCGATGCGTTTGACTTGAAAACTGCCAGAGCGCTTGGCAACGAGCGACTAGTACAAAAGGCTGCCGACTTGCTTGATTCGGATGTGGTAACCAAAGCAGAGCTAGACGACATGCAAGAGCAGTTGATTAAGGCCTTAAATCCTATGGATGACTTTTTGCTTAACTGGCACTACATTCGCAAATCTAGGGAGCGGGCGCAATGATTCCTGTAGTGTTGCAAGCGGAACCCAATGGTTTTGATGTGCTTGTCCGTCAGCCTGGCTTACAGTGGCTGGCTGAAAACAATATCGACCTTAACGGTGTGCCACCCAAAGCCTCTGAACTGCCTGCATATTGGCAGCGTGTGACGGAACAGCTATGGAGAAGCTACTCCGGCGTTTGTGCCTACCTCGCCATCTATTTTGAGTTCGCAACTGGTGCAGCCTCTACCGACCATTTCATTCCCAAATCCACCTCTGCAAGCCAAGCCTACGAGTGGTCAAACTACCGATTGTCTTGTTTGGGCCCCAACAGAAATAAAAACAAGTTTGATGATGTCCTTGATCCATTTGAAATCGTCCACAACACCTTTGAACTCAACCTTTCAAACGGTCAAATCAAACCTGGCTTGTCATTGACGACTGATGAACAAGCAGCTGCCCAAAAAACCATTGACCGGTTAAAACTGGACAACGATCAGTGTCGCAACATGCGCCAAAAAACTTTTTCACGCTATCTACGCAAAGAGGATGAAGAAACCCTACGTGAACTGTCGCCCTTTGTTTGGTACGAAGCTCATCGCCAAGGGCTTCTATGAAACTCATTGAGCTTTTAACCCGTGAGATTCGCTCCAGCGCCGACTACAATCCCAATGTACAGGTTGCGCCTAGTGCCATTCTCTGGACAGACAAGAAGCGCCAGTGGGAAAGTGCTCTGCCCTTGTTGCAGTCAGTGATGCCCGAACTGATTGTACTGGGCGAGTATCAGCCGCAAAGCAAAACTGGACCGGCTATCTGGATCAAGTGCGCAATCGAAGGGGTACTGCCAGGCTTCGAACTGCCCGTCGACCGCACCCCCATTGTTTATCTGCCGGGTGTTGAGCGCAGGGACCTTCGTGCCATAGTGGACTGTCCGCCAGAGTTGATGCCGCTGGCCGAGCTGCAATATCGCGGCTGCTGGTGGATTTACAACAACTCCGGCCGCGACTGGACAGTACGTGCCTTCATGGTGTCCGACAACGGTGGGGCAGGCCTGGATGTGGCCGGTGATGACAAAACCCAGCAAACGCTACTTCGTGTTTTGCCTGAAATTCTCGATAGTCACCATCAGGACTTGCTAAACCGCCGCCTTGAAGTGGCCGACTTTAATCGGCTGGTTTCCAGTGACCCTGTGCGAGATTTGCTGAGCTGGATGAATGATCCTGCAGCTTGTCGCAAACGCTGGGACAGCAACCGCTGGCAGGCCCTGGTGGGCATCTGTGAGAGCGAATACCGCTTTAACCCTGAACACGACGGTGAGCACACAGCTGCTGAGCTACTCTGTGCTCGCCAGGGACTCTGGGAAGGCGTTTGGCAGCGCTACCTGGACTCCTGTCAGCAGTACCCTCAACTGCCACAGTTATTACTCCAGGTCGAAGCAGATTTAGCGGCCAATGGCGAAAGTTACCCGGTTGTGAACCAGCGCGGTGAAAGCGAACTGGAAAATGCCTTGCAGAAGCTGCTTTCACAAGATGCAAGCAGTGTTCGCAATGAGTTGGTGCAGCTGGAGGAGTGGCACGCCGTTCGCCGTAGCTGGGTCTGGCATGACTTGGGGCTGGCTCCTCTGGCTGGTGTCATCAAGCATCTGGCAGCTGTGGCGAAGCTCAGTATGGCTGCATTTTCTGGGAGCCAGCCAGAGGACATGGCTGAGCAGTACCGGAATGTCTACTGGCGGGCCGACGACCAGCTACTCAAGGCATTGGCTTGCAACCTTTCAGCCAGCCAGCAAAGTCTCGTGCAGAGCATTTTGGGTATGATTTATAGCCCCTGGCTGGACGAGGTCACACGCAATTTCCAAAACCTGGTGCAGCAACGTGGCTATCCGGGCACCTCTGAAATCAACGAAGCTACCGCTAACTATGCGGCTGCAGCTGAAGTGATATTTTTTGTGGATGGCTTACGTTATGACCTGGCCCAACGTCTTCACTTACGCCTACAAGCTCTGGGCGAAATCCAGTTGAGCAGCAACTGGGCAGCCTTGCCATCGGTTACTGCAACTGCAAAAGCCGCTATCACCCCTGTTCATGACCGCCTGAGCCTACAATCTAGCAACCGGGACTTTGTGCCGAGCTTGGAAGGTGATGAAGGGACAAGTTTCTCTACTCACTATCTGAGAAAGTTTCTGCAAGAAAAAGGCTGGCAGTATCTGGAAGATGGTGAACCTGGCAATCCAGCCAGCAACGCCTGGGTTCAAAATGGCGACATCGACAAGGAAGGCCATGTGCGCGGGGTAAAGCTGGCAGCCCGAGTGGACGTTCTGCTGGACGAAATCGTAGAGCGTATCGAGGAGCTGGTGGCTGCAGGGTGGAGAAAAATCCGCATTGTGACCGATCATGGTTGGATGCTGACCCCTGAACCTATGCCCAAGGTTGAATTACCCAAACATTTGACCGAGACCCGTTGGGGACGTTGTGCGGTTATAAAAGATAGCGTAACTGTTGGTTTTCAGCAGTACAGTTGGCACTGGAACAAGACTGTTAGCGTTGCCATGGCACCTGGAGCTGCCTGCTTCCGGGCCGGCTTGCACTATGACCACGGTGGACTCAGCCTGCAGGAGTGTTTGACTCCAGTATTGGAGTTGAAGCCTATTCATCAAGTTACTACTTCTAGCGTTTCAGCGGAGCTATCAGAGCTGCGCTGGCTGGGATTGCGTTGCCGGGTACGTGCCAAGACTGATGCCAGTGGTGTGATCGCTGTGCTGCGCACTCGCCCTGCAGATGCTGAGTCAGAAATTTGCTCCCGCAAACCGCTCAAAGATGGCCAGTGCTCTCTGGTGGTGGATGATGAGCATGAGGGAGTTAGCGCTGTACTGGTTCTGCTGGATGAGCAAGGCAACATATTGACCAGAAGGCCAACTCTGGTAGGAGAAAACTAAGTGCAATTGGACGAGCTGGATCGCAAGGCGGCCAACCTGTTTGAAGGCTATATCGTACGTAAAGACTTGGTTCGCACCTTTGCCCGTCAATTTCCGGTACCCACCTATGTGGTGGAGTTCATGCTGGGCCGCTACTGCGCTTCAACCGATCCAGATGAAATTGAAGAAGGGCTGGAAATCGTACAACGGCAGTTGGCATCCAGAACCGTCCGCGCCGGTGAGGAAGAGCTGTTCAAGGCCCGTGCCTACAAGGATGGCTCGGCCAGGCTAATTGATATTGTCAGTGTGCGTTTTGTTGAGGGCCATGGCTATCTGGCCACCCTGCCCAGCCTGAACCTAAACCGGGTGCGCATTGCTGATTCCCTTGTCGATGACAACGAGCGCCTGCTGACAGGGGGTTTCTACGCCGAGGTCACTCTGGAATATGACAGCGTGATCGCTGAAGAAAAGGGCAACGCATTCGGTATTTCAAATCTGCGCCCTATCCAGATGTCCAAGCGCGATGTGCTGGAGGTCATGTCGGCAGCTCGCGAAGGTTTTGCCAGTGACGAGTGGCGGGATTTTCTGCTGCGCTCCATTGGTCTTGAGCCGGAAAATCTGGATCAGCGTGCCAAAGATGCCGTCATGTTGCGCATGGTTCCTTTCGTCGAGCGCAACTACAACCTGGTTGAGCTGGGCCCGCGTGGTACCGGCAAAAGCCACTTGTTTCAGCAGGTTTCTCCCTATGCTCATCTGATCTCAGGTGGGAAAGCCACTGTTGCTAAGATGTTCGTCAACAATGCCACGGGTCAGCGCGGACTGGTTTGCCAGTATGACGTAGTTTGTTTTGATGAAGTCAGCGGCATTTCGTTCGACACCAAGGAAGGTGTGAACATCATGAAGGGCTATATGGAGTCTGGTGAATTCAGCCGTGGCAAGGAAAGCATCCGTGCCGACGGCTCCCTGGTATTTGTCGGTAACTTTGATGTGGATGTGGAGCACCAACAGCGTGTAGGTCATCTGTTTGGTCCGTTGCCTCCAGAAATGCGCGATGACACCGCCTGGATGGATCGAGTGCACTGCTATTTACCGGGCTGGGATATACCCAAGATGAACCGGGAGCTGACTACGGATCATTTCGGATTGGTCAGTGACTTTTTTTCCGAGTGTATGAGCAGGCTGCGCTTCGAAAGCCGTGTCGCCACCATGCAGGGGCGTGTGCACTTGGGTGGGGCCCTGAGTGGCCGTGACACCAATGCCGTCAACAAGACTGTTTCCGGTCTCCTCAAGCTGATGTACCCCAACGCAGAGAGTGAAGTCAGCGAGGAAGACCTGGAATGGGCGCTGCGCCTTGCCCTGGAAGTGCGTCGCCGGGTTAAGGAACAGCAAAAGCGTATTGGCTCTGCTGAGTTTCGCAATACCCATTTCAGCTACATCCTGGGTGATGATGGTGTGGAAAAGTTCGTTGCCACACCCGAACTGCGCTCTGACAACGAAATTGGTGATGATCCACTGGAGCCTGGTCAGGTGTGGAGCATCAGTGAGGGCGGCACTGGCATTGATGATAATGCAGGGCTGTACCGTATCGAGGTCAATGATGGTCCCGGTTCTGGCGTGCGCATTCTAAATAACCCTGCACCACCGGCATTTAGGGAGTCTCTGCGTTATGCGGAGCAGAATCTCTATGCGAGAGCCATACAGCTGGTGGGGGATCGCGACCCAAGAGCACACGAGTTCTCGGTGCAACTCAGAGCCTTTGATGCAGCCAGGAAGGGATCGCAATTGGGTGTGGCTGCTTTAATTGCCATGTGCAGCAGTTTACTTAAAAAATCTGTGAAAGGTGGGTTGGTCATCATCGGGGAAATCAACTTGGGCGGCTCCATCGAGCCGGTCAGTAATGCCGTTAATATTGCAGAGCTGGCTGTGGAAAAAGGCGCCAGTGTACTGCTGATGCCTGTTAATGCCAGGCGTCAGCTTTATGACCTGTCAGATGATATGGCAACCAAGATTGATATCCAATTTTATCAGGATGCAAGAGATGCTTTACTAAAAGCATTGGTAGAGTAAAGCAGAGTGTTTATTGCAGGATAGGGCTGCTGGAGATGGACCGTAGGCATCGAGGTGGCTCACTAATGAAATATTCCAGCGCCTGGGTAAATAAAGTGCTTGGTATGACGGCCTCCTGTTAATTGATTTATCACAATTAATAGGAGGCATTTTATGAAAGAATACTCAAATCATGTTTTTACCAGTGCCAATGGCCAGATGCAGATCAAGGGGGCACTGGATGCAGTGTCTGCGTTTGAATCAGTTGAGGATCTCTGCAGACTGTTTCCAGCATCGAGGCTACTGGGCCCCCGCTTTTGCGGGGGAGGCGAAGGGGGCAGGGGAGTGCGCTTAGGCTGAAGTCTGGTCAACAGCCTGGTCGGGAGAGCGTGCCGGGCAAAGTACCCGGTGAGTGCCCGTGCTTCTGTAGAGTGTCTGATTCCCCAGCTCCACCCCAGCCCTTGAACCCCCAGGCGCAATCCCTCGTCACGAATGGACGGGCCGTTGGCCTGGCCACAAAGAAGAAAAGGAGAGGTCCATGTTGCCAGCATTGCCGGGCAGGGTAGCCATTGTGACGGGGGCGAGCCGAGGCATTGGTGCGGCGATTGCTCAGCGCTTTGCTGCCGAGGGTGCAAAGGTGGTCATTGTGGCGCGGAGTCTGGAACCGGATGGAGCACTGCCTGGCTCTCTGAATCAGACGGCGGAGCGCATTCGTGCCCTTGGGGGAGAATGTCATTGTGTGCAGGCCGATCTCTCGGATCCCGAGGGGCGTGAGCGGATCGTCGCCGAGGCCATTGTCCAGTTCGGCGGTGTGGACATCCTCGTCAACAATGCAGCATGGGCGCGTTTCAAACCGATTCTGGAGCAGACTCCACGGGATGCTCAGTTGGCTTTCCAGCTCAACTATTTTGCCCCTCTGGAGCTGTCTCAGCAGGCCATTCCCAGCATGATGGAGCGGGGTGGTGGGTGGATTCTCAACCTGTCCAGCAGCACCTCCGGTCATCCAGACCCGGCTCCCTACGATCACTCGGCACGCTATTTCCAGTTCCATCAACAGAGTTCGCCCACTCTTTATGGCTCCACCAAGGCTGCCCTGGAGCGCTTGTCGACCGGCATGGCCGCCGAGCTGGCGGGGCAGCGCATTGCGGTCAATGTCCTGGCACCGGTGGAGGCGGTGGCAACGGAAGGCGCGCTGGGGGTGGGCACCATCGATACCGGTGCTCACCTTGAGCCGGTCGAGGCGATGGCGGAGGCTGCATTGCAACTGTGCTCCAGGCCGCCGGATGCCCTGTCCGGGCGCTCGGTGCTGAGTCTCGACCTGCTCCGGGAGCTGGGTGTTGAGATCCGGACCCTGGATGGGCGCCGGGTCCTGCAGCAGTGAGCGTCTGTCCTGCTGCCCACTCCGGTCGCAGCGCTTGAACGCCTGGGCACAATTCCCGCTCGGGGCTGGATGGGCCGTTGGCCTGGCTCGGTGCCCATAGTAGGATTGCGGGAATCACCGAGGCGGCCTGGCCGCAAATAAGAAGAGAGGGCCTGGCCCTGTTGGACAGCCTGGAGAATTGGTAATGGCGGAGAGTTGGGATTACAGCGTTGATGTCCTGGTCATTGGCTCGGGCAATGGGGGTCTGACCGCGGCGCTGTGCAGCTACGAAATG
>Ga0209487_1001069_pt1 | contig 23558 bp, 17 predicted proteins | sample Poulit2012_FD_187524 | JGI IMG/M metagenome (GOLD analysis project Ga0209487, IMG submission 187524) | Agricultural soil microbial communities from Georgia to study Nitrogen management - Poultry litter 2012 (SPAdes) (version 2) | ecosystem: Environmental > Terrestrial > Soil > Agricultural land...
GATGGTATGCCTAGCTGGTTTAGCGGATATTCAGGCCGCAATTTGGCGACACTAGGGTCCCATCGTTTAGGGGATGTTGGCACAGGGATTGCTTATAAGCCTGTCTCTGAAAATAGTGCCCATTTATTACTTTCGTCACATGGCACAGCGTCATGGAACTTACCTGATACACATTGGTTAAAAGATCAACACGATGTATTGGTTAATAGTGTGAATTATTTGATTGATGATGCAGTGTATGGCCAGTTAGAAGGAGAGGTAGAGAATGAAAATGGAGACCCTCTCGAAGCGACATTAGAAGTACGTGATACAGGTGTTTCAGTTGAAGCGGATGAAAATGGAAAATTTATCATGCATCATGATGAAGGGCTTGTTGAACTGGAAGTCCGTTTAGCTGGTTATAAAACAGAAGTAATTGAAGTGGATTTTTCGAATGAAGAACCTCTGAAAGAAACGATTGTATTAAAGAGTACGGAAGGTGGCCAAGTATCCGGCATTGTAACAGATGCAATGACATCTTCTCCAGTTGAACATGTGGACATTACTTTATATGATTCAGATAAAGAGGTTGTGGATGACACTGTCACAGCGAGTAATGGATATTATGAATTTACAGGAATTGATTCAGGCGACTATCGAATAAAATTCGAGCATGAGAATTACGTTCTTGCTGAAGACAAATTAACTGTATCTGAAGAAGTCGCGGAACACGACCAGCAACTTGATCCTGTTCCGGCTGTTGCCATACTAGGGGATAGAACGATTGGTGACGACACGCTTGAGGCGATGTTAGCTGACGTGAATATCGATGCAACAAATTATGGCTCAATTGAAACATTAACAGATGAACTAGAAGCATATGATGTGGTCTTTTTCAACGAAGCTAATTCATTGACAGAGTCAGAATTTCAAAAGTTTGAAGAGGAATTAGATAAACATCATGTCAGTGTTATCTATGGAGATCAATATTTTAGTGGTGGAGGTATCTACACACTTCATCAACTTAATGATGATCCTGCTGTAAGAGATACGATTAATATTCGAGATCGTGCTGCTCAGTATGTGGTGACGGAAGAACATCCTTTATTTGGTGATAGAGAAGCTGGAGAAAGAATAGAAATTCTAAAACCAGATGCTAGTCGTGTCTCAATGTTTGATGAGTATTCAGGTTTTACACTAGCAGAAATGACTCATGTGGAAGGCGATCCACATGGAGACGGCATTGGTTATAAACCGAGAACAAGCGATAGTTTAGAACTGTTGATGAGTGGGCACGCCATTGATATCGGTCATTCTGGAGATGATTATACAGATGAGGGAGTAGAGCTGTTTACCGATGCCATTCTTTGGGCAGCTACTGAACGATTTCATACTGTTGAAGGAACGGTAACAGATAAGAGTGGAGATGCCATTCAAGCTGACATCACGGTTGAGTATGAAGAGACAATATTAAGTGACTCCACGACGGAAGAAGATGCATCATTCAGTATTGCAGCCCCAGATGGAACAGCGCTTGTAACGGTTTCTTCTTATGGATATCAGACCCAGTCTTTTACTGTAGAAGTTGATGGTGAATTAGAACCATTTTCCATTGAATTAGCGGAAAAAGAAACAGTTGGTTCGCTTGAAGGGTATGTGTCGAATAGTCTCTTATTTGATGGTGTAGAAGACGTGCATATTAATGTGGTTGATTACCCAAGGGAAACGATGACGGACGGAAATGGCTATTACCATATTGGAGTGCTTGAACCTGGAACGTATGAGATTGAGTTAACAAAGGATGGGTTTTTACAAGAGCATATAACGGTAGACATTTCAGAAGGTGAGACAAAAACACTGGACATTGATTTAAGACCGTCACCAACCGTCGGAATAATCGTCGATGCACAAAGTTCTAGTGCTGTCACGTTAGCAGATTATTTAGAAGATCGTGGTTATAAAACAGTGTCCATGTTCTATGACGATATCGATATGTTGGATGATGTTGATCTTGTCTTTGCGAACTCAGATTATAATAACGACCTTATTCCGGATGAAAAAACGTTCAAAGAATTTTTGGCAGCGTTGGATGAAACGGAAACATCTGTTATTTGGACAGGACAGCACGGTGGAAAAGGAAGTATTCGTTATTTAGTCGATTATGAGGGTGACCCTAAGACAGAATACCGTGGCAGTGGTTCAGGTGAAATGACAGCAACGATTGTAGAGGATCATCCAATATTTGAAGGTGTCGATGAAACATTCGAATACACAACGCAGAGTGGTTATTATTATGGATTCGATGATTATACAGGAGACGTTTTAGCCGATTATGAAAAAGAAGGTGTTGACGACACTGGTCATTTAATTGGGCTAAAAGGTCGAACCGCAAATAGCGTGGAAATATTGCTTGGCGGTATGACGGTAGGATATGGCTTCCACCCAGGAGATGATAATTTTGATGAAAATCGCGAGAAAATCATTAATAATTCGATTCTCTGGGCGATTGACCATACTTCAAGTTATGCGGGAGAAATTCATGGTACTGTAAAGAATGATTTAGATGATGCAGTACAATCAAGCGTGACGGTTGAGGAAACCGGTCAACAAGTGACAACAGATAATGAAGGTGAATTTTTCCTAGGTCTCCCAGCTGGAACATACACGTTAGACATTGAAGCTTTTGGACATCAATCAGATACATTCACAGTAGACGTTGAAAATGGTGAGAAACTAGACGAGACATTTGTTTTAGTCTCAGAATCAGCTGGACAACTAAGTGGTGACATTCGATCACAAGCCACGGGAGATCTGATTGAAGGGGCTAAGATTGAAGTTATTGATACAGAACTATCGATTGAATCAGATGAGTCAGGCAGTTACTCACTTACTGTTCCTGAAGGCAGTTACGATATCCGCGTGATAGCATCTGGTTACCAACCGGAAGTACATCAAGTCGATATTACCCAAGGCGAGACAACAAACTTAGACGTATCATTAGCTAATTCAGAAGACATTGCCTTAATTGCTTCAGGAGCGAACCAAGACCGATTGACTGGATTTTTAGAGGAACAAGGTTATAATATCACATCCTTTGATCGGGATGAACTCGACGTTGTTAAGGAAAATATAGGGGATTTTGCGTTAATTTTGATGAATGATTCTGTTCTAAGGATTGATCAGGACGAGTACGTGGCATTCATTGATGCAGCAGATGAGGCACGTGTCAGTATGTTGTTTGGAAGTCAATATGGTGGTGGCGCGATTAATGATTTAAGGGATTATTTAAATGATCCTGATGCCACAGGCCAAGGTTTTGCAGCTGATCAAATTTCCTATGAAGTGGTAGAGGAGCATCCGATTTTTAAAGGATATGAAGTCGGTGATGTTATTTCCATCTTAGAAAATGAAGGTGGAAATCAGCAATATCATGTCTTTGAAAATTATAGCGGAACAACTATTGCAGATGTCGTTCATGAAGATGAAGGACAGATAGGAAATGGACTGGCATATGATTTTCGCTCAAGTAATCATGTTCATCTGCTCCTCGGCAGTTTAGGCTCAAGCACCTATGGTCATCCAGAAGACCAATGGACAGATGACGCAAAAACAATTTATACGAATGCAATCGACTGGGCACTGAGCGCTTCACTTGGTGAAATAAAAGGTGTTGTTGAAACAGATGATGGCGAACCCATTGAAAATGCCACGGTGTCGATCGAAAGTGAAAAGAAGCAGGTGCAAACGAATGACCAAGGTCGCTATACACTTGGTGTTGGGACAGGCGAATATGAGGTTTCGGTCAGGGCATTGGGTTATAAAGGGGCAGAAGAAACGGTTGTCATTGAAGAAGTCGGTGACACGGTGGAGCTGGATTTTGTATTAGAGGCTGAGGAAGAAACATCTTTAACTGGTGAAGTCACAGATCAAACAACTGGTGAAGGCCTTGAGGACGTAATAGTGACAATGACCTCAACGGAAAGCGACTTTGAACTTTCAACACAAACAGATGAATTAGGAGCTTACCAAATCACAGATCAGATATCTGGGGAATTTGAAGTAACCTTTGAAAAAGAGGGATACAACACCGTAACCGAAACAGTTAATTTGGAAAGCGGCGAACACAAGGAACTACAAGTGGCGATGAGTGAATTTAATATCGCTGTACTCAGTGATTATAAAGAAGAACTAAGCAGCTTCTTAAAAGAGCAAGAACTCGCAGCTGTTTCTGTCGATTGGAATATAATCGAACATGTTGATTTATATGATGTCGTCATTGTCAATAAGGGTGATGGTACGAAAGCACAAATGGAAGAACTTGTTGAGAAGAGTGATGAACATGAAACGAGTCTTATTTTCCTTGATACGTGGGGGCCGGATGGTTCACTAGAATTGCTAGAAGAAGCACTTGGATATCCAACGCTCGATAAGCAAGGATATGATGAAGAAGCAGTTGTGCTTCATACAGACGAAAATGACCATCCGATGTTCGACGGATTTGACTCAGACGACATCAATATTTTAACTGAGAAAAGTCCATATGCTACTTTTGCTGACTATGAAGGAAGTATCCTCGGTGGGGTATCTGTCGGTGATACTGACAAAGGAGCAGTGGTAGGATTTGAACCTCGTAGTAATCAACATGTCCACTTGATCCTATCATCCTTTGCAGTAAATAATATGGTAGGTCCTGAACGCGGCTGGACGAACGATGGAAAGAAATTATTCGCTCAAGCTGTAGAATGGGCTAAAGACATTGATTTAGAAGGAGAAGGCCCGGAACTAACAATTGAAAATCCAGTAGATGGAGAGCGAACAAATAAAGAAGTGGTAACAGTCGAAGGAACTGTGGAAATAGAAAATTTAAATTACGTTGAAGTCAACGGCGAAAAAGCTGATGTAACAGAGGATGGACGATACTCCAAACGCATCATGGTTGAAAATGGTGAGAATACGATTGAAGTGGTTGCAGTGGATCAGACGGGGTATTCGACAACCGAAAGTGTGACAATTGATGTGAAATATCATGCTCCAGAGATTGAAGGACTCATACCAAATGAAGACCAACACGTGAATACAGGCGAAGGTGTAAAAATAGAGTTTGATAGTGAACAAGGAGCACGCGCAACTTTCGTCATCCATATGCCATTAACCAATTCAACAGATGGATTGCAAAATACAACCGAACTGCCGATGATGGAAATGGAAGATGGACATTATGTCGGTTACTGGACAGCAACAGATGTTATCGCAGAGGGTGCAGTGATTGAAGTGATTGTCCAAGATCGATATGGGAACGTCACCCGCGAGAAAGCAGATGGAAAGCTGTTTATCAATGTAGATTAAATAAAGGAAAATATAAAAAGCAGGGGAGAAACTCCTCTGCTTTTTATGTATACTTTTTCCATATCATGGTGATTTTGAAAACTTAAAACCAATTCATTGGTTTTGGATCGATGTTCAAAAACACATGTTTAACTTCTGTGTATTCATCTAGTCCAAGTGTACCAAGCTCATGACCAATACCAGACTGTTTGTAGCCGCCCCATGGAGCTTGTGGGAAAAATATATTAAAATCATTAATCCAAACGGTTCCCATGCGCATTTTCGCTACACAGCGTTCTGCTTTGGCAATATCTTTTGTCCATACGCCACCTGATAGACCATAAATGGAATCATTTGCGAGTGTCATTGCTTCTTCTTCTGTAGTAAATTTTTCAACGGTAATAACTGGCCCGAAGCCTTCATTTTGCACAACATCCATGTCTGTCGTGCAATTTGTTAGAATCGTAGGTAGATAGAAAAAGCCATGTTTGAGTGTGGGATCATCTGAACGTTTTCCACCTATTTTTAACGTTGCGCCTTCTTTTATTCCATTTTCCACGTATGTGCTCACTTTTTCAAGATGTTCCGCTGAAATCAATGGTCCCATTTCTGTATCTTCATCAAATCCGCTACCGAGCTTGATATTTCTTACACGCTTAACGAGGGCATCGACGAATTCATCATGAATGCTCTCTTCAATAATCAGTCTCGTCCCAGCAGAGCAGATCTGACCCGCATGAAAAAATACAGCATTCATGGCGTAATCAATGGCCGTATCAAAATCAGCATCAGCAAAAACAATGTTCGGGTTTTTCCCACCAAGCTCTAACGCAATTTTTTTCACATTATTACTTGCTGCTTGAATAATTTTTTTACCTGTTTGAAGGCCACCTGTAAATGAAATTAAATCCACGTCTGGACTTCTGGAGAGTTCTGCACCAATGGTACTACCTGCACCTAAGACGAGATTCACGACCCCTGATGGGACACCGGCTTCTTCCATTAGTTCAAATACTTTAATCGTTGTTAGAGGTGTAATTTCGCTTGGCTTCATGACAAGTGTATTGCCAGCGACTAAGGCCGGAGCCAGCTTCCAAGATGCTTGTAGTAACGGATAATTCCAAGGGGTAATCTGCCCGCATACACCGACAGGTTCTCGTACTGTTTTACTAATCGTATTTGGAATTGGAGAAGTGTTCGTTTCTCCGCCATTTTTGTCAGCTAAATCGGCATAATAACGAAATACCGATGCGATACCATCCATATCATCACGGCTTTCGTTCACTGTTTTACCAGTATCCAGCGACTCTAAATGGGCCAATTCTTCTTTATCTCTTTCTATGAAAGTCGCAATCTGGCGTACGATGTTTCCGCGCTCTGTAGCTAAAGTGGTAGACCATTCACCATGGTCAAATGCCTCTCTTGCTGCTTGAATGGCTATCTTTGCATCTTCTTCGTTGCCTTCAGAAACACAAGCAATAATTTCTTGATTGAAAGGGTTAATAATATCTCGTGTTTCATTTGATATAGAATGGACCCATTCACCACTAATATAATGGTTTTTGATGTTCAATAAGATCCCTCCTGTTAAAAATATATAGATTCTCTGCATTCCCCGTATCAGATGGTTCAAGGTTTTTCTTGGATGTTGCGCTAATTCATAGATGCTTGTTATAGTCATCAAAATATTTTTTTGCTGCTGCCTAACTCATTGGCTTTAAAGTTTTTTAAAAATAGTATTTGGATCCGCTAAATCAGTCGGATCTATAATTTTCTTCGTTTTTATAAGTCGACGAATTTGTATCACATTTTTTGGTTCATTGAAAAGGATTGCCGCTTCGACAGCCCCATCTTCGTCAAGAAAAAAGTACGTAAACTTATCATCTTTAAAACTTCCTCTTAATATGGTTTTAGACCATCCACTAGAGTGACCAACATATTGAATTCTATTGTTGTATTGATCAGACCAGAAATACGGAATACGATCATAAGAAACTGATTGGTATTCAACCATATTTTTGGCAACTACTTTCCCGTGGTTAACTGCGTGATCCCAATGTTCAACGTGAATATGCCCCCCTTTATATGGCCAAACCGTACAATCACCTGCTGCATATATACCTGGAATGGAAGTTTCTCCAAACTCATTAACTACATAGCCCTGATTTGCTTCTAATTCATCATGATTTAATGATAAATTTGGTTCTACCCCAATACCAACAATGACTGCTTGACACTCCAACTGACGCCCGTTATGAGTAACAACTTCTTTAACTTCGGTATCTCCATTAAAAGCGGCTACTGAATCATTTGTAATCACCTTAACACCGTTGGATAGGTGTAAATTAAGAAAGTGTTGGCCTATTTCTTTCCCGAAAATTCTACCCATGGGAAGATCTGATCTTTCAATAACTGTCACATCTAAGCCTAAACTTCTACACGATGAAGCAAGTTCTGCTCCAATAAATCCTGCACCTACAATAACAACTTTATTAATACCTGCTATAGCCTGTTTAATACGTTGTGCATCTGCCATCGTTTTTAGATAGTAAATATTATTCAGATCACTTCCATCAACTTGAAGCTGTCGTAAATTAGACCCTGTTGCTAAAAGTATTTTCTCGCCTTGGAACCTTCTTCCATCCTTCGAGATAATTTGCTTTTCTTCGATATCCATGTGTTTTATTTCAACGCCCAATTCCAGTTCGATGTTTAACTCATCGTACATGGAGGGGGCAAACAGTAAGGTATCTGATTTTGTTGTTTCTCCCAATATGTATTCTTTAGATAATGGTGGTCGATCATATGGCATCTCGTTTCCTTTATCCAAAAGTACGATTCGGCCTTGGTACCCCTCTTTACGCAGGGTTTCTGCTGCATATGTTCCAGCTAAACCCCCACCTATGATGATTATTGGTTTTTCATTTGACATACTGTTCCTCCCCCATTCTAGTCTAGTATCTAGGGACTATAATTTAATCCAAACACTGCCACCTGATTCCTTAACTTCATAAGTTCCTAACGGTGTATCAGTAGGCCCTTCTAGCGCTTCACCAGTACGCATATCAAAGCATGCAAAGTGAAGGTTGCAATAAACAAGGTGCCCTTCTGTATCTCCTTCAGCTAATTTTGCATACTGATGTGTACATATTCCGTCTACAGCATATACTTTACCTTCTACTCTTGTAGTGAGAATAACTTTATCTTCAACAGTGAATTCAACTGGTTCATCTTCAATAAAGTCACCACTATTACCTAAAAAAACTAAATTTCCTTCTCCATCGTTTTTCGGATCTTTCATCTTCATATTAATATCCTCTGTTGGTTTCATTTAAGATTCTCCATTCTTTATTTTTATAGTGAAAAGATCTATCCATCATTATTTACTTAAGGATTACATCGTTTCCTTCCACATGAACTTTGAAGTCTCTTAGTTTTAGTCGAGGATCAGCTAAAACACGTCCTCCATCTGTAATATCAAATTCAATTCCATGCCATGGGCAGCGAAGAATTTCTCCATCTTTTACGGTTCGATACTCGCCATGTGTATCGGTAAAGGCTGAAGTACTACATAGTTTACCTTCTGATAAAGGAGCACCTTGGTGGAGGCAACGATTCAAAAATGCATAAAAGTCTCCAGCTTTAGACCGACATAGAACAATAGATTTTTCTTTATATGTTACTTCCATAATTTCACCTGGCTGAAGATCATCCTTCTGACATACGACTTGACTCATTTAGCCTAGCACCTCTTTCTTTGCTGGTAGTTTTTTATACAACTTTCTAGCATTTCCGTTATAGATTTTTTCTAAAATATCGTCACTCAAACCACCAGGCAATGCCTCGTGTGGATTATCATAATCCCAGTGTGGATAATCGGTTGAGAAACAAATCATTTCCTCACTGCCCATCATCTCCATGTAATTCATTAGTTCATGATTGGACATGTCATCCATAGGCTGGGTGGTAAAACAGAAATGTTCTCTTATAATTTCACTAGGCATCCGCTTAATCCACGGAACTTCAAATCGAAGTTCTTTATACTGCTTATCCATTTTCTTCATTAATGGTGGTACATGAGTGAAACCAGCTTCAATTAAAATACATTTTAAATTTGGGTATTTCTCAAAAACACCGTTAAAAACCATGTTCACAATCAAATTCATATGCGAAGTTTGAATTAAACTATGCCACTCAATAAAATAACGTGGAAACTTTCCGTAATAAACAGGAGGTTCGTTATGATGCATGGCAATCACTAAATTATTTCGCTCCGCCGCCTCATAAATTGGATGATAAAATGGGTCTCCCCACATAAAATCATCGATTGGTAATAGGACTTGCACTATTTTTGGATGGGAACCGACTCGATCAATTTCTTTCGCGGCTTCTAGTGGTTCGTTAGCATTGATGTGTACAGACCCATACAAACGATCATCTTTTTCAAGCCAAAGATCAATTTGTGCGTTATTATAAGCTGTTGCTAGTGCTGTCCCCATTTCATACCATCCATGCATAGATGAAGGGCCAGGATCAAGATTACCGCCTAAAATAGCGAATTCATGATTATCTACTTCTAGTAAATGTTCTTTCATAAATTCCAAATCAGAACCCGCAGGACGACCATCAGGTACTTGTGCATCAGCCCGATTTAAACCAGCAATGGCGGGTTGTGTATAAGGGAGATGTTTTTCTTGTTTCCAACCCGCATTCTTAATGTAATGGTGCCATGGATCATCAAGATAAGGCAATAAATCTTCGTACGGAATATGTTCGTGAACGTCAGTGTCAATTAAAGAAAACTTTTTCTTAGCCATAAAAATACCTCCTGATAAATTGAATTTTTCCAACTATTTACGACCATAACATACTTTTAACCAAAATGGAAAGAAGTTTTTAGGGTAATAGGATAAGAAAGTTCCTAGTTAAGATCTATAAAAGGCCATAACAAATAAACCACTACCAGTGGATTATTTGAAAAATGTATTTTATGATTGCTAATATGAATTTAATATTTGTCTTTAATTTCGAAATGTTAGTTTTCATTGTGTCGGTGACCACACATTAGTATGCTGACATATATTGGAAAAAATTAACTGAATCGATAGGACTCTTTGTATTAGTATCGCTTTTTACGCTTTAATGAACAATGAAGCGGTAATTTTACTTTTATAGAACTATAAAAATGAAGGATGTGGATCAAGTTGATTAAACGTTTTATTCAAGCATTATCGCAAAAAGAAAAAAGCATTAAAGAGTTGTATCAATTGATTAGAGCACACGGTTATCTTTCTAAAAGTGATTTAATGACCTACACAGGAATCACTCCAACAACTTGTTCTCGGTTGATCAATGAAATGATTCAATCACAGTTAATTGCTAAATCAGGTTATGGGGAATCAAGTGGAGGACGAAAACCTGAATTGTATAAAATAAAGCCGGATATCTATCACTTAATTGGAATTGATATTAACAGAGATGACACAAGAATTTTATTGTTAGATCTAAGTTTAATGATAAAATCTGAAGCTAGTTTACCAATGAGTGAAGGTACTAATCCTGACATTACGATTAATTTTATCGAATCAACTGTACATAAAATGCTAAGAGAAAAAAATCTGGAAAAAGAAGATATTTTAGGGATTGGCATTGGAACAATCGGGCCTTTAGATCAAAAAAGAGGAGTCATTATTGATCCGAGCGATTTTCCTACAAAAGATTGGGTTAATATACCGATTGTTGACATATTAGAGGAAAAATTAAAAATAAAGACGTTAATTGATTATGGGGTCAATACAGCATTACTTGCAGAAATAGAGAATAAAGAGTTTAAAGAATTTAATAATATTGTATATATACTCAAAGGTGAAGGAACACGAGTAAGTCTAAAAATGGATAGACATCAAATACAAGGTTCAGATAATTTTAGTATGTTCAATCATGGGCATATGATAGTGGATATTAACGGCAGAAAATGTAATGTCTGTGGCAATCATGGTTGCATTGAAGCATATTCTTCCATATCTTCAATAAAAAAAGAGGTGGTATTACAGTTACAACAAGGAAAGGAGTCCATGCTTCAACATCAATTTAAGACCAATAAAGACATAAAATTTGAAGATATATATCATGCTGTCAATCAAAAAGATCCGCTATGTTCTCAAATTATTAAAGAAGCAGCATCTATTACAGGTGTGGGAATTTCAAATATATCTAATCTAATACTTCCGGATCTAATCATATTAAGTGGACCAACATATACAAAAATGGATTTATTTTATAATACTTCTATACAATCTTTTTACAATTGTAATAAAACTGAGTTCACGGACCGTCAGATAACTTTTAGCAAAGGTTTATTAGGCGATAACGCGGCAGCTATTGGAGCTGCCAATATGATTTTTAATTATTATTTATCTTAACTTTAATTCATTTAACAAAAGGGTAACTAGAAATTAAAGACATAAAAAAATAACGAAACCTTTGTACCATTTCGGCATGAAGTATGTTAGGATTCTTATAGACTATCTAAATAAAGGTTCAAGAGCAATTTATTATTACAAAAGGAGGTGGATCTCTCCTATTAAGAAGTACATATTTGTTTAGGTAGATATTATAGGAAAGTAATTTATTAGGGGGTTAAGTGTGAGGAAATTAACAATAACTTTATTAGCATTAGTGTTGGGAATGGTGCTTTCTGCATGTAGTGACTCGAGTGATACCAGTGAAGAAGAAAATGGTGAAGAGGAACTTGAGCTGGAAGAGATTATCGGAATTGAACCAGGTTCCGGTACAATGAATATGGCTGAAGAGACGGTTGATGAATATAATTTGGATATGGAATTAGTCCCTAGTTCAGAACCAGCTATGATAACAGAACTACAAGAAGCAATTAAAGAAGAAAGGCCGATTGTTGTTACCCTATGGCAACCGCATTGGGCATTTGACAAATATGATTTGAAGATTTTAGACGATCCTAAAGAAATAATAGGTGTAGAACAAAAAATACATACTATTGTTCGAAAAGGATTAAAAGAGGAACATCCCTCGGCATACCAATTCTTGGATAACTTCTATTGGGACATAGAAGACATGAACGCAGTGATGGCAAAGTTCGGACAAGATGAGGATGTGGAACCTCGCGATGCTGCTAAAGAGTGGATTGAAGATAACCGAGAAAAAGCCGATTCTTGGATGGAAGGTGTTGAACCAGTTGAGAATGAGACGATTGAATTAGCTTACATTAATTGGGATACAGAGCTTTCATCAACGAATGTTGTGACGCTTTTACTTGAAGAACTTGGCTTTGATGTCGAATTAACAACACTCGATATGGGGATAGCATTTAAATCGGTAGCCCAAAAAGAAGTCGATGGAATGTTAATTGCATGGCTACCTGGAGGAGCATCTACATATATGGAGCAATATGCAGATGAAATTGTTGATTTGGGACCAAATTTAGAAGGTGCCAAACAAGGTTTTGTTGTACCAGCATATGTGGATATAGACAGCAATGAGGACTTACCAACAAAGTAACCAGAGTTTTTTAGGTTGAAATCGCTTTATAATGAGTGATGTGCTGGTCTGTAAAAGACAATATTTCTATTTTGTAATAGAGAAGAAGATAGAAGCCTTCTCAGGCTCGTTGATTTTGATATGTTGTACACCATAAGTTTCGGAAACTCGAGAGATTCTGCTAAGTATTCACTTTATAGTTCCCCGTTTTCACCAAACAAGGCTCAGATTCATCCAAGAATCTGAGCCTTTTAATCTTCCATTTATTCTTGATTAATAAACAGTCTCCCGTCTGCTTGTTGGCGGGTGACGTTACCATAGGTGTCTTTTATGATGACTTCGATTATGGCGCCGTCAGCTATTGCGTTGCTCGTGGTTGTCCAGGTTTCTGTGTAGAGCCTGGCTTCGTCTACAGTCCAGAACTTTAATGTTGTATTTGCCGTTATCAGGTAAAATACGTTTGGTGAACTGGCCGTTGTCATCAACGTTCGCTTTTGATCCGCTGACTTTTACATAATCAATGATGGGCTATCAATAGTAGTAATAACGATAAGAGGTGTGAAAACAACAATGACACTTCCTACATGGACAATCGTCATAATAATAGTAACTTCTGCATCTGCGTATTGGTACATAATAATAATAGCATTTTTGGTGACATCTAGAATAACAGTTTCTATATTCTCTTCTTTTTTTGCATCTACTGCAATAACACATAATGATTCACCACCTTAAAGAAGTTACTACATTATACGTTGGTGTCAATGGTTTGAGTGGTCGAGGCAACCCGCAATAACGTAATTTTCTTTATAAATAATAAAATAATCCAAGTGAATATGATAGTAGTGAACCAAAAAGAGGCCCATTCGTGTATGGTTAATTTTGTATAGATTAAATAATAACGGAGGTGGATGTGACATTTATACTTAGGTTCATATCAAACTATAGAAATACTATGTAAAATAAAACCCCTATCCCAATTACGGCTAGTGCCAAGAAGATACTTCCTAATAAAGTGAATAGTGAACCGCGCTGAACAAATGTATCTATTATGGCTTTCTCGGGTCGGTTTGGATTGTAAAGCACATCTACTTCTGTGCCGATTGGTAGTCCTGGTTGTTGTGACATTGCGGATTTGTATGTATAGGTCGTTCCTTGAATGTCATAAGCCACTGTTGGGTGTCTATCTGGAACTGTCCTGTCTTTGTACAGTTTATCTATAAGTTCGTTAAAATTTGAGTGTTTTAAGAAAGAGCTTTTCTCTCCACGCACGATTATCCCGGTTGTTCGTTCATATTTCTTTGCGATTTGTGATCGGATAAAGCCGAAGCTAAAAAAGATTGCCCCTAATAAGAGGAAAGGACCAGTGATTGTCCCTACTATAAGTATGTGTTCGTCCATAACAGACCCCTCCTGTTTCTATAAATATATCACATATATTAGGATATGTAACCGTCAGATATAATTAGACCACTTTTGCTGGTTAGGGGTTAGCCGTCGTTATTTTCTGGATGTGAGCATGTCGTACTTCGACCTTGTTGATAGAGTTGATGACTGTTTCAAATGATTTTTTAGAATAATGATTTAGGGTGTATTATTGGGGATAGGTTCGAGATTGAAACTGGAAAAGGGGCTTTTTAAACATGTAGTGTGGTGCCAGGTACATAACCAATTCTGAATTGTGTTGGTACCTGGCACATGATGTTTCACTACACCTTAATACTACCTTGAACGGACCATCGTTTTGTTTTCCTTGAGTTTGAAGGAAATGATGAATCCGATAATGGCTGCGATTCCGGCGACCATAAAGGATACGTTCACACCGTGAATGGCTCCGACTGCTGTATTTTCGGGTATGGCGGATGTGGACATGATGGTCACTAGAACGGCGGTGCCAATGGATCCGGCGACTTGCCGGAATGTGTTGTTCATGGCTGTCCCGTGCGGAATCAGGTCATTAGGCAGCTGGTTCAGGGCCAAGGTTGTCATCGGCATCATGACCATGGCTATGGAAATCATTCGGATGGCGTTCATGCTTGCTAGGTACGTGAAGCTTGTATCCATGGACAAATTCGTGAAGGCAAATGTCGTCACGCCTAACAAGAAGAGTCCGCCTCGAGCGAGCCATTTCCCACCAAATTTATCAAAAAGATACCCGGTAATTGGATTCATCAGTCCCATGATGATGGCGCCGGGTAAGGAGTACAAGCCCTGATTTTAATGCGGTGAATCCAATCATATTTTGCATATATAATGGTAAAATTACGTTCGTGCCAATCATCGCCGCGAAGACGACCATTCCAAGGCCTGTCGCCAATGTGAATATGCCATATTTGAAAACCCTGAATTCGAGCAGGGGCTCTTTTAATTTCAATTGTCTCGTAATGAACAGGTAGAGTGATATGATTCCGACCACTATGGCTAAAATGACTTGGCTACTTGACCATCCCATGTCACCAGCGATACTAAAACCGTATAAAAGGCCGCCAAAGCCAATTGTCGATAGGATAACTGACAATATATCCAGCTTAGGTTTTTTTAGTTCTGTCACGTTTTTCAATAAGAAGTATGCTGCAATCATGTCGAAAATGGCTATCGGCAATACAACGTAAAATACGCTGCGCCATGGGAATTGATCAACAAGCCAGCCTGATAGACTTGGCCCAATGGCTGGAGCAAATGCGATGACGAGTCCGAATAGTCCCATCGCTGTTCCTCTTCTTTCGACGGGAAAGAGGAGAAATAAAACGGTTTGCATGAGTGGCATCATAATACCTGCGCCTGACGCTTGTAAAATCCGGCCGACCATTAAAATTGAAAAATTAGGAGCGATGGCGGCGGTCAGTGTTCCAAGCGTAAACAATCCCATTGCAGTGAGAAAGAGTTTTCGTGTCGTAAATCGATCGATTAAAAATGCGGTTACGGGTATCATAATTCCGTTAACAAGCATAAATACGGACTGAAGCCATTGTGCCGTATTCTCGCTTAAATTGAGGTCCTCCATGATAGGTGGGAGCGCTGTACCGAGAAGGGTTTGATTTAAAATGGTGACGAATGCACCTGATAATAAGACCGCGAAAAGCGGGATGTTTTTCTTCCAATTAAATGTTTCTGTATTCGTCATGACATACCAACTTTCTTACCCGTAAAGTTAATTTAACCTAATAATCAATGATATCATACTGGAAAAATGAAAAACAATTATAAGAGTTAGTAAATTTTATGTTTTGGTGTTATTGGGTTAGAAATTCTGGTGTCTTAGGGATGGATTGTGAATATGAAAACGGTGAGGAGGCAGTGTTTTGAAAATGGCAAATGATGTCTCCCCTACGTTTATCTTATTTTTGATGAGGGAATAATTGGAGGGACTTAAAATGACAAGGCTGATATTACGATTAACCAATTACTGCCGATGGGATTTGTAGATTGACTTACAAGAGCTTGATAACGAGGACATGAACGAAAGGTATGATGCCTATTTCGGTGTAGGGTTATATCTTTTTTTGAAGGGCGAGATTATGTGGAGGATCGACTTCGAGATGACAGCGCATATCCAGCGATGAATGCGCATAGGACGAAAAATGACGGGGTATAGGGCGAGAAGACAGCGCATAGAACTGAGATGAAAGGCTATAGACCTGAGACGAAGGGCTATAGAACGGGATGAAGGGCTATAGACCTGAGATGAAAGGCTATAGAACGGAATAGAAATGGACTTCACTCGGTCGACAGATGCCCTCACTCGGTCCGAAATAGTTTGCTCACAAATTTTAAGCAGATTTCATTCTAATTAATTTTCAATTACAATATTACTATAATTTTACTAATTATTTAAAAAATATTAAGTGTGGATAATTATGGTTTTATAGGTATATTTTTGTGGTAACTTGTGTACAAGCCCCTTATGAAATACTATCAAAAATGTCGAAATATTTTTAAAAAATATTTTCTTCTGGCTGAAACTTCATAATATGAAGGAGGTGCGGAGAAGTCCCATAGTTCGAAAATGAAAAATAGGGGCCAATACGATACAAGGAGGTTCTTTTTTTGGTAGAGTCGTTGAAAAGAAGTAGTTTCGTCATAGTTTTTGCTGTGTTGGTAGGAGCATTAATGTTTACGGGTCAGGTATTTGCTGAGAAATCTGAGGATTCTAATGATTCAGCTGACCAGAATAAAAAAGAAGTTATCGTTTCGGTGGAGGCAAATTCACAGAATCAAGCCGCTATAGAAAGCACAGACGATGCTATAATTTCATCCGCCACACTGGAACAAAAAGGGTTCCAAATATCTGATTCAATGTTGGATGGTATTCAGAAAGATGCAACCGCAATGAGTGATGACTTCAAGATGAATGTCGTACAGCATATGGGGTTGGTTTATCTGGTAGAGTACTCAGAAACGGACTACAAGGACAGCGAACAAGCGAAGAAAGAACTAGAAAAAACCTTAAAATCGATGGACATGAACGTCCGCTACGTACAAGACAATTATTCTATGCACGCCCTTGAACAACCAGTACAAACATTAGAACCTATGGATGTCCATCCGAATCAAGAATGGAACTATAACATGATTCATGCACCGGAAGCCTGGAATACAACACCAGGTTCTAATAGCACCAAAATTGCTGTATTGGATACAGGTATCGATAGCAATCATAAGAATTTAAGCAATTATGTTGATACCGAAGCAGGTGAAAGTTTCGTAGGCGGAGATACAAGTGATGTGCAAGGCCATGGGACACATGTAGCAGGTACCATCGCTAGTTACGGAGAAGTGTCAGGAGTGATGCAGGAGGCAACGTTGATTCCCGTTAAAGTGTTAGATGATGACGGATCTGGATCTGTTTATGGCATTCAGGAAGGAATCTTATATGCAGCGAGTGAAGGAGCCGACGTTATCAACATGTCCCTAGGAGGCGGCGGATATGACCAAGGCATGGAAGAAGCAATTGAGACAGCAAACAGTGAAGGTACAATTGTTGTAGCCGCTAGTGGAAATGACGGTATGCAAAATGTATCTTATCCGGCAGCTTATGATGCGGCAATCGCTGTTGGGTCTGTTGATTCGGATGAACAACGCTCTTACTTTTCCAACTATGGACCTGAATTAGATGTCATGGCACCGGGTGGAGAAATTTATAGTACTGTTCCCGGAGATGGATACGATACCTTGTCAGGAACATCTATGGCAACGCCACATGTTGCTGGAGTCGTGGGATTGATCAGATCAGCTGACCCAAGTGTCACTGTAGATGATGCCAGGAGCATACTTACGCAGACAGCACAAGAAGCAGGATCAGAAAATGAGTATGGATATGGTATCGTTGATGCACATGCCGCTGTAACAGAAGCAAGTGACGGCAACGGAGGCGGCGAAGAGCCAGGTGAACCTGATCCCGAAGCGCCGGAATGGGAAGCATATACGTATTATGCAGTTGGCGATATCGTGACATTTAACGGTGAGGAATATGTTTGTGAAGTAGCGCATTATTCTTTGCCAAATTGGGATATACCAAGTGAATCTCCCTATTGGTCGCTAAAATAGACTAACTTAACAAGGAAAGTTACTCTATGAATCTAGCAAGCAATAAAATGTAGAGTGAATTGGTTGGTGAAATAGATTAGTTTCTCCCTTATTTACAAGATAAAACTATAAATCTATGCTTTGTTAAGAGTTTAAAGTAAATTTATAGAATATCAGGTGATTGTTTAATAGAGGTGTAGACAATATGTCTACACCTCTTAAGTTTGACTCCGGTTTTCATCACATAGATATTTGGTTATTAGAATAATATTTGGTGACTATGACATTCTGACTCAAAAACGAATGTCGTAAGGAGTATCTCCGAAAACCTTAGCTTTTTAAAATATTGATGGCATCTCTTGAGTATTGTATATACTAGAGGGAGTACCATATTACTGCCATTTTTCGATTAAAACATTAGCATGACGAATCAAAGTGTTTGCAGGTTCTTCATCGATTCGGTCATCTTTCTGATATTTTTCAATTAGTTGTTTCATACCTTTCATATGCTTCACTGCTTTGTTGTATGATTCAACTTTAACAAAGTATAATTATTGGACTTTATAATGAGATGTTATCAACAAGTGTTCAAAGTTATTTCACATATGAAGTATTAAGTTGTCTAAACTTTTTACTTCTGTTTTTTTCTGATATATATTAAAAGTAGAATATCGATTTTTGGCTATGTCTTCCTAGTTGAAAATATTGTTTCGTAGAGAGGAGGTGCGGGGAATTCAAGTCGATTTTTTATATGATGCGGGACCAGCGAGTTGTGGGGAATTAATTATGAACATCTTCGTGAAAATGAAACTATTAGACAAAGGGCAAGTCCTGGAAGTCATTGCTTATGATTTAGGGGCTGTGGAAGACGTTCCCGCCTGGTGTCGGATGCAGGGCCATACGCTTCTTCATTATGAAGCGAAAGGTTTAATCGAAACTCATTTTTATATTAAAAAAGGAGAGAAATGTACATGACAAACAAATTTTTGGTAAGCTTGACAAACGCAAAAAATAATAAGGATAAAGCAACTCTTGCCTTTGTTGTTGCCAATGCTGCGGTGGCATCTGGGAAAGAAGTTGTTATTTTCTTAAACGCTGAGGGGGCTTACTTATCAGAAAAAGGGTACGCCGATGACATTCATGAGGATGGTTTTGCTCCTCTTAAAGAATTATTGGATTTATATGTAGAAGCGGGTGGAAAGATATGGGTTTGTAGCCCATGCCACAAAAAGCGTCATTTAAATGAAGATAATTTGATTGAAGGATCCACCATCGTTGGTGGGGCGAAGGTGGTTGAATTTTTGTCGGAAGGGGCTGCTTCGATAACATACTAATAAAAAGGAGGATGAGGCATGTCACAATATACAGCAGAACGAATGTGTGATGGTGGAGATTTGGACTGTGGATCCGGGCTTCTTTTAATTATTAAGAAAAATATGGATTTGCTAACTTCTGGACAGGTTTTAGAAGTGAGAAGTCGTGAAAGAACTGTAGCAGATGATTTGCCTGCTTGGTGTAGAATGGTGGACCATGTGTTTTTAGGTTCAGAAACTTATAAGAATTATACGAGTTATTATGTGAAAAAAGGTGGAGAATCGGATTCGGTTGAAGATGATTTTCAGGCTGCAAAAGGCTATCAATGGGTTGTTCGTGTTAGTAGCATGGAAGGTTTACAAGCAAAGGTTCATTCACGCAATCACACGTTTATCGTGGGTCAACCTGCAGAGTTTAGCGCAAAGGTCGATGCACCAAGTGCTGTGGATTATTTATTAACATCCCTGTCTTCTTGCCTCATTGTAGGATTCAAATCACATAGTTCACGGCGAAATATCATCATTGACCAAATGGAAATGACGTTAAAAGGAAAATTAGATAATGTTTTATATCATATGGAACTTGAGGATACTGGAAGTCCACGCGTAACGGAAATAAACGGAACATTTTACATTACGTCACCAAACGATGAGAAGGATTTAATTGATGTTTGGAATATTACAAAAGAACGATCACCCATCTATCAAACATTAAAAAATAATGTGAACATCCGTTTAAACTTTTCGATTGTATAAATTGATTTGGAAAATTTAGGTTTTTCCTTGTGTTAATTTTCTTAAAGTAATGAGGACCGCCTATTAAATGTAACTTCTTATATGAAAGGAAGAGGCAGAACGAATGGATTTATAGTAATTAAGGGAACTGAATACTGGAACAAAATGAATTTTAAAAATGGATGAGGTGGGATTAAGATGACATATCCTTTGTTGCCAACCGCCGTTTTGGGAAGTTGGCCAAGACCAAAAGAAGTATTAAACGGTTTAAGAGACAAGCGAGCAGGACGGATCACAGAAGAAGAATTTCATATTATAGCTAATAAAGCGGTCATTGACTGTATTAAGCTTCAAGAAGAGGCAGGGATAGAGATCATTTGTGATGGGGAGCATCGTCGCGATAATTTCATTTCTTTCGTCGCAGACAAAATCGATAACGTCCGTATGCTTTCTGTCTCCGAACTGTTGGATTATATCGAAGACAAAGCAAGTTTTGAGGAAATCCTAGGAACATTAGACGTTCCAGCCTATTCATTAACGAACCCAGCAGCATATGGTAAAATCAGTCGAAAAAAAACAATCGCATTAGATGATTATTTATTTGCAAAAAAACAAACGAATAGACCAGTTAAAGTTTCCATACCAGGGCCATACTTACTTTCTAGGTCGATGTGGGTTGATCATTTGTCGGAACAGGCCTATCCAACAAAAGAGGATCTCGGGGAAGATATAGTCAAAGTTCTTCGTGAAGAAATTGAGGATCTTATCCAAGCGGGCGTTCCTTTTATCCAAATCGATGAGCCAGTATTAACGGAACTTGTTTTTACACAAAAGAACGCCAATCGGACATTTATGTGTGGTGCCTTAACAACAAAGGCAGATACAGATGTAGAGCTCGCTTTTGCAACAGAAATCATTAATAAAGTGACAGAGGGTATGCTTGGACGAGGGACGAGAATTGGGGTTCACGTTTGTCGGGGGAACTGGAGTACACAAGAAGAGACCCTGCTCCACGGTCCTTATTATCCACTTATGCCACATTTATCAAAATTAAACGTTGATCAACTTGTGCTAGAGTATGCGACACCAAGGGCGGGTGAGTTGCATGCATTGGAACAATTGAAAGATACAACAATGGAAATCGGTTTAGGTGTTGTGAACCCAAGGATTCCCCAAGTAGAGACAGTAGAAGAAATCGTCGAACGTGTGCATGAAGCGGCAAGCTATATCCCATATGAACGCTTATTTTTAAATCCTGATTGCGGTTTTGGCACATTTGCACAACGCCCAATGAACACACCCGACATCGCAACAAAAAAATTGAAGAATTTGCAAGAAGCGGCTGAAGTGTTGCGAAAGGAACTTAAAAACTAGAATCATATCGAAACTCGATTTGTAGATAATACAATTTATTCATTATTAGCTAAAATAATAATCGAAAAGAGTGGAAGCTGTTGCCGTAAAACTATGTAAAATGGGGAACAAGATTCTTCGATATAACCAATAAGTATGTAAAAAAACAAGCCAACTGTACTATTAACTAACTTAAATTGCTAATCATCTATCAACATTTTAATTATTTTACATATAATTTGTAAGAGGTGATTAACTATGGCAAGAGTCCCTTATACCGAAAAAGACGTGGAATTAGTAGCCCGGATGATGAGAGCAGAGGCTGAGGGTGAAGGAAAATTAGGCATGCTTATGGTTGGTAATGTGATTGTGAATCGGCTGGTGGCTGATTGTTTGGATTTTAATGATTTACGGTCAATATCGGATGTCATTTTTCAAATCCAAGGAGGAAATTATTCTTTTGAAGCGGTTCAGAAGGGGAATGTTTTTTACAATCGAGCGAGAGAAGTGGAAAAAAGATTAGCGCGGGATGTCTTAGAAAGATGGAGACAGCATCCGTCGAGTTATGCTCTGTGGTATTTTAATCCGTATGCACCATGCCCTCCTTCATGGTATGATCAGCCGTTTACGGGTCAATTTAAACTACATTGCTTTTACGAACCAGCGCCAGATTCATGTGAAAGTGTTTATATGGGATAGGGTTTCATTGTTGGATTTTGGTCGAAAGAAGAAAGTGGAACGCGTCATTTGTGGTATAGATGGTACCTATAGATGGGACACTGTGTAGAAGTGTTTCATCTGTAGGTCTTTTTTGTATGCTTTGATATAAGAAACAATACGGGCATCAAAAAAACTCCTAGCTTCATGATGCTAGGAGGGAGAGGTATGATTATTTTATGTTTAGAAAAAATAAACAACAAGGATTCAAGTGTATAGAACCGAACACGTTAATTTGACTGTAGTTTGACTGGTGCTTGGGTTTGGTTCTTAATACATCGCCCTTTGCCAAACGGGATGCATAAGGGTGTGCCGAAGATTGGGTCGCATGTGATTTGGCATGGCATGTCAAATACAGTATGGACTAAATCGGGTGTGATGATGTCTTCGGGATTGCCTTGGGCGTATATTTGTTTGTCTTTCAAAGCGATGATGTGGTCGGCGTAGCGACTTGCCAGGTTTAAATCGTGCAAGACCATGATGATGGTGCGTCCTTCTGTTTCATTCAGCTCGAATAGTAAATCAAGAATATCTACTTGATGAGCCAAGTCTAAATAAGTTGTTGGTTCGTCAAGCAGAATGGTATCTGTTTGCTGGGCTAAAGTCAGTGCGATCCAAGCTCGTTGTCGTTGGCCTCCGGAAAGGGAGTCGACAGGTCGGTCGGCAAGGTCACTTATATTGGTACAATTTAGTGCATATTGGACTGCTGTTTCATCTTTTTCAGTCCACTGTTTCAAGAGTGTACGATGGGGATGTCTTCCTTGTTTGACAAGTTCATACACGGTCAGTCCCTCAGGTGCTTGTGGTGCTTGGGGTAAAATTGATAACTTTTTTGCAATGTCTCTTGTATTAAGTTTAGTGATATCTTTGCTGTCGAGGTATATTTTTCCTTGTTTTGGTTTCAATAATCTAGCCAAGGATCTTAGCAGGGTGGATTTTCCACAACCATTTTTGCCGATCAGTACTGTTATTTTACCTTGTGGTATGGCCAAGTTCAAATCCTCGATGATAATTTTTTCCCCGAATCCCAATGTTAATTCTTTCGCTGATAAAGTATCCAAGAAGACCGACCTCCTATGTCATACATCATTGTTT
>Ga0209487_1001070_pt1 | contig 23545 bp, 20 predicted proteins | sample Poulit2012_FD_187524 | JGI IMG/M metagenome (GOLD analysis project Ga0209487, IMG submission 187524) | Agricultural soil microbial communities from Georgia to study Nitrogen management - Poultry litter 2012 (SPAdes) (version 2) | ecosystem: Environmental > Terrestrial > Soil > Agricultural land...
AGCCCACCCGGATCGAGCCGGAGGGGCTGGGCGCCCTGGACATGCCGGTGATGGCCATCATTGCCGGGGACTCGGTGATGCTCGATGCGACCGCGGCTTACCAGACTGCCGTCGCGGCCCTGCCACAGGGAACCATCCACCTTTACGAGGGTGCCTCGCACGCGGTCAACGGCGAGCAACCCGCGCAGGTAGCCGAAGATATCGAAGCCTTCCTCGCCAACGTGGAGTAGTCCCGCCGTGCCGAGCCCGTCCTGGTGGGCCGGCAGCATTGGCTCGAGGCCGGGTCCTATTCCCTGTCGCCCGCGTCCTGTGCCGGGCCCCCGCTCGCCGGGCCGCACCGGATCCGAGCCCTCGCTGGGCCGCCCCGGATCCGAGCCCTCGCTGGGCCGCCCCGAATCCTAGCCCTCGTTGGGCCGACCTGCCGGACCCGTGCCGTCGCCGGGCCGCATCTCCGGATCCTGGCCCTCGTCGGGCGGCTCGGTGGCGGTGAGTTCGTTGAACGTCACCCGGTTGATCGGTGAACGAGCCAGGTAGGCCGCCCGGCCGATCGCCGAGGTCGCCACCGCTGAGGTGCTCAGCTGGAAGATCACGATCCCCAGTACCTTGATCCCGCTGGCCAGTCCCGGTTGCAGCGCGAGCGCTCCCACCACGATCAGTCCGATACCCAGCCCCGCCGCCGTCCCGACGGCCGAGACCCGGGTGTACACGTCGGGGAACCGGAACAACCCCGCGCCCGCGACGGCGAACAGCACCACCCCGGCGAGGATGAACACCTGCCCGACCACGTCCCACACGGTCATCGCCTCCCCCTCGTCAACGCGCGGGCCAAGGAGAGCCCGGAGAGGAACCCCACCAACGTGGCGATCAGCAGCAGGTCGAAGGTGGCAACCGATCCCGAACGCACCCCGACCAGCGCGATCAGGCCCAGCACCGAGAACGTGAACAGGTCCGCGGCCACAGCACGGTCGGCGTCCGTGGGTCCGATCAGCATCCGCGCCGCCGCGAGGACGCACACGCCCACCAGAACCACGATGGCGATGTCGAGAGCGATCACGGCCTCACCCGCTTTCGGCGGACCGCCCACAGCAACCAGTCCTCCATATGCCGCAGGTCCGCGCGTAGGTCATCGGCCGAATCGTTGTACATCCCGTGCACGTACAGCACCCGAGTGCCCTCGTCGGTCACCTGCATGCCCATCGTCAACGTGCCGGGGGTCAAGGTGATGATCGCCCCGAACAAGGTGATCTCCAGATCGGTGGCGCAGCGGGTGGGCAACTCCACGAACCCGGGCGTGGAGTTCTGCCCCGGGGTTACCAGGTCCCGCACCACGGTGAGGTTGGAGGTGATGACGGCCCAGGCGAACCAGAACACGAACACCACCAACCGAACCGGCCAGGTCAGCCAACTCATCCTTGCCTCACCGCCTCGATGTACGCGCTGGTGTCGATCAGGTTGCCGGCGGCGACCTCGGCCAGCGACAGCAACACCTCACCGCCCAGGCCCAACGTGGTGGTGATCGCCGCCAGCGCCAGCGCGGGCATCGTCAACCGCAGCCCCACCCGGCGGCCGACGACGGCGCCAGCGTCCGGACCGGTGTCCGCACCCGCCGCTGCGGTACTCGGGCCGCCTGCCGGTGCGGGTGCTTGCCGATCGGAGGTCTCATCCTGCCCGGCGGGGTCGGCCGCTGCGGCACCATGGGCACCGGCGGTGCCGCCGGCGTCGGCAGTGGCGCCCACGCCCGCCGGCACCGGCTGCACTCGTGCCGCTGCGCCGTCCGGCGCCGGTTCGCCGTCGGGCGCGGGTTCGGGCCGGCCCCAGAACATGCCGGACCAGATCTTCAGCATGGATAACAACGTGATGAGGCTGACCACCACCATCGCTACCGCGGCGGCGATCTGACGGGTGTCGATGGACGCCAGGATCAGGCTGTACTTGGCCACGAACCCGGAGAACGGCGGCAGGCCGGCCAGCGACAGTGCGGCGATGAAGAAGGCCACCGCCAGCACCGGGTCGCGGCGAGCAACACCGGTGACCTTCCCCAGGCGGTCGGTGCCGTGAGTGACCTCCACCGCGCCCACTGACAGGAATAGGGAGGCTTTGACGATCATGTGGTGCAGCAGATAGAAGATGCCCGCGGTCAGGCCCAGCGGCCCGAACAGCGCGACGCCCATGAGGATGTACCCGATCTGGCTGACCATGTGGAAGGCCAGTACGGTGCGGCCCCGGCTCTCCCCCACCGCCCCGAGCACGCCGATGATCATGGTGAGGGTGAAGGCGACCACCCCCACCCACAGGTACCGCTCGTCGCCGTCGAACATCACCGCATAGATACGGTAGATCGCGTAGATGGCCACCTTGGTGTGCAACCCCGAAAACAAGGCGTTGATCGCCGGGGACGTGGAGGGATAGGCCCGCGCGAGCCACCCGTGTACCGGCACCACCGCGGCCTTGATCGACAGCGCGAACAGGGACACTGTCGCGGCGATCGCGACCGTGGGATCGGCGGCCGCGAGGCCGGCGAGTTCGGCCAGCACCACCGTGCCGGTGACGCCGTATACCAGCCCCACCCCCGCCAGGAACAGGGTTGAGGTGAGCAGGTTCACCGTGATGTACAGCCGCGCCCCGGCCACTTGGCGCAGACCGCCGCGCCGCGGGGCGGCCAGCACGAACAGCGCGTAGGAGGGCAGCAGCATGACCTCGATGAATACGAACAGGTTGAAGATGTCCCCGGTCAGCAACGCGCCGTTGACCCCGGCCACCAGGATCAGCACTGCCGGCGCCAGGTAGCGGGTGCGGCCCACCGGGGTGAGCGTGGCGAACCAGGCGCACACCAGCGACAGCAGACCGGTCACGGTGAGCATGAGCGCGGAGAACAGGTCGGCCACGAACGGGATCGCGATCCCGAACGTCCATGCGCCGATGCCGTGGGCCAGCACGGTCCCGTCCCGGGTGGCCAACACCAGCGCGACGGCACCCACGGTGTGCAACGCCAAAAGCGTCAGCAGCGCCACCTGATGCAGCCGGGCGCGATGCGGGATCGCGATGAGCGCCCCGCCGCTTAGTAACGGGACGGCCACGAAAAGGGCCAGTACGACGCCGGTCATTGCCGTGCTCCTCGGGTGATCGTCGCGGCGACGTCCCCGGCGTCCGCAGCGTTCCCAGCGTTCGCGGAGTTTCCAAGCGTGGAGTTCCCAGCGTCCGCGGAGTCTCCAACCGTGGAGTGCCCAGCGTCCGCGGAGTCTCCAACCGTGGAGTGCCCAGCGTCCGCGGAGTCTCCAACCGTGGAGTGCCCAGCGTCCGCGGCGAGCCCGGCATCCCCAGCATCCGCGACGAGCCCGGCGTCGTCGCGGCCGGCCGCGGGGCCGACGTCGGGGTCGGGGTAGTCATCGAGATGGTCGGGAACGTTGTCGTGCGTGTCATCCCCGCGGCGTCCGGCCACGGCCAGCACCAGCATGACCACCGTGATGGAAAAGGCGATCACGATCGCGGTAAGGACGAAAGCCTGCGGCAACGGGTCGGCCACCACGTCCGGGTCCAGATCGCCGCCGAGAGGTTCGGTGCGCCGGCTGGCACCGCCGGCTGCGAACAGAATGAGGTTCACCCCGTGGGAAAGCAAGATGAACCCGAGGATCACCCGGAACATCTCCCGTTGCAGGAACAGGTAGACCGCCCCGCCGATCAACAGGCCCGCCGTCAGCGCCAGCGTCATCGCCGCCTCACCTCCGTGGCGTCGTCGGAATCGGTTCGTCCACCGGACGCGGCCCGCCCCGGCCCCGCAACCCGCCCCGTACCGAAGTCTGGCGGTCCCGGGTGGATGTGGGCGTCGGCCCGCTCGCGGCTGGAGGCCGGCCCTGCCAGCGGACGGCCTGGCGCGGGTGCTGAATCGCCCCACCGGGCCGCCGGCACGGCGTCCGCACGCTCAGAGCCCAGCAGGTTGATCGCGGCCAGCACGATGCCCAACACCGCCAGGTACACCCCGGCGTCGAAAGCCAGCGCAGTGGTCAGGTCGATACCGAGCAGCGAGCCGTGCAGCGGGCGTAGGAAGGACCCCTCGGCCAGGCCCACCAGGCCGATGCCCGCACCGACAATGACTCCCGACCCGATCAGCGCCATAAAGGACATCCGAATCGTTCTGTCCCGCGGGGCGGAAAGGTAGGTCAGCGCCAGGCCGGCGCCGCCGATGAGCGCCGCGATGAACCCGCCGCCGGGCAGTTGGTGGCCCCGGAACAGGAACAACACCGAGAGCACCAGCACGGCCGGGCCGACGCCTCGCTGCAGGGTGCGCAGGAAGACGGTGTTGTGCACGGCGTCGGTCAGCCCCCCGCCGTGGCGAAGAGGTGGTTCGGGCCGCTGCACCGGCCTCGGGCGCCGCACCGAAAGGATGGCAGCCACGGCGACCCCTGCCACGCCCAACACCGTCAACTCCCCCAGGGTGTCCAGCGCCCGGAAGTCAACCAGGATGGTGTTCACCACGTTCTGGCCGCCGGTGAGGTTCTCACCTTCGGTGACGTAGTACTGGCCGGCCGGGGACATCGGACGACGGCCGGTCAGTATCAGCACCCCGGCGGTCGTCGCCAGCCCCGCCGCGAGCGCCAACCCGCCGGCTCCGAGCCGGCGGCGGGTGGATGCCGGACGGAACCGGGCGGGCAACCGGCGCAGTACCAGCACCATCACCACCACGGTGAGGATCTCGACCAGCAGTTGGGTCAGGGCCACGTCGGCGGCACCGAGCACGTAGTACCACAACGTGGTGGCGAACCCCACCACCCCGGTCACCACGATCGCCGCCACCCGGGTGGGCGCGATCATCGCTCCGGCCACGCCCGCGGCGATGAGCACCACGAGCAGCCAGTCGAGCGGTTGGCTACGGGTGCCGACCACCTGCGGCAACGGCACCAACCGGGACAGGCCCACGACCGCGATGAGCACCACCATCACCATCGGTATCGCCAGGTGCCGCGCCGGGGCGTGGGAGGCGGTCGGGGCGGCGACCTTCGCGCCGAAGTCGATCACCCCGCGGCGCGCGGCGTCGACCACCGCCAGCGCGGAGATCGGGAAGGACCGATGCGCGAGGAGTTTCTCGATGCGCTCCCGGGCGCCGATCGCCACGGCGCCCAGTCCGAGCGCGATCGCGGACAGCACCAGGGCTACGTTCAGCCCGTGCCACAGCGCCAGGTGTGCTTGCACGGCGGTGCCCGCTGCCGCCCCGGCCGCCGCCCCGATCAACCCGTTGAGGAGGAAGGGAGCGAGCCCGAGCACAAGCCCGACGGCGCCGGGCAGGGCGGCCGGTAACCAGAACCGGATCCGCGCCTCTCGCGCCTGCGGCAGTTCCGGTTGGCCAGCCTGCGCCGGTTGCACCGGTCGTGCAGACCGTGCCGGTTGCCTTCCGCGGCTCAGCAGTCCCCACACGATTCGTCCGGAATAGGCGACGGTGAGCACTGAGGCAGCCGCGGCAGCGCCGGCGACGACGACTGCCTGCAGTCCGCCGATGCTCAGGTACCCCTCGTACAGGCCTTCCTTGGAGATGAACCCCAGCAACGGCGGTACACCGGCCATGGAGGCGACCGTGATCACCATCGCCGTCGATGTCAGCGGCATCGAGCGCCCGACGCCGCGGATCTGGCGCAGGTCACGGCTACCGGCCTGGTGGTCGACCACACCGATCAGCATGAACAGGGATCCCTTGAACAGTGCGTGGGCCACCGTATGCAACACCCCGGCCAGGATCGCGCCGGGCGTGCCCACTCCGATCACCGCCACCAGCAGGCCCAACTGACTCACCGTGGAGTAGGCGGCTAGTTCCTTCAGATCGTGCTGGCGCAGGGCCGTGAGCGCCCCCAACAATGCGGTGAGCAAACCGGCCGCGATGAGCAGCACCGACCAGGTGGGCACCTGGGCGAAGGCGGCGGAGAACCGCAGCAGCAGGTAGATACCGGCCTTGACCATGGCGGCGGCGTGCAAATAGGCGCTGACCGGTGTGATGGCCACCATCGCATCGGGCAGCCACGCCTGGAAGGGGAACTGGGCCGACTTGGTAAACGCGGCCAGCGCGATGAGTACCACCACCGCCGTCGTTACCGGCGTTTGTTGGCTCCAGATCTCATCGGCAAGGATCGCGCTGAGGCGGGAGGTGCCGGTTGCCACCACCATCACCACCACCGCGGCGAGCAGGCACAGCCCGCCACCCACGGTGACCAACAGGGTGCGGATCGCCGGTTCACGCGCGTGCGGGCCGGATCGAGCGATGAGGAAGAAGGAACACAGCGTGGTGATCTCCCAAGTGACGAACAGCACCACCACGTCGTCGGCCAACACCAACCCGAGCATCGCCGCGGCGAACACCGTCATCCAGCCGTAGAACCCGCCCTGGGGCCCCTTCCCCAGGTAGCCGGCGCTATAGACCAGGACCACCGCGCCGACGCCCAGCACCAACAGCGCGAACACCAGCGACAGCCCATCGAGGCGCCACGCCAGGTGAACATCGAGGGTGGGCATCCACGTCACCACCTGCGTGAGGGGCTCCCCGCGGAGCACCTGTGCGCCCATCACCGCGATGCCGGCGCACATGCCTGCCAACCCGGCGCCCAGCACCCAGCCGGCGCGGGCGCCGAGCAACTGGCCGGCGAAGGGCGCGAGCAGCGCGAGTAGGGCGGCGATGCCCAGGATCGTCACCAAGACTAAGACCTCACTCGTTTCGCTCGACGACAAGTCGGGTAGGCCAGGCGCCTACCGGCGGTCAGTGCGTCAGGAGCGGCGGGGCGGCGCCGGCCTGCTGGTCGCCCCAGGAGGAGATCTGACCGTTGGTGCCCGCCCCGGGCGGCAACGGCCGACAAACCGGTCGGAAACCGGATCCGCGAGGAGTGGCTACACAACGCATCGCTCGATGATAGCCCGCAACCGGGTATGGGTAGCCCGGCAGGGGATCGGGGCCCCGCCGACCGGTCACCGGTCCGGCCGGCATGAGAGTGTGGTCGTTCCGGGCGGCAGTCGCTGTCAGGCCTTGCCCGGTGCCGGCTCGGCCCGGCGGCCCGGCCGATAGGGTGGCCGGCGTGAATGCTAAGAACAACGCCCGGGTCAAAGAACCGATCGTCTGGATCGACTGTGAGATGACCGGTCTGGACACGGTCAATGACGCGTTGGTGGAGATCGCGGTGATCGTCACCGATTCCGACCTCAACGCCCTGGACCCGGGAATTGAGGTGGTCATCAAACCTCCCCAGCAGGCGTTGACGAACATGCCCGAGGTGGTGGTGCAGATGCACACCGAGTCCGGGTTGTTGGACATGCTCGACGACGGCGTGAGCGTGGCCCAGGCGGAGGCCCAGGTCCTGCAGTACATCCGCAAATTCGTGCCGGAAGCGGGGAAGGCGCCGCTGGCGGGCAACTCGGTGGGAACCGACCGGATGTTCCTGGAACGGGACATGCCGGATCTGACCGCCCACCTGCACTACCGCATCATCGACGTCTCCTCGATCAAGGAACTCGCCCGGCGTTGGTACCCCCGGGCGTACTACAACGCTCCCGCCAAGGACGGCGGCCATCGCGCACTGGCGGATATCGCCGAGAGCATCGACGAGTTGCGTTATTACCGCGCCGTGCTGTTCCCCGAGCAGCCTGGGCCGGACTCTGCCAGCGCCAAGGCCGCCGCCGAGGCCATCACGAAGGACCCGACTTTGCCCGAAGCGGACACCCCACCCGTCGTCACGGCCGAGAACGTGGAGCGCCGCGACGATGCTCCCGGCCCCGAAGGCCCTTCCCCTGCCGGGTGAGGGGGCCGGAGGCAGAGCGGCCGCGAGGGTTGACGCATCGGCCTGATCAGCCGATGCAGGTGAGACTGTCCTGGGGCAGGGTGATCAACCCAACGTTCGCGGGCGCGCCGGAATGCGCCAGCACCGCACCAACTTGGGTACACTGGACGTCGCCGGGCGATCCCCGGCACCTTGGTGGGTGTAGCTCAGCTGGTAGAGCGCCGCGTTGTGGTCGCGGATGTCGCGGGTTCAAGTCCCGTCACTCACCCCAATATTTTGGCCGCGGGCTGGCCAGGACCAACCCAGAACCCGGCGATCTGGCGCTCGCAGACCTAGGTACAGCCGTCGCTCCAAGAGCGGAGATCCGGCGCATCCGACCTGCGGGCAGATTGGTCGGCGTCTTCCTGCCGCCACGCACGGCGCGTAGGGTGATGTGAGGGCAAGGAGGCGGACCGTGGCAGCGCCCGAGACGGAGAGCCACCCGGTAACCAGGGAGGTTGCGCGGGTTCATCGCCGTACCTTGACGGTGGTGATCCTCAGTCAGATCCTCGGCGGTGCGGGTTTGGCTGCCGGCATCTCCGTAGGCGCCCTTCTGGCTCAGGACCTGCTCGGCTCGGATGCCCTCTCGGGCCTACCGACCGGCCTGTTTACGCTGGGCTCCGCCCTCGCCGCGTTCCTCGTGGGCCGATCCACCCAGCGCTTCGGCCGGCGCATCGGGCTGGCATACGGGTTTCTCGCCGGCGGCGTGGGTGCGATCGGCGTGGTGCTCGCCTCGGTCGCAGCCAACGTGCCGCTGCTGTTCGCCTCGCTTTTTATCTACGGGGCCGGGACGGCGACCAACCTGCAAGCCCGTTACGCCGGTACCGACCTGGCCCCTGCGCACAAGCGGGGCCTGGGCACGAGCATGGCAATGGTCGCCACCACGGTGGGCGCAGTCGCCGGGCCGAACTTGATCGAGCCGCTCGGCCGCCTCGCGGATGCGATCGGGGTGCCGACCCTAGCGGGGCCCTTCATCCTCGCAGCGTTCTCCTATACCGCGGCCGGGCTTGTGTTGTTCGGCTTGCTGCGGCCCGATCCGTATCTGCTGGCCCGGCGGATCGCCAGCCGCACGGCGTCCGCTCCAGACCGCTCGGTGCCGACACCGACGGGCGCGCCTCCCAAGGTGGGCGTGGGCGCGTACGTGGGTGCCGCCGTCATGGTGCTGACGCAGATGGTCATGGTCGCGATCATGACGATGACGCCGGTGCACATGCGCGCACACGGTCATGAGATGGGCGAGGTCGGCCTGGTCATCGGACTTCATATCGGGGCGATGTGGCTGCCGTCTCTGGGCACTGGGGTGCTGGTGGACAAGTGGGGCCGCACCCCGATGGTGGTATGTGCCGGCCTCACGCTGTTGTCGGCGGGCTTCCTTGCCGCCATGTCACCCGGAGATTCTCTCGGCTTACTCATCCTCGCCCTCGTCCTCCTCGGCCTGGGGTGGAACTTCGGCCTCGTCGCGGGTACCGCCCTGGTCGTCGATGCCACCGTGCCGCAGAACCGTCCAAGAACGCAGGGCAACATCGATGTGCTGATCGCCCTGTCGGGCGCCGGTGGCGGTGCGGTCTCGGGCATAGTGGTCCACTCCGCCGATTTCCAGACGCTGTCCTTAGCGGGCGGCGCGCTCGCTCTGGCGTTGATCCCCGTCCTGGTGGCAGCCCGAATCCGGAAGCCCGCCAGCACGGAAGCAACGTCGACGTCCTGAGACAACCGTCGACCTGTCTGAAAAGCATTCGACGTCGGATCCGGCCGGGCAGCCGACCATCGGATCCGGTCGGCTACTCAAGTCTCAGAGACGACGATCGGCCTCGCGGCGCTCGGCGATCACTGGATGGGGCGTCCATCGGTAGAAGTGAGCACAGGCAAGGGCCAGCCACGCCCAGGAGCAGACCACTGCCGCCCACAGTAACCCGATGCCGAGCGGGGAAGTTCCCATGGCAGCACCGATAAGGAATCCGGCGACGATCAGGGCAGCCAGTGCCGTCCCGGCCCGCGCATACGCCCGCTCTCCGATGCGTCCAGCCCATCTGGCATAACTGAGCGCGGCGGCCGCGACCGCCAGGAACGCGATGCCGCCGAACAGGAAGCGCAAGGTCCCGCCAAGCGTCATCGCCGTCACCGCTTCGCCCGTCCCGACCGGGTCACCAGCGGGGAAGCCCGCGACTGGATCCGGTGGGAAGGCGGCGCTGAGCAGCATTCCGGCGCCATAGCATCCGGTTAGCACAGACATCGCCAGGCCCCGGCCGTCGCGAACTGCCCGGTACATCCCGAGGGCGGCAATGATGGTCATGAGCGCGGCGAGCACGAGGTTGGTCCGCTGCAGCCACCCCCAGGGCCCCAGCATCAACAAACTGAGCGGGTGCCGGCTGAGATCGAAACCCGATCGGGTTGCGGCCAACACCAGCCCGATCGCGAGATAGAACGGCCCGGCCACCACTCCCCAGCCGAGCAGACTGCGCGTGATCGCTGCGCCCCGATCGAACCCCGGTTCGTTGTGGTTCATATCGCCGCCTCGTGCACTCGGTAGTGCATTATTGCACTTATGGGTACAGTTTCGTCAAGCGAGTCCAGGGGGCCCGTCCCCGCCGCAGACCCCCGGGTGGAGCGGTCCCGCCAAGCCATCCTGACCGGCGCGACGGCCGTCTTCCTCCGACAAGGATTCGATGGGGCCCGGATTGACGACATCGCTCGGGAAGCGGGGGTCGCCAAACGCACGGTCTACAACGTGTTCGCCGACAAGGAGGAACTTTTCCGGGCAACTGTGCTCTCGGCCATCGGGATCGCGGAGTCCTTCACCACTGACCTAGAACGTACGACGGCGCGGATCGTGGATGCGGAGCGGGACCTCCCGCGGGTGATGCGCCAACTCGCCGTCACCGTGCTGCGGGGGCCGGTGTTGCCCTTGCGTCGCCTTCTGGTGAGCGAGGCACGCCGCTTCCCCGACCTCGTGGTCGAGTATCGCCAGCGCGCCCCCGAAGCGGTGCTGCGGTCATTGGCCGGCGCGCTGGCGAAGTTCGCCGACGAAGGGCACTTGACGCTCACCGATCCAAATCTCGCTGCGGAACATCTGGCGTTCCTGACCTTCGGAGCGGACCTGGATCGGGGGATGTTCGACCCGGAGCCGCCCAGTGCACGCCGAATCCGAGCCCGGGCGGATGCGGGCACCGCCGTGTTCCTTCGCGCATACCGGCAAGCGCGCCTCACCGATCAGCCGGCGCAGGCCGAGCGGTAGTGCCCGCTCGCGAGGTACCTCGGTCGTGCTCACCTCGGGGGAGCCTCCCCCCTCCCGTAAAGGGGTAAAACCCGCGCGCCGCTGACGCAGTTGCATGCCTTCCGCGAGCGGACGGGTCGGGACTTACCCTGGTACTCCACTCGTTAAGCACCGACGCTGCCCTATTGTCGACTCATGCCCCCTCGCCCCTCCCTGGCCAAAGATCTCCTGTGGAGCGCGGAACTGGTGGTATTGGACTTCGACGGCCCGATCACCAGGCTGCTACCGGGGCAGGCGTTCCTGGAACTGACCGACCGAGCCAAACAGTTGCTCGCCGAGTGGGGTGTGCCCGTGGACGGCGAGTCGGCCCAGCACACCGACCACGTGCAACTGTTGCGCAGCGTGCACGCGCAGTACCCGGCGGCAGGCATCCGGTTGGAGCGTTGGTGCACCGAGCAGGAGATGGCAGCCGCCGCTCTCGCCCGGCCGGTGCCGGCGGCCGCGCGGTTCGTCGCCGAATGCCGCCGGCGGGGCCTCGCCATGGCGGTGGTGACCAACAACGCCCCGGAGGCGGTGAGTGCCGTCCTCACCCGTGGCGGCCCCGCGCTGGGCGGGTTGCCGGTGCACGGCCGGAGCCCGGGAGGGATCGACGACCTAAAACCCGCACCGGATATGTTACTGGCCGCGGCCGCCCAAGCCGGGGTCGACCCTGCGGCGGCGGTCATGGTGGGCGACACCGCTAGCGATGTCCGGGCCGCCACACGGGCAGGAATGCGCTGCATCGGGCTATCCGAGGAGCCCACGCAGCGGGAGGAACTCCTACGCGCCGGGGCGGTCGCCGTCGTTGGCGATCTGGGTGAGTTGCTGCCCGCCTCCACATGAGGTGCTTCTCGGGGCGGTCTCTTGAAGTGGCGAAGGCTGCGGTTCGATGACGATACTCACCTATGACACAACTCGAGGAAAGCACCAACGGGCACCTGCTCATCGTGGAGCGGGCGGTGGAAACCGCACTTCCGACCAAACATGGAACTTTTCGGATGCTCGGCTTCCGCGACCACACCGGCACCACTCACGTCGCGCTCGTGCTCGGCCTGACCGACCCCGACCCCACGGCCACTCCCCTGGTTCGCGTGCACTCCGAATGCCTCACCGGCGATGCGTTCGGTTCCTGGCGATGCGACTGCGGGGACCAACTCGACGCCGCCCTGGCCCGGATCGCCGCCGCCGGCGAGGGCGCGGTGATCTACGTCCGCGGCCACGAGGGCAGGGGCATCGGACTACTGGAGAAACTGCGCGCCTACGCGCTGCAGGATCAGGGCGCCGACACCGTCGACGCCAACCTGGCACTGGGCCATCGCGAGGACGCCCGGGCCTACGACCAGTCCGCCGCCATCCTCAAGGACCTCGGAATCCAGCGGATCCGCCTGCTCTCCTCCAACCCGGCCAAAGAAGTCGCGTTGCGGGCACTGGGCATCGACGTGGTGGAGCGGCTGAGTCTGATCGTGCCCTCCCACCCGCACAACGCGAACTACCTGGCCACCAAACGTCAGCGCATGGGGCATGACCGACCGGTGACAGGCGATCCCTGGCAGGCATTGCGCAACGGCGTGGTGCCGCCGGTCAGCACGCATGACCCCGGGGCGGACCTGGTGGAGCGCTACGGACCGCTGGTGGAACTCGGGCCGGACTACGTCGTCGGGCAACTGGGGCAGAGCCTGGACGGGTTCATCGCCTCCCGCACCGGGGACGCCGAGTTCGTTACCGGCGCCGAGGACCGCGAACACCTACACCGGTTGCGCGCCCTAGTCGACGCGGTGCTGGTGGGCGTGGGAACCGTCACGGCCGACGACTGCCGGCTCACGGTCCGCGCCGTTCCCGGTCGGAACCCGGTGCGGGTGGTGCTCGACCCCCGCGGCCGGGCTCCCCGGGGTGCGCAGGTGTTCACCGACGGCGCCGCGCCCACCCTGTGGCTGGTGGGGCCGAGTGCGCGGGTGCCAGACACCCTGGCACCGCACCTCCAGGTGGTGCGCCTGGAAGACGACGGCCACGCCGATCCGGCAAAGATCCTGTCGTTGCTGCGCGAACACGGCCTGGGCCGGATCCTGGTGGAAGGCGGGGGCAGGGTGGTGTCCTCCTTCCTGCACGCCCGGGTGCTGGACCGGTTGTTCCTGTCCACCGCACCGGTGCTGATCGGTGACGGGGTTCCGGGGGTGCGGTTCGACGGCGCCGATGCGTTGGCCGACGCCGTGCGCGCGCCCATCCGGCGGTTCATGCTCGGTCAGGACGTGTGCACCGAGGTGGACCTGCGTGCGCTACGGACGTCGGGCAACGGTGTCCACACCGCCGGTGCGGTGCGCACGAACGCTGCCGTCACCGGTGAACAGCCCGTGGCGTAGGTCCGCGGCGGTCTGGTCCCAGGCGGGTAGGTGCTCGCGCCGGCGCAGGGCGCCTGCCCGCCAGGACGCGCGGGTCGCCGGCTCGGTGAGCCAGCCACGCAACGCCCGCGACCAGGATCGCCAATCCCGCGGATCGGCTATCGCGCCGGGGGGATCAGGGTGGGCGGCGCTGGGCTGGGGTGCACCAAAAAGCGCCTCCACCGCCCCGGTACCCCGGGCCACGATCGCCGGGATCCCCCGCGCGAGGGCTTCGGTGACCACCAGCCCGTAGGTCTCCACCAACGACGGCACCAACAGCAGGTCGGTACGGTGCCACAGTTGCTCACGTTCCTGCCCCGTGACCACTCCGGGCAGGGCGATGCGATCACGCAGGCCGGTTTCGCCAAGGGCCCTCTTGATACGGGTGGCCACCTCCGGCTGGGTGGTGGGACCCGCGAAGGTCGCGCGCCAGGGCAGATCCTGCAGGCTGCCGAACGCGGGCAGGAGTAACTCCTGGTTCTTGGCCGTGCTCACCGCACCCAGCACCAACAGGTGCGGCGGGTCATCCCCCATGGCGAGCGGGGCTGGTTCGGTGCCGGGTGCGGCGATCACCACGTCGACCGCGCCGTAGCGAGCGGCAAGGTCGCGGGCGGTCCAGGCGCTGGTGGCCACCACAGCGGCGGCAGCGCGCACGGCGCGGTGCTCGGCGGCCGCGAGCCGGTCGGCCACCGCAGGTTCCAGGGCCGGGTCCGCGGGCAGCGGCAGATGGATCAGTAGTACCACAGTGGCGCCCGCAGCGGTGGCGTGCTCGATCTGGGCCGGGCAGGCGCTGCCGATCAGCCCGTCGACGACGATTACCCCGCCTTTGCACAGGGCGGCAGCGACCGCGCGCCGCTCCCCCGCATCGGGGTGTGGCCAGGAGCCCGGGAGGGAGATGACGTCCACGGGGCCGTGCTCCCGGCGCCAGGCGGCGATCACCTGCTCGTCATATACGTCCCCGCCGCTGGGCCCACCATCACGGGCGGGCACCACGAAGCGAAGCGGCGGCACGCCTCAGCCGTCGGTCAGGTCGAGCCGGTAGGTGGCCCGCGCGTTGGGATGTTCGTGCAAGGTCACCTCGATCGCGGTGAACGGGCTGGTGTCCATCAGTTTCGCGAGTTGGTGGGCCACGTGCCGGGCCACCACCTCGGTGGTGGTGATCATCCCGGCGAAGGTCTCCAGGTCGTCCAGGTTGCGGTAGCGCAACTCGCCCACCACCTGTCCGAGCACCTCGGTGGCGGCCCCGATGTCGAGCACCACGCCATGCTCGTCCAATTCGGTGCGGTGCCAGGTCGCCTCCACCACGTACGTCACCCCGTGCAGCCCCTGTGCAGGCCCGAAGAACGGGTCCGGCAGGCTGTGGGCGACCATCATGTGGTCCTTGACGGTCACACTGAACAAGGTTCCTCCTCGGGATAGCGGATCAGGTGGCACAGGGCCGGACGGTCCCCCGCGGCGATCTGGTCGATCACTTCGGGGAGTTCGGTGAAGTCACTCATGCCGCTGAGCAGCGCATCGAAGCGGGGATCAGAGAGGGTCTGCAGCGCCAGCGTCAGCCGGTCGGTGGTGCTTCGCCGGGCCCGGCGGGCGGTGCTGACGCCGCCGACCTGGCTGCCGCGCAGGGTGAGCCGGCGAGCGTGGAACGCCTCTCCCAGCGGCACACTCGGTGCGCGGTCGCCGTACCAGGACAGTTCGACCACCTCCGCATCGTCTCCGGCCAGGTCCAGGGCGGTGGCCAGGCCGGCCTCGGTGGCCGAGCAGTGCAGCACCACATCACAGTCCCCCGCGGCCTGGTCCGGGCTGACCAATTCCACGCCCAACTGCGCCGCGAGGCCGGCGCGCCCGGAATCGACGTCGACGGCCTGCAACCGGCCCAGCGGGAACCGCGCCAGTAACGCCGCCACGCTGGCCCCGATCATCCCCAGTCCCACCACGGCGACCCGGTCCCCGATCCGCGGAGCGGCATCCCACAAGCCGTTGATCGCCGTCTCCACCGCTCCGGCGAGTAGTGCGCGTGGGGTGGGCACGTCGTCGGGGATCGGGACCACGGCGGTGGCGGGCACGACGAAGCGCGTCTGGTGCGGGTGCAGGCAGAAGACACGCTGGCCTTGCAATTGCGCCGGGCCTGCTTCGACCACGCCAGCGGTGAGGTAGCCGTACTTGACCGGCCCGGGCAGGTCACCCTCCTGGAATGGTGCGCGCATCAGGTCCCGCACGGTTTCGGGCACCTGATGCCGGTGCACGAGGGTCTCGGTACCCCGGCTGATCGCCGAGAACAGTGTGCGCACCAGGACCTCATCGGCTGCCGGTGGCGATAGCGTCAGGGGTCGGATCTCCCCCCGGCCGGGCCCGGTGGTCCAGTACGCATGCGCCTTCACGCACCTCATTGTCGGGCCAGGTGGCCTAATCCGCGACCGCATTGGATCCGCGACCGCATTGGGCGCGGCTGTTGATGATGCACGGACCGCGCGGCGGTGGTGGACTGGACCGCACCCGTAGCATCGACGCCGCTGAGGAGAGCCATGACCGCCGCCGAAGAATCAATGGGCGCCGAGTTCGACGATCCGCCCGGGGATCCGTTGGAGTTACTCCGCCGGTGGTGGGATGCGGTTCTCGAGGCCCAGGCGCCCGGCGCGACCGCGATGAGCCTTGCGACCGTCGGCGCCGATGGCACCCCTTCGGTGCGGTTCGTGGCGATGGCCGATATCGGGGCGGACGGGGTATGTTTCTCTACCGACGACCGCAGCCCCAAGGCGCAGGAACTGGCGCAGAACCCGCACGTGGCACTCGCCGGCCACTGGGAAGCCACCGGGCAGCAGTACCGCATCAAAGGCGTGGCGGAGCCGTTGCCCGACGCAGAATCGGAGCGACTGTTCGCTGCGTTGCCGCGCTCGGCACAGGCGGCGCTGCTGGTGGCCGAGCAGAGCGCCACACTGGATTCCCACGAGGCATTGGTGCACCGGGCCGCGTCGCTGAGCGCTGAGCAGGGCCCGTTGCGGCGCCCCGCGCACTGGCGCAGTTGGTTGGTGCGGGCACAGCAGGTGCAGTTCTGGGCGGAGGACCCGTTGGATGTGCACCGCCGCCTGGCCTACATCCGCACCACCGCAGGGTGGTCGGTGCGCCGGTTGCAGCCGTAACACGGAACCGGCGCCCGTCAGCGCTACGGTTTAGCGGCGTGAAATATGCCTCGCCGAGGGCCCGCCGCCCGCGGGGGCTCACCGAAGGTGGGGGCTCGCCGCCCGCGGGGGCTCACCGAAGGTGGGGGCTCGCCGCCCGCGGGGGCTCACCGAAGGTGGGGGCTCGCCGCCCGCGGGCTCATCGAAGTTGCGGCGCTATCGACTCTCCGGGGCATCATCGGCGAGCATCTGCCGCAGCACATAGGGCATGATCCCGCCGTGCCGGTAATAGGTCGCTTCCGCCGGGGTGTCGATCCGGACCCGGACGGTCAGTTCCCGGGTGCCCTGGTCCGACTCGACCAGCACCGTGACCTCTTCCGGGATCTCCTCGCTGCCCTGCAGACCGGTGATGGAGAACGTCTCTTCTCCGGTCAGGCCCAGTTCTTCGGCGGACTGCCCGTCGGCGAACTGCAGGGGCAAGACGCCCATACCGATGAGGTTGGTGCGGTGGATCCGTTCGAAGGACGTGGCCAGCACCGCCTTCACGCCCAACAGCATGGTGCCCTTGGCCGCCCAGTCCCGGGAGGAACCCGAGCCGTAGTCGGCACCGGCCAGGATGACCAGCGGCACGTCCTGCTCGGCGTAGGCCTGGGCGACGTCGTAGATGCTCTCGACCTCGCCGTCGGGCAGGTACCTGCTGTACCCGCCCTCGACGTCAGGCACGAGTTTGTTCCGCAACCGCACGTTGGCGAAGGTGCCGCGGATCATCACCTCGTGGTTGCCGCGGCGGGAGCCGTAGGAGTTGAAGTCCTTGACCTTCACCCCGTGCTCCTTCAGGTACTTGCCGGCCGGGGAATCCGGCCTGATCGCACCGGCCGGGGAGATGTGGTCGGTGGTGACCGAGTCACCCAGATAGGCCAGCACGCGGGCCCCTGTGACGTCCTGGACCGGCTCGGGCTCGGCCGGCATGTCATCGAAGTACGGGGGCCTGCGCACGTAGGTGGAGGAATCGTCCCAGTCGAAGGTCTGGGCGTCGGTGAGGGGCATGTTCTGCCAGTTCTCATCCCCGGCGAGTACGTCGGCGTAGCCTTTGGTGAACATGTCGGCCTCGACGTTCGCGTCAATCGCTTCCTTGACCTCAGCGGCGGTGGGCCAGATGTCCTTCAAGTAGACATCCTGTCCGTCGCTGCCCTGCCCCAGCGGTTCCTTCATCAGGTCTTTCTGCATGCTTCCGGCCAGGGCGTAGGTGATCACCAACGGCGGGGAGGTGAGGAAGTTCATCTTGGTCTCGGAGTGGATCCGGCCCTCGAAGTTCCGGTTACCCGACAGCACTGAGGCCACGTTGAGATCGTTACCGGTGACCGCCTCACTGATTTCCGGGATGAGGGGGCCGGAGTTGCCGATGCAGGTGGTGCAGCCGTACCCGACGAGGTGGAACCCGAGTTTCTCCAAATAGGGGGTCAGCCCCGCCCGATCCAGGTAGTCCGTCACCACCCGGGATCCTGGAGCCAGGCTGGTCTTGACCCACGGCCGCGACGACAGGCCCAGTTCCACCGCCTTCTTGGCGAGCAGGCCCGCGCCGAGCATCACCGATGGGTTGGAGGTGTTGGTGCAGGAGGTGATCGCGGCGATCACCACGGCCCCGTGATCCAGTTCCACCTCTTGACCCTCCAAGGTGACCGTCACGGGGTCCGAGGGCCAGGAGGACACCGGTTCGGCCGGCTTGGTCATCGGAGGTTCGTCTGCCTCCACCCGGGTGCTGATTGCGGGCGGGTCGCTGGCGGGGAAGGATGCGGCGGAGGCCTGATCGAGCCCGCCCTGCACCGCATCGCCGTGCGACCAACCGGCCAGCAACGCCCGGACCGCACCTTGGGTGGCCTTGAGCGGGATGCGGTCTTGGGGCCGGCTGGGGCCGGCCACGGACGGTTCGACCGTGGACAGGTCCAGTTCCACTACCTGGGTGTAGTCCGGTACGTGATCGGGGTCGTGCCACAGTCCCTGCTCCTTGGTGTAGGCCTCCACCAGGGCGATCTGGTGCTCGGAGCGGCCGGTGAGACGCATGTAGTCCAACGTCTCGTCGTCGATGGGGAAGATGGTGACCGTGGAGCCGTACTCCGGGCTCATATTGCCCAGGGTGGCGCGAGTGGCCAGCGGCACGTTGGCCACGCCGGGTCCGAAGAAGTCCACGAATTTGCCCACCACTCCGGTGCGGCGCAGCAGTTCGGCGACGGTGAGCACCAGGTCGGTGGCCGTGGTGCCCTCGGTGAGTTCCCCGGTCAGTTTGAGGCCGACCACCTGGGGGGTGAGCATGCTCATCGGTTGACCGAGCATCGCGGCCTCGGCCTCGATCCCCCCGACGCCCCAGCCCAGCACGCCCAGCCCGTTGATCATCGGGGTATGGGAGTCGGTCCCGACCAACGTGTCGGGGTAGGCCACCGGCCGGTCGGTGCCGTTGGCGGTGTAGACCACCTTGGCCAGGTGTTCCAGGTTCACCTGGTGGCAGATCCCGGTGCCCGGGGGTACCACCTGGAAGTCGTCGAAGGCCTCCTGGCCCCATCGCAGCAGTTCGTAGCGTTCCTGGTTGCGTTCGAACTCCAGGTCGGTGTTGATCCGGAAGGCATCGGGACGGCCGAAGACGTCGGCGATCACCGAGTGGTCGATCACCAGGTCGGTGGGGATGAGCGGGTTGATCTTGGTGGGGTCCCCGCCGGTGGCGGTGACGGCGTCGCGCATCGCGACCAGGTCCACCACGCACGGCACGCCGGTGAAGTCCTGCATCAGCACCCGGGCGGGGGTGAATTGGATCTCGGCGCTGTCCGTACCGGATGCCTGCGGATCCCACGCGTTGCATGCCTCCACCTGCTGGGCGGTGATCACGCGTCCGTCCTCATTGCGCAGCAAGTTCTCCAGCAGCACTTTCAAACTGAAGGGCAGCCGGCCGGACCCCTCGATCCGATCCAGACGGAAGATGTCGTAGTCCTGGTCCCCGACCCGGAGGGTATCGCGGGTGTTGAAACTGTCCTTGCTCATCGCTGTTCCTCTCGGCCGTTTTCACCGGCTCGACACTGGTAGGCGGGGCGGCGGCCGGCTGCCGCAACGGTGGCTAGTTGCCCGGGCTTCTCATCGAACGCCCGGGGAGTACACACGGCACGGGTCCTCTCATCCCACGCCCGGTGGTTCTGATCCCACGCCCGGTGGATGCCCGGCGCCAACCTGCGGCGGTGTGCGGCGTGCCGGCCAGTAGTCGGAGGCAGTTGGGACTCGGCCACAGGCATGCTCCTTCGGACGTCGTCGTGCGCCGCTGAGACCGACCGTGGCGCCGGAGATCCCAGACGCACCGTGTTCGTTGCACGCTACCCCGCTTCGGTGTTCGTCGCATCGGGTCCGATGACGACCGCTATCGGGGGCCGCCGGGCGCGGCAGTCAGATGAACGGCACGACGACGGCGATGAAGCCCAGGAAGCCCAACGGCGTCATGATCGCCATGGTCCAGAACGCCCCGCACGCCGTAGCGCGTTTCCAGAAGATGCCCCCGAGCAGGGCCACCACGAAGGGCATGGTCACATACCCGAGGAATGACTGGAAATACTCCACCAGCGTTTCGAAGGACAAGATCACCGGGGCGATGGCGATGGCGATGGCGATGACCATGAAGACACCCACCAGCACCCGGCTGAGGATAAGCTGCTCAGGCCCGCGTGGACGCGGCATTGCCTGTCCCTGCCGGCGCCCTCTCCGGCGGTCACCGGCGCGGTGGCGGTGGCGGGAGGGCGGCTGGGCCGGATGGCCTCAGGGGCGCAGTGGCCGGGGCGTCAAGGAGCGTGCGTCAGCATCCCGGTGGTCGATCAATCGGCGGGCGCACGTGTGCGTGCCGCCGCGGTGCCGTCACCGTCGGCCGGGGTAGGTGACTGGTTGCCGTGCCTTCCCGCGGTGTCCACGGCATGGGGAGATCCAGTCGGTGTTGCGGCAGCGGCCGGGGGCTGTGTGCCCGGCGCGGAATCGTGCAGCGTGGTGCGCAACGGGATGCTCTTCACCAGCGATGCCATGAGGAACGCAACCAGGACCAGCGGAACGGCGGCGACGAAGACCCCGTGGAGCGCTTCGGCCATTCCTTGTCGTACCGCCAGGGCCACAGCATCCGGCAGTTCGGCGAGCAGGTCGGGATCAAGAACAGAGTCTGGACCTACGTCTTCGACGTCGAAGAGTTCGTCGGCATCTGCCGGCATGTATGTGGGGATCGCGGTGACCATACGGGAACTGAGGATCGTGCCGAGCAGCGCTGTGCCCACGGTTCCGCCGATGTTCCGGAAGAACTGGACCGAGGCGGTAGCCGTCCCCAGATCTCGTTGGCTCACAGCGTTCTGCACGATGATGGTGAACGGCTGCATACACGCGCCCAGGCCGACGCCCAGGACCACCGTGGCAAGGGTCAGTTGCAGTTCGGTGGAGTGGAAGCCCATCTGCACCAGCAGGCCGAAGCCGGCGAGCATGGTCACGGTGCCGCCAACCACGAAGACTTTGTACTTGCCGGTCTTGGTGATGAGGAAGCCGATCACGATGCCGGTGACGATCATGGCCATACTCATCGGGATCATGATCGCCCCGGACACGGTGACGCTGACTCCGAGCACTCCTTGGGCGAACACGGGGATGTAGAAGATCGCTCCGAACATGCCCATCGCGATGGCGAGGCTGGCGATATTCGAGAGGGTGAAGATCGAGTTTCGGAACAGCCTTAGCGGCAGCACTGGTTCCTGCGCCCGCAGTTCGATCGGGATGAGCACGCCAAGCAGCACCGCCCCGGTGGTGAGTAAACCCACCACGGGGCCGGAGGACCACGGGTAGGTTGTGCCGCCCCAAGACAAGGCGAGCAGGATCGAAACCAGGGCTCCGGTGAGGACCATGATCCCGGCGACGTCGATTTTCGCCTTGCGTTGCACATGCGGGATGTGCAGGTACTTGCTGATGAAGGCCAGGGCCACCACTCCGACCGGCAGCGCTGCGTAGAACAGCCAGCGCCAGCCCCAGTTGTCGGTGATCGTCCCGCCCAGCAACGGTCCGGCAATCGAGGTCACCCCGAAGACCGCACCCATCAACCCCTGGTACTTGCCGCGCTGACGGGGCGGGATGATGTCTCCGATGATCGTCTGGGACAGCGTCATCAAAGCGCCCATCCCCAGCCCCTGCACGCCCCGCGCGCCAACCAACCACCAAAAGTCGGGGGCCATGCCGGCCAGCACAGACCCGAACATGAAGATGCTCAACCCGGCGATGTAGAAGGACCGGCGGCCGTACATGTCGGAGAGTTTGCCCACGATCGGTACCACCACCGCGGAGACGAGCATGGCAGCGGTGGCCAGCCAGCTGTAATGCTCCATGCCGCCCAGTTCAGCCACCATGATCGGCATGGCAGGGGCGACGATGGTTTGGCTGATCGACGCCACGAGCATGCCCAGCATCAGGCCGATGAAGACCATCCGAGAGGCGCGGCTCAGTTTCCACTCGGGCGTGGTGCCAACTGCCATGGGCGAAAGCGCTCCTTATTGCCGCATGTTGCGGCCATCCGCACGGAGATCGGCACCGCCGGACCAGGCGATGCCGCCGTCCGACACTATGCGCATTGTGCAACGACTGCAACTTTGCAGTCTGTGCAAGACATGTCGGATACGCTTGGGCATGATGGCCTCACAGACGACTCCCCCGGCTTCGCACCGGAGTGCTGCTGCCGACGACGGCGCCCAGTTGCGTGAGCGCAAGAAGCGCGCCACGCGCCGGGCGTTACAGATGGCCGGGCTTGACCTGGTGGCCCGCCACGGTCTGGAAACGGTGACGACTGAGCAGATCGCGGTCGCCGCCGGCGTATCGCAGCGGACGTTGTTCAATTACTTCGCCAACAAGGAAGACGTGTTGGTCGGTCACGACCCGGATCTGGTGGAGCGCTTGGTCACGGGGTTGTTGAACCAGCCCGCTGAACGCCCATCATTGGCCGCGCTGCGGGACGTGTGCCTCGATTACGCCGAGTTCCTCGCCGCCGATCAGGGGCGGTGGCGGTTGCGCATGCAGGTGGTGGACGCCAACCCGTCGCTGTTACCAGCGGTGATGGGTGCCTCGGCGGCGATGGGGCGCGCCTTGACCGATGCGATCGCGTCCCGAACCGGCGTGGATCCGGAACGGGACATGTATCCGAGTTTGGTGGTCAGCGTGGCGTTGACCGCGATGCGCATCGCTCAACAACGCCACGCCGCAGACGAGTTCGCCCGCCCCCTGACAGCCCTGACCACCGAGGCATTCGATCTACTGATGGCCGGCCTGCCCGATCCGCCGAGGACACCTTCGTGAACGCTCGCGCGGTTGGGCTACGCGGTTGGGCTATCGGGCTCCTGAAGTTGGGCTATCGCGCTCCTGAAACCGTCCGGCATGGCGCCGCCACCGCAGCGACCGCACCGACCGCACCGACCGCACCGACCGCACCGACCGCAGGATGCCGCCGCGCCTAGGACGGGAGACCGGCGTTCGGCCGGCCCAAGCCACTCAGCGTGCCAGCAACTCTTCGATACTGGTTCCGGGCAGGGCGATCGTGACCTGGGTGCCCCACGGATCCTCAACGACGACCGAACGGCCCTTGTCCGCGTAGGGAACCTTCTTGGTCGACAGCCGGGCGATGAGCGCATCCAAGTCGTCCCGAGCCGGCACGGTGATTGCCACGTCCCCCAATCCGAGGGTTGCAGCGCGCGGGCCGGCGTTCGCACTGTTCCAGGTGTTCATCGCGACATGGTGGTGATACCCACCTGCCGCGGCGAAGAGCGCGCCCGGATAGGTATCGACAGTCGTTTCGAAGCCCAATGCGTCGATGTAGAACTTCCGCGCGGTGGGGATGTCGCCGACCTGCAGGTGCACGTGACCCACCTTGCCGGCGCGGTCGGGGCCGGCAGCAACCGCTGCTTCCTCCAGGTGCCTGCGCAAGTACTCGTTGGGGTCCAGGAACTGGGTATCCATCTGCACCTGACCGTTGTCGTA
>Ga0209487_1001071_pt1 | contig 23540 bp, 22 predicted proteins | sample Poulit2012_FD_187524 | JGI IMG/M metagenome (GOLD analysis project Ga0209487, IMG submission 187524) | Agricultural soil microbial communities from Georgia to study Nitrogen management - Poultry litter 2012 (SPAdes) (version 2) | ecosystem: Environmental > Terrestrial > Soil > Agricultural land...
CGCTCTGCGGCCATGTTGCCCACCAACTGGCCAGCGCGGGTGATCTTAAACGCTGCCTTCTTGATCTCTTCAGCAACCTGATTCAAGGAAGCGCCCGTAAGGTTGCCCAGCGCGCGGTCAACAACGCCGGGGCCAGAGACTCCGACGGATACGACGCAATCTGGCTCCTCAATGCCGTGGAAGGCACCAGCCATGAACGGATTATCGCCCACGGAGTTGGCAAAGACGACGAGCTTTGCACAAGCAATTGCCGAGTTATCCTTGGTCAGCTCGGCAGATTCTTTAATAATCTCGCCCATCTTTGCCACAGCATTCATATTGATACCTGCGCGCGACGATGCAATATTGACCGAAGAGCACACCACGTCGGTAGTCGCCAGAGCTTCCGGAATTGAATTAATCAGCTTCTTTTCCGCGGTGGTTGCACCCTTTTCAACCAATGCAGAGTAACCGCCGACAAAGTTAACGCCCACCTTCTTAGCGGCCTTATCCAAAGCCTTAGCGGCATCAACCGGGTCACCGTCAACGCCTGCAACAACCAAAGAGATAGGGGTGACGGAGATGCGCTTGTTGACGATAGGAATACCCAGCTCGGCTTCGATACCCTCACACACCTCAACGAGGTGCTCAGCCTGAGTGGTTACTCGGTCATAAATAGCCTGGCAGGTCTCTTCCATGGTGGTGCGAGTACAGCCCAGCAAGGAAATACCCATGGTAACGGTGCGGATATCGAGGCGATATTTCTCAATCATCTCGATGGTGTCGAGGATGCCGTGTGTTTCAAATGCCATTGCGAATGCGGCTCCCTTTAAATTTCGTTCATCGCGGTAAACAGGTCTTCCGACTGGATACGGATGACCTGCTGTGTTTCTTCCTCAACGGGTTTCATGCGCTCTTGGATCTTTTGAATAGAAGTTTCCGAATCGAGAAGTTCCACGCGCAAAATCATGGTGAAATAACCCGACATCAAAGTCTGGGACACATCCACGATATTGACGTTGAGTTCCGCGAGGGCAGTAGTTACTTGGGCAATAATTCCAGTGCGATCGGCACCGGTAACAGTCATGATGGCAATCATAAATAACATCCTAGCTAGGTACGATTCACAAGCGTTAACAGGCTCGACGCCATTCGCTATTAGGTGGTTAAACTTACTTCGCCTGGAAGTTGTGCTGATGTTCGTAAAATACGTCGCAACGGTGGGAATTTCGCCGCGGCGCGGTTAGGGTGGGGTCATGCCTGATACGAAGAAAGTTTTGTACATCGGTGGTCACGGCAAGATTGGTTTGCTAATCACCCCGAAGCTCGTAGAAAAAGGTCACGAGGTTCACTCGCTCGTGCGCAATCCTGATTACAAAGCTGAACTGGAAGGCCTTGGAGCTACTCCAGTTATCGCTGATATCACGAAGCAAAGTGTTGCTGATTGGGCACAGCTTGTCGATGGCTTCGATGTGGTCGTCTGGGGCGCCGGCAACGGCGGCCGGGGTGGCGCAGATCTTACTTTTGCCGTTGACCAAGATGGCGCCATCGCCTTGGTTGAGGGCATGGAATCACTCGGGGAGAAGGCACCTCGACTGATTATGATTTCCTACATGGGCGCTACCACCAATGAAGTAGAAAATGACGGTGGCTCTTGGTACGCCTACGTGGAATCGAAGAAGAATGCCGATAACCGTATCAACTCCTCTAGCCTCGACCACGTAATCCTAGGCCCTGGCCTTCTTACCGAAGACCCAGCTGCTGGCATTACCGTCACCGAGCCAGGCAGTGTGCGCGACGGCGATGTTAAGACGCCACGCGAATTGGTTGCTGATGTCATCAGTGAGATCATCAACGAAGACAAGGTGCCACCACACGCACCGCTGGAGTTCCACACCGGCGACAAGCCAGTCTCCAGCATCTGGGAGTCCTAAACCCTAGACCTAAGACTAGAGAAAGGGCCGGGCACATCCTATGTACTTCAGGATGTGCCCGGCCCTTGGGCGTTTTTATCGCTATTCGGTTGCTTTCAACTTCGCCGAGGTTGCCGTACGAATCGAGTGCTCTACGATATCCAGCACGGCTTCGAGGTCGTGAGTATCGCCTTGCACTAACCGAGAGATAAACCCGTCCATAAACGTCTGTAGATAAGCCATAAGCGTATCCACGGAGATGTCGCCGCGCACGCGGCCTTGCTCTGCTTTAGAGCGCAGACGAGCACGCATGGCCTCATCCAAGATGGACTGCTGGTCTTTCCAGCGGACACGGAAAGACGGGTCAGTGCGCACCAGCGAGGCAACCTCTAAGCGCGTAGCCAACCAGTCATGGCGTTCGGGGTGGCGCAACATCTCGCGCATCACCTCAACCAGACCATTATTGGCTACGACTTCTGCCTGACGCAGCGTGTCTTCTTTGGCGAGTGCCAGAAACAGCGATTCTTTATCACCGAAGTGGTGAAAAATTGCGCCGCGAGATTTCCCCGTGGCTTCCTCGAGCAGGCGAACAGTAGCGCCTTCATAGCCATGGTCTGCAAAGCATTTACGCGCGCCCACCAAGATGTCATGGCGACGGCGGTTTAGCTCTTCATCGCTAATGATTGGCATAAGCTCAGCCTGCTCCTTTGAAAATAGTAAGACACCACGGGATATAGAGGTTTATAAACGAGGGTTCAAAGACTAAGCGGGGTCACGACAAATAATCGTGACCCCGCTTTATTCTGTCGTCATCGCCTGGTGCACTTGCTCAGCAAATTCCGGCGGTGACAGTCAGCCTTTATCTTAAGACTTGACCATCTGACGCAGAACGTACTGCAGAATACCGCCGTGACGGAAGTAGTCAGCCTCACCCGGGGTGTCGATACGAACGGTTGCGTCGAACTCAACCTTTTCGCCGGATTCCTTGGTTGCGGTGACCTTCAGGGTCTTTGGCGTGGTGCCATTGTTGAGTTCCTCAAGGCCTTCGATGTCGAAGGTCTCGTGGCCGTCAAGGCCGAGGGACTCGTGAGACTCGCCAGCAGGGAACTGCAGTGGGACAACGCCCATACCGATGAGGTTGGAGCGGTGAATACGCTCGAAAGACTCAACGATAACTGCCTTAACACCCAGCAGGTTGGTGCCCTTAGCAGCCCAGTCACGGGAAGAACCGGAACCGTATTCCTTACCACCGAGGACGACCAGCGGGATGCCAGCTTCCTGGTAGTTCACAGACGCATCGTAGATGAAGGACTGTGGTGCATCTTCCTTGGTGAAGTCCAAGGTGTAGCCACCGGTGATATCAACCAACTGGTTAGCCAGACGGATGTTAGCGAAGGTACCGCGAACCATGACCTCGTGGTTACCACGACGAGAGCCCAAGGAGTTGTAGTCAACGCGGTCAACACCGTGTGCATCCAGGTACTGAGCAGCTGGGGTGCCTGGCTTAATAGCCGAAGCAGGGGAGATGTGGTCAGTGGTGACCGAGTCGCCCAGCTTCACCAGAACGCGAGCGCCCTTGATGTCTTCAACTGGAGCTGGCTCAGCTTCCATGCCCTCGAAGTAAGGTGCCTTACGGATGTAGGTGGAGTCTTCGTCCCACTTGAAGGTCTCGCCTTCTGGAACGTTCAGGTTGCGCCATGCGTCGTCGCCCTTGAATACGTCAGCGTAGTCAGCTTCGTACATTTCGCGGGAGATAGCTTCCTGGATGGTTGCTTCGATCTCTTCGGTGGATGGCCAGATGTCCTTCAAGAAGACATCGTTGCCGTCCTTGTCCTGACCCAGAGCCTGGGTCTCGAAGTCGAAGTCCATGGTGCCGGCGATTGCGTAAGCAATAACCATGATTGGCGAAGCCAGGTAGTTCATCTTCACGTCAGGGGAGATGCGGCCTTCGAAGTTACGGTTACCCGACAGAACTGCGGTTGCAGCCAAGTCGTGCTCGTTGATGGCATCAGAGATCTCATCTGGCAGTGGGCCGGAGTTACCGATACAAGAGGTGCAACCGAAGCCGGAGAGGTAGAAGCCCATAGCCTCAAGGTCCTTCCACAGGTCTGCACGACGGAAGTAGCCGTCAACAACCTGGGAACCAGGAGCACAAATGGTCTTAACCCATGGCTTGGACTCAAGACCGAGCTCAGCAGCCTTGCGAGCAATCAGACCAGCACCGATCATGACCGATGGGTTAGAGGTGTTGGTGCAAGAGGTGATGGAAGCAATAGCAACCATGCCGTGGTCCAGGGTGTACTCGCCACCGTTAGGGGACTCGACGATAACTGGGTTGGACTGACGGCCAACAGCACCAGCTGCAGCAGACTCGCCCTTACCAGCGCGGGAGTAGTTCAGGCCACCGGTGACGTCGTCACCATCAGCAACAATGCCGGACTCGGAGGTCATGCGCTTTGCAGCAGCAGAGGACTCATCGACAAGAACTTCGTCGGTGGTGTAGTTGCCCAGGTCCTTACGGAACTGTTCCTTCGCCTCGGACTGCAAGATGCGGTCCTGTGGACGCTTAGGGCCAGCGATGGAAGGTACAACGGTGCTCAGGTCGAGTTCGAGGTACTCAGAGAACTTAGGCTCTACACCATCCTGCTCCAGCCACATGGTCTGAGCCTTGGCGTAAGCCTCAACGCGATCGATCTGCTCCTGTGGGCGACCGGTCAGCTCGAGGTACTTGATGGTTTCCTCGTCGATTGGGAACATTGCCGCGGTGGAACCGAACTCAGGGGACATGTTGCCGATGGTTGCGCGGTTTGCCAGTGGGATGGATTTAACGCCATTGCCGTAGAACTCTACGAACTTCTGGACTACGCCATGCTGACGCAGCATCTGGGTGATGGTCAAAACCACGTCGGTTGCGGTAACGCCAGCTGGGATGTCGCCGGTCAGCTTGAAGCCAACAACCTTAGGGATAAGCATGGAAACTGGCTGGCCAAGCATTGCTGCCTCAGCCTCGATGCCGCCAACGCCCCAGCCCAGGATGCCCAGGCCGTTTTCCATGGTGGTGTGGGAGTCAGTACCAATACAAGTATCCGGGTATGCCAAACCGTCGTTGTCAAAGACCACGCGGGACAGGTACTCAATGTTTACCTGGTGGACAATACCGGTTCCTGGAGGAACAACCTTGAAGTTAGAGAAGTTCTCAGCACCCCAACGCAGGAACTGGTAGCGCTCTTCGTTGCGCTGGTACTCAATCTCAACGTTCTTTTCCAAAGCATCAGCGGAGCCGAATGCCTCAGTAATAACGGAGTGGTCGATAACCATCTCGGCTGGGTTCAGAGGGTTTACCTGGTCTGGGCTACCACCCAGTGCGGAAACTGCCTCACGCATGGTTGCCAAGTCGACAACACATGGAACACCGGTGAAGTCCTGCATCAGAACACGAGCTGGGGTGAACTGAATTTCAGTCTCTGGCTCAGCTTCTGGGTCCCAGTTTGCAAGAGCCTTGATGTGCTCTTCGGTTACGTTCTTACCGTCTTCGGTGCGCAGAAGGTTTTCTGCCAAGACCTTCAGAGAGTATGGAAGCTTCTCGAGGCCTTCAACGGCGGTAATGTCGAAATAAGTGTATTCCTTGCCATTGACATCAAGAGTCTTCTTGGTGTCAAAGGAGTTCAAGCTTTCAGTCACAGGGAGCTCCATTCCTTGTTGTTTTGAACTAAACATTCAGTTATCCTCACCACCCGCCGCCTTCTAACCGCTTGAGTCATGGGGTTTTCAGTCAAACGCTAATGAGGCGAACCGAATGGCTCATCCTCCCATTGTAGTGAGGTATCTCGTTGGACGCCTTTGATACTAACAGAACGCGCGTACTGTTTCCACTATTTGCGGTTTACCGGCGCGTCATCGCTACTCAAGGCGCCCAATTTGGATATAACCTGGGAAGAGGCTTGAAGCATCCACCAATGGACTACACGACAAAAGGGGTAGCACGTAATGATTCCAGAGGGCGTTGACATCCCCGACCTTTCTGCACAGCTCGCAGAAGATGGCGTGGCGTTTTCAAACCCCGATCTTGCTACCAATGCAGAGATTCAAGACCCAATCGTTTCCACCCTCCAGGATTCGCACGGCATAGCTGTTGTTGATGTTTACCCAACACGGCTTGCCGACGCGCGAGATATTGCACAAGAACTTCAAGATGCAACCGGGCTAGATGCTGTCGTCGTGCAAACCGTGCGTAACGTATCTGCAGTCAGTGACACCTACTCGCGTGCGGCTATCGAAGCGACACAGGGTGATATACCGCAAGGTGTAAATCAAGTTGAGTTACTTGACCGGTTTTATGCCGGCGTCGATTCCTTCAGCGTCCCCTGGCCGCTGATTGTGGCGTTGACTGTTGTCGCCCTCGTTCTCGCGGGACTGTTTGTTTATAGGTCTGTTATCCAAAAGTAAGGCATCAACCCTTTACTTTTCGCCGCCCCTCCTTTGTTGTTGCGGGCGGTTTTTCTTGTGCACCATCCAGCAATGAGCGCTTTTTGGGCGTTGACCTGCGGATTTTAGGCGGAACACTGGGGCTGCCTCTCCATATCATGCCGATAGTGACTATCCCGGTAGATTATTGCGCGCGTTTTGCCAAGTGTGACCAACCTTACAATTATCACGAATTGATTACAGAAGTGCTGGTTACATACCCGAGTTAAGTCATGTGGCGATGCTTGACGTATGTGTTTCTTGTGAAAGTAGATGCGAGGGGTTGGGTGTGTGTCGTATGGTTCAAACATCGACTCACGAGTTAGTTCTAGTGATAATTAGTCACGGTTTAAGACTTGAATATTGACAGTGATGCATGAAGTCAGCACGGGCATGTGGGGAAGCACGCCAAGAGCTGAAGCATTCTTGGTCAATAGAGGGGTCTTTGCAGTGACAAATATTCGGTAGCAATTAATTCGCGGAGGCGTATTTTCTATTCGCTTTTTACTGAGCACCCACTGCTGGTTGTCAGGAGTGAGGGCCTTTATTGAGGCGCTGAAGAGCGCGTGTGCAAATAGGCGTGTGTTCGCGGCAGCCTGAGTAAGGGCTTTCGGGCATTTCTATGCTCAAATCACTCCACCGCATCACGGCTTTGACTTCTGGTGGTGGTGTGAGGAGTTAATTCGTGGCCACCACCTCTTCCAAGCGCACGCATCGTATGCGGGCAGCCCTAGCAGCTGTCGCGTGTACGCTCAGCGTTTCGCTGATCTCCACAACAACCCCAGCGGTTGCTGAAGAAAACACTTCCGCTATCGAAAAGCTTCAAGGTGTCTTAAACGGCGATGTTTCGGTTGCTTCTTTGGCCGGTGCGATTGCCGATGTCCAGGAAGAAATTGCCCGCCTGGAAGGCGAACTTGGTGAATTCCGTGAGCGTGCCAACCAGGCTCTGGTTGACTTGCAGGACGCGCGCAACCTTTCTGAGCAAGCACGACGCGGAACCCTTGCTGCTCGCAGTGAGCTTGACGATGCCCAGGTAGACGTCGAAGGCGCACAAGAAAAGCTGGACGAGATTTCTCGTTCGGCTTATCGTCGTGCCAATACCTCAGAGTCTGTCACCAGTGCTGCTGGTGGCGATGCCCGGGAAGACATGCTCACGCGCCAGAGTTTCCTGCGCTCTCAAGCAGAAAAGCAGCAGAGTACCGTTACTGAATTGGAACGGGTACGCACCGAGAAGTCCAATAAGGAATCTCAGCTGCGCAAGGCTGAGCAGTTAGCGGTTGAGCGTGAAGCTAATGCCGAAGCAGCTGAAGATGAAGCTCGCGCTGTGCTGGAACAAAACCAAACGCGCGTCAGCGAAGTTTCCTCTGAGCATGAAAAGCTGGTCGCTCTTCAGCAAGAGGCACAAGCGGCATTATCCTCGGCACGTGGTGAAGAACCCTCGGATTCTGAATCACCTACGGAGGCTAAAGGGACGAGCTCTAGCGAGTCTCCTGCATCGACAAGCGAAGCATCAGAGCCTTCGGCAGCGTCGGAAACATCCGTAACGCCTGCAACGTCAACGACTGAAGAAACCTCCGTGCCGGAAGCTGATGCGACCAGCGAATCTGACTCAGCTAGTGAAACCGCTGAGCCTGCAGACGCTTCTTCGTCCCAGGAAACTCCTGCGCAGTCTTCCACGCAGAATTACTCCGCGCCTGTAGCGCCTTCAGCTGCTGGAACACCAGGCGATGCTCCAGCACAGGCTGCTCCAAGTCAAGGCAGCAGTGTTGATGGTGACCAGGCAGCGCAATTGGCGGGTCTAGCTGTAGGTGCAGCAGCGGCAATCATTGCTGCTTCCCAGCCAGAACTTTCTGTCGATTCGACATCAGGTGGTGCAGATACTTCCTCTACAGATGCAACATCCGAAGCATTGGTCGCTGGCAGCAGTGCGCTATTTCCACAGCAAGGACCTGCAGAAGAATCTAGCTCCGTAGCTGAATTGGCTGGCGTCTTAGAAGATCTGCCGACTGCAAGTTCCGTGGAAGAGTCCGCGGCAGCAGAGCTTGGCGATGCCTCCCGCAGCGAGAAGATCGAAGCGGTCATCGCACGTGCTGAGTCGCAAATCGGCGTGCCTTATGCTTGGGGCGGCGGCGATGCGAATGGTCCTACCAAGGGTATTCGCGACGGAGGCGTTGCCGATTCCTTCGGTGACTACAACAAGGTCGGTTTCGACTGCTCAGGTTTGATGATCTACGCCTTTGCTGGCGTTGGCATCTCGCTGCCGCACTTTACTGGCTACCAGTACAACAAGGGCCAGCGCATTAGTCCGCAAGAGATGGAACGCGGCGACCTGATTTTCTATGGCCCTAGTGGCAATCACCACGTCGCTATCTACTTGGGCGACGGCATGATGCTGGAAGCCCCACAGTCCGGACAGACCGTAACCAAGAGCCCGGTTCGCTGGTCTGGAATGTCAGAATACGCAGTTCGTCTACTCTAGAATTGGCGCGCTGATAAGTGTGTCAGACCCAACCTCACGGTGGTTCTAAATATCCAACTTAAGTTGGTATAATGCTTCATTATGACCGAATCATCCCCAAACCCCCGTGATTATGATGCCCTCCTCGTGCTTTCCTTCGGTGGCCCGGAAAGTAATGAGGAGGTCGTTCCATTTCTAGAGAACGTAACGCGTGGACGCGGTATTCCACGCGAGCGCTTAGTAGAAGTAGGAGAGCACTATTTCCACTTCAACGGCAAAAGCCCGCTCAATGACCTCAACCGCGAAATCATTGACCATGTAGAAAAGCAGCTGAAGTCCCGCGGCATCGATATGCCCGTGTACTTCGGCAACCGTAACTGGCACCCGCTAGCCGAAGATACTGCTGAGCAAATGGTTGCAGACGGTGTTCGTTCCGCGCTAGTACTCGCCACTTCTGCGTGGGGCGGATATTCTGCGTGTCGTCAGTACAACGAAGATATCGTGCGCGTGCAGCAACACTTGGAAGATAAAAACCTTCCCAATATTGACATGGTCAAGCTGCGCCAATTCTTCTCACACCCAGCCTTCATCGAAGAAAACGCGAAGGCTTTGCAGGAAGCTATCGCTGCCGTCGACGAAGACAAGCGCGATAATATGCGCGTGCTCTTTACAGCGCACTCGGTTCCAACGGCACACGATGAAGTCGGTGGCGGGGAGGATAATCCTTATCTTTACTCGCGCCAGGTTGCTGAAGCAGCCCGCTTAGTCGCTGAGGCCGCCGGCGTTGAGGAGTATGACGTGGTGTGGCAGTCACGCTCCGGTAATCCACGCACGCCGTGGCTGGAGCCCGATATTGTTGATCACACCCAGGCAATCCATGCCGAAAGTGGCGTGAAGGCGGTTGTGGTTTCTCCGATCGGCTTTATTTCCGATCACATGGAAGTCATTTGGGATCTGGACACAGAGCTTGTCGATGCAGCCCAGGAGCTTGGAGTACAGGTTTCCCGCGCGTATACCGTGGGTCCTCAAGATTCCTTCGCCGCGATGATTGTCGATTTGATCGAGGAAAACACCGCGGGCTGCAAGCCTGAAATCTTAGGCGATGTCAGCGTGCAAGGATGCACGAAAAATGGCAACCCCTGCGCCGCAGGCTGCTGTGACATCTGGGCATTAAAGCAAGCTAAGACTTCTGCCTAAGTTGCCGTACGGCCTAGGCTCCGCGAGCAAAATCCATGAGCGCGTAGTCGACTCCGGCTACGCGCGCTGCTCGTACATGGCGCCAGAGTCGAAAAAGCTGCGGGTCGAGGCTGTGGTCACCGACGCGATCGGTGACTGTTTCAATGATCGCAGCCACGCGATCTGCGCGAGCAAATAGCTTTGCTGAGCGCGCAGGAGTACTCGATGGCAGCCCTGGTGTGTCATAAAAGTCAGCCAAAGTCCCCACCGTTAAACGCGGATTGGGGACTTTGTCCGTTTTATAACCCATCGACTCAATCAAGGCCGCAGATTCTTCGGTTGCTTGGGATAGTAAGGCATCGGCATCGCCGGGGCTTAACCATGCGGGTGAGGGCAGCGGCGCGGACTCTTTAAAGATTGTCCAGTCTGTTCCGCGCGCTGTCTTTTCAGGTACCAGCACCAGATGGTGCTCATCAGCAGGATTGTCAGCATGTGTGCGCACGATGATCGCGCCTTGCCCGTTGTTTGTCGCCGCGATGGTGGCCGGAGAACCTGCGGGCAATGCAGGCGGATCGCCGGGGCCTGCAAGAACCAGACGCAAACTTGGACCGTCTGCAGTATTCACCGTCGACGTTGCTTCGCGGATAAGCGATAGTGCATCGATGAAAGGGCGAGTTTTTGCAAGATCGTCAGGGCTAGATACTAGACGCTGTGCGCCACCTAGTTCATTAAGTGCCGCTAGGACATCGTCAGCTGGCTCGTGTCCATAAAGCCATGCCCCCATCCATACTGCTGTGTTTTGAAGTGGTGACCACACCTGTTCGCGCATATCCATGGCGAGCCAGTCTAGTGGAGACTGCTTGTGGCGATAAAATGGTCGGCATGAGTTTTTCTTCCCGCGATCCTTATGCTGGCGATATCCTCGGTGGACACGCCCGAAACAAACCCGTTGAATATCCCGTCATTCCCGCCAAGCCGGGCATGGTAGTGGAAGTCTTTGGTGATGACTTCGTGGGTGCTGTCATGGGGGTTGATAAGACTGTTTACGGTGACGTCATCCGCTTAGAAGACCGCTACGGTGCCCAGCGAGTATTCAACCTGATTAAAGGCGGCTTTCTATATGAAGGAAACCGCGTTTCCCTCAAGCGTTTTGTCGCCCCGCGTCAGACCGAGACCAAGTCGAATTCAGGCTCACGGCGTGTAGCGAATGTGGAAGCTAAAGTGGCGGCGCCCTCACGGATTTGGGTCGAAGGTATTCATGATGCGGCCATCATCGAACGCGTCTGGGGGCATGACCTTCGCGTCGAAGGCGTCGTGGTGGAATATCTGGAAGGCCTCGACAACTTAGAAGAGCGATTGGCTGAATTTAGGCCGGAAAAAGGCCGTCGCGTTGGCGTGCTCGCGGACCACTTGGTGCAGGGTTCTAAGGAAACGCGCATGACTGAAACCGTAGGGGAGCACGTGCTAGTTACTGGCCATCCTTTTATCGATATCTGGGCGGCGGTAAAACCCCAGGCAGTCGGCATCAAAGCCTGGCCCGACGTTCCTTATGGCGAGGACTGGAAAACCGGCGTATGCGAGCGCCTAGGCTGGTCAGACCCGAAAGAAGGCTGGCACCGCGTCTACAATTCGGTAAATAACTTCCGAGATCTCGACTCCACGCTGATAGGCGCAGTCGAGCGCTTAGTGGACTTTGTGACCACACCAGAGCTTTCCAAGCACGACCTTCTTTAGAATTCTTAAGATTCTAAAGAAGGGTTTGCGGCAGCAATGAGATTAACTGCTAGCTGCCACCCAGCGCCCTCCGCAGCCCACCCGGCAGCTTGCAGCCGCTGGGACATGGCCTGCTTAGAAATACCTAATTCTTCAGCAGCTTCATTTTGGTTAAAGCCCGAGCGCACCAAGGAAGTCGCCTCGCGCCCTTCCGCAGTGCGTTTTCCAAGAACGAAACTTAATAGGGCAAAGGCTGCGACAATATTGGATGCATCCTTTTTCGCCTTATCTTTCGCGGCCTTTGAGCCAGTGCCGGTAGCGATAGCCGGCTCGATAGTGGCATAGACCTGCCCTGGCCGTGCCGATGGTTTAAGACCCCGCGTTGCAGTCTTTTTAGCATCATCGTGGGAGATACCGATGGAGATGGCCCAGGAGCCATCGGCAAGCAATGCCATGGCTACCTCGCACACTGCTGTCGCAGTGTCGACTTTGGCGCAAATATCTTCGACGCCAAGAAACTCAAACTCACCGACACCATCCAAGGTCGAGAGTGCAGCGGCGGAGCGTTCAACTAATTCAGCGCGCCGTACAGCGCGGCCACGGTAACGTGCATGGACAGCTAACATAACCACTAGTCTACGGTGTTGCCTTGACTTAATTGTGTAACCGGCATCCGCGAGTCGAGGATTAATCCACCGATTCCCACTAGGGCGCACACGATCATCGCCGCGATGATTCCAGGGTGCATTTGCCCTGTTAATAGGTCGCCGAAAAAGACGCCGATTGCCGTAGTTGGGATCGAGCCAACAAGCGTGGCAACGGCAAATTGTCCCACGGAAATAGCTGTCAACGCCGCGGCGTAGTTCAGCAAGGAAAAGGGGACCGCTGCTACCAAGCGCAAGGAGGCGATGGCAAGCCACCCGCGGCGCTCGAGGTGGGCATTAATCCCCGCAACCGCTGGGTGTTTAAGCCGCGGACGCATCCATTCACCAAGCAGTCCGCGCACAACTAAAAGTGCGATCACGGCGGAAACAGTCAGGGCAGTTAAGGAAATCGCTAACCCGGTTACCGGACCGAAAAGAACGCCCGCAGACACCGTCCAGATTGTCCGTGGAAGGGGAAAGAGGGTGAGGATGACATAGCACAGCCAAAACAGAGCTATGAACCAAGAACCAGCCCCATCGGCCCATGTGCGCAGTTGCTCAACGCCAGGCAGATCCACAAAGAAGATAACGGCCAACACCGCGATGGTCGTTGCTGCGACTATCAAACGTCGTGTCCAGCTCCATTGGCTTATCGATGCCACGGCGTCTTTTAAAAGCCCACTGAGAAACTCAGCGAAGCTTTTTATCCACGACATAAACGATGACACCAGCGCTATAACCTTCCAGCAAGCAAAAAGTCCTAGGCCGCGTTATGCAACCTAGGACTAATAATATTGTGCCCGGAGGGGGACTTGAACCCCCACGTCCGTTAATAGGACACTAGCACCTCAAGCTAGCGCGTCTGCCATTCCGCCACCCGGGCTGGGTGTTTTATAACGAGGCACAGGGCTCCGTTAGGCACGGACTAACTGTATCGGTTAACTAGCGCACCTTACAAATCGCCAGCTCAATGCACTAAAAGACGGCTATTTGTCACGTCGAACTGCCTTATAAAACACATTGGTGTCAGATGGTGTGGCCGTGTCGAGTGGCGCGGTCCATGTTTTCTGCTGCGATCAACTCGAGGGAGATCTGATAGGGCACGGAAAAATTCTGTGATCTCCGGTACAAATGGAGCTATGTCTACATACAATGAACCCCGCTTTCCAGGCCCAGATCCATATGAACCACTGGGTAACCCTCCAACATTTACTTTGACTTCCACCGACCTCGCTGATGGCGATGAGATTGCAGAGCAATTCCGGGCACCATCAAATGTTTCCCCACAGCTGCAGTGGGCGGATCTTCCTGAAGGTACGAAGTCTTTGGCAGTAACCTTGTTGGATCCCGATGCGCCAACAGGTGCCGGCTTCTGGCACTGGGCAGCATTTAACATCCCTGCGGATGTCACGGAATTGCCACAAGGAGCAGGCTCGCAAGCCGACCTGGGCATCGAAGGTGTTATCTCCTTGAAGCACGACGGCGGACAGCGCGAGTACTACGGCCCGCAGCCACCAGCAGGTCACGCTCCGCACCGTTACCTATATGCCGTGCATGCTCTCGATGTGGAGACCCTCGATATTGATCCTGACGCAACACCTACGGTTTTGGGCTTTAATCTCTACTTCCACACCATTGGACGTTCCATCTTGTGGGGTTGGTACGAACAAAACTAATCCGACCAGTTAATCTAATTAACCATGGCGCAAAATTCCCCTCAGTATTCTCAGCGCTCGGGCAAGAACCCGGGCGTGAGCATTCCCATTCAAGTTCGCGTCGGCGGTGCCTTCATGGCGCTGGCGGCAGTGTTGTTCCTACTCGCACTAGTTGCAGTATTTACTGATGGATGGGGAACACCTTTTGCATGGACGCCCATTCGCGTCGCAATCATCATCGCTGCTTTGCTCGTCGGTGGTTTTGCTACGGTCCGAACTGACCAAAAGTCCAGTGTCGTCCAAGTAGTTGCATTGGCGATAGCAGTGCTGCTGATTATCGGCAGCCGCTTTGTCCCGCAGAATGTTTATCTTGTGCAGCACCAGTCTTTCTTGGTGCTCTACGGCGGCGCGGCACTATTGTGTGCGCTCATCTTGCGGCGTTCGGTTATGCCGAAGGCCTAGGCCTACGGACTGACATTGGATAGACACAGCTAGGGGCTACCACTAATTTTCAAGTGGTAGCCCCTAGCTGCTTTTTACTTAGATGTGTTTCCAGCCCAAACCAGAGCCAACTGCCTCTGAGATATTGCTCAAGCCATGCGCGCGGATCTGCGCTGCGATGGCCTTATGGATATCGCGAATCCAATCTGGTCCGCCATAAATCAATCCCGTATATCCCTGCAGCAGGCTAGCGCCGCTGGTGATGCGCTCCCAGGCTTGCTGAGGGGTAGAAATACCGCCGACTGAAATAATCACGAGCTTGTCGCCCACACGCGCATAGAGACGCTTTAAGACCTCGAGCGAGCGTGCTGCAACTGGTGCGCCGGAGATGCCACCTGCTCCTAATTCGCGCACGAACTGGTCATCGGAATTTAAGCCTTCCCGCGAGATCGTGGTGTTGGTTGCCACGATGCCGGCGAGTCCGAGCTCAACGGCAAGGTCAGCAACTGCGTCGACATCTTCATCGGAGAGATCAGGCGCAATCTTTACCAGCACCGGAACTGACGTGGATTCTTGCACCGCCGAGAGAATCGGGCGCAAAGATTCTACGGCCTGGAGATCACGCAAGCCCGGCGTATTAGGAGAGGAGACATTCACAACCAGGAAGTTCGCCAGATCTCCCAGCAGTGAAGCCGAGCGACGGTAATCAGCAACTGCCTCATCGGCCGGAGTGACTTTAGTCTTTCCGATATTGATTCCAATGACGCTCGTGGTTTTACGCTTGTGCAGGTTGCGTGCGGCTTCCGCTGCGCCTGCGTTGTTAAAGCCCATGCGGTTTAAGATGGCTTTATCTTCCGGCAAACGGAACAAGCGGGGCTGAGGATTACCCGGCTGCCCCTTGGCGGTTACCGTGCCGAGCTCCGCATAGCCAAAGCCGATTGCAGACCATGCGTCCGCAGCGGCGGCATTTTTATCAAAGCCTGCAGCAAGCCCCAGTGGCCGCGGAAAGGTGACGCCAAAGACTTCCTGTACCAGGACCGGATCATTGACCGGCAAGAATGCTCCGAGCGCCTTGTACGCCGGTGGGACCTTGTTAATTGCGCCCATGAGCGAATTGGCCATGACGTGGATACGTTCTGGATCAATTTTGAACATGGTCTTGAGCGCGAGCTCGTACCCAGTGCGGCGAGCCGAATTCGCCAATCTTCCAGCGTTCGATCCAAGCTTGTTAACAAAGTTCATTGCGGTTAACCTTCCAGAGCCTAAAATAAAGGCCCCGAATAATCGAAGCCTTGGTGAAAATATATTACTTAGGGTTTTCTACAGAATCATCGATGTCGGCAGCGGGAATAACCTGCAGACCAGCACCCGTTGCAGAGCCGAGCACAAGGTCGCCATTGTCCAAAGCCTGAATGCTTTGCGCATCAGCGACGGTTCCTAATGTTGTAACCAGTTCAGGCACACCAGTGGAGATATTAAAACCGTGCACCAAGTTATTATCGGTGGTGGTTACCCAAGCAATCTGACGCTTTTCATCCCAGGCCACACCCCATGGTGAGCCGTCAACTGGGCCAAATTGATGTTGGCGGACAACGTCTTCAGAGGTGTAGACCATGAGGCGGCCACCAAGGGTGTCCGAAACCAAAATGGTGCCATCTTCACCGACTGTGCCTTGGCCAAGACCAATGCCTGCGCGAAGGCGTCCACCTTCGCGGGAGTTTTCCCAGTCCAGGTTTTGAATCGTCGTTGCCTCGCGGTTGATGCGGATGACGTTATCGACGCCGTCCTGGTTCGGAACCGCAAGGAGTTGATCAGAGGGTTCTTCAACCGTGAAATCATCAATCACTTCACCGTCTTTATAAATGACGATGTCTTTGGTCTCATTCGATGCAAGAAAAAGCTCGCCTGAGGACAACTCAGTTGCGGCGGTGACAGCAAAGTCCACATCAACCGGGATCACGCGGGGGTCGCTGGGGTTATTTGGGTCAATCTTGTAGACCTTGTCCCCGCAGCCGATAAAGAAGAAGCCAGCAGAGGAATTAAGGTCACCGCACGAAGGGGAAATCTTCAGGGGATTTCCCAAGGAGTCGGGGGCGCCGAAGGTAATGGTGTCGTCAGAGCGAACGGCAATCGTGTCTCCAACATGAGCGATATCACTGATCTCGCCGTATTCTTCGACGTTACCTGCGGGATCAGTATCCTGCGGCGAAGATGCTGGCGTGGCATTGCCTTGCACCTCAGTTTCATTGCCTTCATTTGGATTGTAGCTGCACGCTGTAATGACCAGCGATGATGCAGCAATTATGCCGACTAAGAACTTTTTTGCACCAGAAGATGAATACACGATTGGCCATTCTATCAGCTGGCCTAACCAGGAAAGAACCACGCGCGGGGTAGGATAACCGGCGTGGAAAATCTGACTCTTGCGCAATCTACAACCGAAATGACCGACATGTCCTGGGTGCAGGTCTTAGTCCTGTCCATTGTCCAAGGGCTGACCGAGTTTCTTCCCGTGAGTTCTTCCGGCCACCTCCGGATCGTGTCCGAGCTTTTTTGGGGCCAGGATGCAGGTGCTTCCTTCACCGCAGTGATTCAGCTTGGCACAGAGCTTGCCGTAGTGGTCTTCTTCGCCAAGATGATCTGGCAAATTCTCACAGGCTGGTTCAAAGGCTGGGTTGATAAAGAATCCCGCGGCCAGGACTGGAAGATGGGCTGGTTCGTCATCGTGGGCTCCATTCCCATCGGCGTTCTGGGGCTCGCGGGCAAGGACCTTATTCGCGATGCGCTGCGCAACCTGTGGATTACCGCAGGAATGCTGATTTTGTTCTCGCTGGTGTTCATCGTCGCTGAGCGCGTGGGTAAGAAAAATCGCGGCTTTGATGAGCTGACGATGAAAGACGCCATCATCATGGGTCTTTGTCAGTGCTTGGCGCTGATTCCTGGCGTATCTCGTTCGGGTGGAACCATTTCCGGTGGTCTGTTCCTCGGTCTCGACCGCGAAGTAGCAACCCGCTTTTCCTTCCTGCTGGCTATTCCCGCAGTATTGGCATCGGGCCTTTTTTCGCTTCCCGATGCCTTCGACCCGGCTGCTGGCCAAGCCGCATCCGGCATGCAACTTCTAGTCGGTACGGCAGTTGCGTTCGTGGTTGGTTATGCCTCCATCGCGTGGCTGTTAAAGTTTGTCTCTAACCACTCCTTCGAGTGGTTCGCGGCCTACCGAATCCCGGTGGGTATCTTCGTTATGATTCTGCTGGCAATCGGAGTTCTCCAACCCTTTTAAACTTAACGGTTGAAGCTAGGTACGATAGCAGGCATGAAATCTTGGCCAATCCCGTCCGTACCCCTAATTCCAGGCACCGCTGCGCAGTTGCATCTCTATGACTCAGCGGATCAGAAGACCAAGCCTGTCGAAGTCGTAGGCGATACAGCCACCATGTATGTCTGCGGCATTACCCCTTATGACTCCACGCACCTCGGCCACGCTGCTACTTACGTCACCTTCGACGTCATCTACCGAATGCTCCTGGACCAGGGGCACAAGGTTCACTACGTCCAAAATGTCACCGACGTGGACGATCCACTCTTTGAGCGCGCAGAACGCGATGGCGTGGACTGGCGCGAATTAGGCGAAAGCCAAGTCCAGCTCTTCCGCTCCGATATGGAACAGCTCGGAGTCATGCCGCCGCAGGATTACATCGGCGCTATCGAATCCATCGATGAAGTCATCGAGATGACTCAAAAGCTCCTGGATAATGGCGCTGCCTATGTCGTTGATGACGAGCAATATCCCGACGTTTACGCGTCTATCGATGCCACCAAGCAATTTGGCTATGAATCGAATTATGACCGGGCAACCATGGAAGAGTTCTTCGCAGAGCGCGGTGGCGATCCCAAGCGAGCGGGCAAGAAAGATCCGCTCGACGCTTTGTTGTGGCGCGCTGTGCGCGAAGGCGAGCCATCCTGGGAATCTCCATTCGGCCCTGGCCGACCAGGCTGGCACGTGGAGTGTTCGGCAATCGCTACAAATCGTCTCGGTTCTTCCTTCTTAATTCAGGGCGGTGGCTCGGACCTGAAGTACCCGCACCACGAATACTCAGCAGCCCATGCAGAGGCCGGATTAGGTGTAGACCGAATGGCGGAATTCTACGTCCACGCTGGAATGATCGGCCTTGAGGGCACCAAGATGTCAAAGTCCTTGGGCAACCTCGTGTTTGTGCATAAGTTAGTAGAGCAGGGCGTCGACCCTTCAGCGATTCGCCTCGGTTTGTATGCACACCATTATCGCGGCGATCGCGACTGGTCCGACGAGCTGCTCAATATCGCTATCGAACGCCTTAATTCTTGGCGCAGCGCATTCACCAATGCGCAAACAGCAGGTGCCGGCGTTGATGAAGCCCAAGCTCAGAATGCTGCGAACAAGGCAGTTTCACAGCTTCGTGAGCGCCTCGCCGATGACTTGGATACCGTCGGCGCACTGCAGGTAATCGATGAGTGGGCGCAGACTCCTTCCACTGCACAGGCAGCAGGGGTAGTAGCTACAGCTGTCGATGGTCTGTTGGGCGTGCGCATTTCCTAGTTTTAAGGGACAATATCCACATGAGCATTCGCGCGACCTATCAGCCACAAATCGACGAGTTTATGAGCAATCTGGAGTCATTCGCCACGGGTGACTACCTCAACGAAGATGAGAAGGAATTTTGGGACCAACCTTTTGATCCCAAAGCACTGCCTTCACTTCGTACGATCCTTGAGCGTCTTTTCGATGCTTTCGATGCGATCCCAGATGACCCGTCAGGTGAACAGCTCAAAGGTGCAGTGACACCATTTTTCACGGAGCTGGAAGCATTCAATCGCAAGAATGCCGACGCCATCTTGGAACCCGAAGAAAAGCAAGAGCTCAACGAGCTCATCTCTCAGGCAGCCGCTGATACCGGCGCCGATGACGAAGCACTGGGCGAGCTACCTGAGCTCGACTAGCCCTAAGCTCGTCTCTTCCTCCTCGCGGAGCCAAGCGCAGCGAGCTAGCGCAATAGTGCCGCAAGGACTTACCCATGCCTTTAGCAACGGGCACCTTTAATTAACCGATATCAACGAGAAAAGTATTAGCACCAGATTCATGAAGAAACCTCTCGCCATCTTTTGGGATATGGACGGCACCCTCACCGACTCAGAACCATTGTGGGAGGAAGCAACGTATTTTCTCTCTGAACTATTGGGCAAACGGCTCACCCCAGAGCAAAGGCAGCTCACGGTTGGTTCGACCTTCGAAAACACCCTGCGCATTTGCGCTGAGGCCGCAGGCGTGGAACTAACCCCTGAAGACTATCCGAAGTACCAGGCCTTGACTTTCAATAAGACGCGCGAGCTTTTCGCCGAGCGCCTCGAGGTCTTCCCAGGCATTCAAAATCTTCTGACGCAGCTTAAAAGCGATGACATGGCCATGTTCGTGACCACAAATACCGTGCGACACGTAGCAGATTCCGCCATCGATACTGTGGGCCGTCACTTCTTCGTCGACACCATCTGTGGCGATGAAGTAGCAGAGGGTAAACCTGCCCCGGATATGTACCTTGAGGCCGCTCGCCGCGCAGGAGTCGATCCTGCCGATGCACTGGTATTCGAGGACTCTACAACGGGTATGCGCGCTGCGTTAGCCGCTGGATGTCAGGTTATTGGGCTGCCCGAATATGCACAGATGGAAATTCCAGAAGGCGCAGTAAGCATCGAAAAGCTAAGCGGCAATAAGCACCTTGACGGTGCCACGGCTGCCGATGTCTACGACTGGTTTGCCCGCATTTCGGGGTAAAAGCTAGGCAATGGCATGCGAAATCAACTATCTATGGAACAATAGGTAACTGTGAAGAATTTTGAGACTTTGTTTAATGAACTTGCAGAAAAAGCCAGTGAGCGCCCAGCGGGCTCAGGCACGGTTGAAGCATTAGACAAGGGCGCCCATTTCATCGGCAAGAAGATCATCGAAGAAGCCGGCGAAGTGTGGATCGCATCGGAATACCAGTCCGACGAAGAACTGGCTGAAGAAATGTCACAGCTTATTTACTGGACCCAGGTGATGATGCTCCATCGTGGTATCACCCTGGATGACATCTACAAGAACCTGTAAATAATCTTCGTATCCGCTTAACAACTGAAGTGTTTTCGACGCGGATAGGCGAAATAGAAAAATTCGAAGGACCAATTCATGATTAAGATTGCTGTTCCGAACAAAGGCTCACTGTCTGAAATGGCGGTGAAAATCCTGAGCGAGGCTGGCTACAAGTCCCGCGGTATGACCAAAGCTCTCAACATCGTTGATGAGGCAAACGGCGTGGAGTTTTTCTTCCTGCGCCCGAAGGACATCGCTATTTATGTTGCCAAGGGTCTGCTGGACCTGGGCATTACCGGACGTGACCTGGCCGCTGATTCCCGCGTCAAGGTTCAAGAGCTGCTGCCTTTAGGCTTTGGTTCTTCTACTTTCCGCTACGCCGCTCCACAGGGGCAGAACTGGAAAGTTGAAGACCTCGACGGCAAGCGCATCGCGACTTCGTACCCAAATGTTGTGCGTGACTACCTGACCGAACACGGCATGAAGGCAGAGGTCATCCGTCTTGATGGCGCCGTGGAAATCTCCATCAAACTTGGCGTTGCCGATGTCATCGCAGACGTCGTTTCCACTGGTAACACGCTGCGCCAGCACGGGCTGGAACCTTTCGGCGAGCCATTGATTGACTCCGAAGCTGTAGTCATCAAGCGCGTGGACACCGATGTCAACGAAGATGAGCAGGTCATTCTCAAGCGCATTCAAGGCATCTTGAACGCCTATAACTACCTGATGATTGACTACAACATCCACAAGGACAACTTGGATGCCGCCACAAACATCACGCCGGGACTGACGGGGCCGACTGTTTCGCCACTGGCGCGTGAAGATTGGGTCGCAGCGCGCGCGATGGTGCCAAAGAAGCAAGCGAACCAGCTCATGGATGATTTATCAAAGCTCGGAGCCGAAGCAATTTTGGCTTCAGAGCTTCGCATTGCCCGCATTTAGGGGGATCAAAACCTGATTTGGTTCGTACGCCATGTGAACGCGGTTACGATTGTTGCAGAACACTTCAGTTTTGCTTGATTACCTCCAGTAAAACCACGGTGAATACATCACCGTGGTTTTCTGCTGCGGCATCAGGCACGTATCCGAACAAGGAGCGCGAAAAACATGGCCAAGACCTCCAAGAAGGACGAATCCACGCAGGATAAGTCAGCACCGGAGAAATCTTCCGAAGCAACCGCGAAAACAGCCGATGCTCAAGCAACAGATAATCAGTCAATTCCAGCGGCAACCGGGTTAAAAGGTCCAGCAGTCGCGGCAGAGAAGGCTGTAAAGACCTCTAATATCAAGACCCGCGTGGAAGAAGACCTTCTGGGCAAACTTGAGGTTCCTGAAGATGCTTATTACGGCGTGCACACCATGCGTGCGCTGGATAACTTCCAGATCTCTTATGTCACCGTCAACTCCATCCCCGAGTTCATCCGCGGCATGGTGATGGTGAAAAAGGCCACGGCCATGGCCAACCGTCGTTTGCACACCTTGCCAAAGAAGAAGGCCGAAGCCATTGTTTGGGCATGTGACCAGATCCTGGAAGAGGGTCGTTGCATGGATCAGTTCCCGCTGGATGTTTTCCAGGGTGGCGCTGGCACCTCGACCAACATGAACACCAACGAGGTCATTGCCAACCTAGCATTGGAATACCTGGGGGAGAAGAAGGGCAGCTACGACGTCATCAACCCAAATGACGACGTCAACATGTCGCAGTCGACCAACGACGCTTACCCAACCGGTTTCCGTTTGGGTCTGTACTTCTCCATCAACAAGTTGATTGAGCGTATCGATGCACTGCAGGATTCCTTAGCAGCCAAGGGCAATGAGTTCCAAGACATCTTGAAGATGGGCCGCACCCAGCTCCAGGATGCAGTGCCAATGACGCTTGGCGATGAATTCCAGGCCTTTGCACGCAACCTACAGGAAGAGCAGGCCGTGCTGCGCATGGCGCAGGGCATGTTGCTCGAGGTTAACCTCGGCGCAACCGCTATCGGTACCGGTGTTAACACCCCGGCCGGTTACCGCCACCAGGTTGTTGCTGCGCTGAGCGAAGTTACTGATCTGGAAATCAAGACTGCACGCGATCTGATCGAAGCTACCTCCGACTGTGGCGCCTACGTGCTGCTGCACTCTGCGATCAAGCGCACCGCCATGAAGCTGTCCAAGATCTGCAACGACTTGCGTCTTTTGGCTTCGGGTCCACGCGCTGGCCTAGGTGAGATCAACCTTCCCCCACGCCAGGCTGGTTCTTCGATTATGCCCGGTAAGGTCAACCCAGTTATCCCCGAGGTTGTTAATCAGGTTTGTTTCAAGGTCTTCGGCAATGACCAGAGCGTAACTATGGCGGCTGAAGCAGGCCAATTGCAGCTCAACGTCATGGAACCAGTCATCGGCGAGGCTTTGTTCCAATCGATTCGTATCATGGGCAACGCCGTGGATACACTGCGCGAGAAGTGCATCGTCGGCATTACTGCCAATGCTGATGTTTGCCGCGACTACGTGGTCAACTCCATCGGTATTGTTACCTACCTCAACCCATTTATCGGTCACCACAATGGCGACCTCATCGCCAAGGAGTCCCTCGAAACCGGCCGCGGCGTACGCGAACTGGTCTTGGATAAGGGCCTTATGGATGAAGAAACTCTGGACAAGGTGCTCTCTGTTCAAAACCTCATGCACCCAGAGTTCCGTGGCCAGCTCTACGTGGACGAATAAATCCCGCGTGCTTATTAAGCAACAACTGATGTGACAAATGCCCTCCCGAGTGGAGGGCATTTTCATTGCTTTTGAAGGCGAATTTAGATCACGTGGGTGGTGGTTCAAACGCCTAAATGCGCTGCGTACGATGGAAGGTATGACAAAGCATCTAAGTGACGTAGAAATTGCCCAAGCCCATAAGCTGCACCCGATTGCTGAGATTGCCGCTAGCGCAGGAATCCCTGCTGGAGCGCTCATTCCGTATGGAACGAACAAGGCCAAAGTGGACATCGATAAGCTGCCCAA
>Ga0209487_1001072_pt1 | contig 23531 bp, 19 predicted proteins | sample Poulit2012_FD_187524 | JGI IMG/M metagenome (GOLD analysis project Ga0209487, IMG submission 187524) | Agricultural soil microbial communities from Georgia to study Nitrogen management - Poultry litter 2012 (SPAdes) (version 2) | ecosystem: Environmental > Terrestrial > Soil > Agricultural land...
GCAGCGGACTCCGAAGAGAGCAACCCTGTTCCTGTCCCGCTTCCGTGGCTGGCAGAGGTACTGGCCGCTGAACTGGAGATTCCGGAGATTTACGTTTTCAGTGCCGATGACTCGGAGGAGTTCATCAACCGGGACAGACCGGAGAGACTGACGCGGAACCAGATGGACCCGTCGTTTATACGGAAATATATACCGAAGGAGTTTCAGGAAATTCCGATCCCGTTCCGGTTGACAACGGCCAGGGACTTTTCCCGTTTTCCCTCTCTTGAAGGGAGTACAGTGATCGGTTGATCGTCTGCGAATACCGTTGATTATCTCGTCCGCATCGGCGCCCGATACCTCTCTGATCCCTTATAAACACCCTTAAAACCGCACTATGTGCTAAAAAAAGCGTTATTCGCTTGACTACTCTGCAGTGAATATATAGTTTCTCCCCATCTGCTTTCGAGCACCTCGATTTTTCTTATTTCAACTAACCCTAATGGAGTTACAGATGAGTCGTATTGAGCAAATGAAATCTCTCATTGATCAGCTGGAGCCGGATATGGTCAAATTTTATGACAAGGGGAATAAAGCTGCCGGTACCCGCGCCCGAAAGACCCTCCAGGAGATCAAGAAGGTGTCACAGGAGATCCGACTGGAGATCCAGGACATGAAAAACGCCGATAGCTGACCTGGTTGATAGAAGTTCACTGACTGAACCACCAGGCGGTACAATGTGAGCAAAAAATTCCTCCTGGATGGTCTTGACATACGAGCAGTGGAAGCCTTATATTAGATGCTCCGTTTGATGAGGTCCACTGCTTCAACAGCTTAACACGGTCTGTCGGTCGATTTTCACCGGTAGATCTCTTAATTACTGTTGACAAGATTTCAGTCACTCCTCGGTAGCTCAGCGGCAGAGCAATCGGCTGTTAACCGATGGGTCGTAGGTTCGAATCCTACCCGGGGAGCCAGCAAGACCTAAGGTGCGAACTTCGACTTCGGAGTTCGCACTTTTTATTTGCGCCCAGTCCGCTTCCAGCCTTTTATCAGAGATGTATTCGACCTTGATGATACCGTCATTAGTGTCGGAGTTAACACTCGATTCAACATCTTTCACCAGTGTTTTGATAAAGTCCCTCTTTAGCTGAATATCACTCTGCTGATAGATACCGGTGAACTCTTCCAGTATTTTCTTATAACTTGACTTGTTGATCGGCCTCTTTTGTTTCAGACGCTCAAGTTGTTCATTTAAAAATTGCAGCTCATTCTCAAGCTCTTCTAATTCAAGAATAATTGTCTCCAACTGGGACTCATATGTCTCCTTTAATATCGAAGTGGGATTGTCTGTAAGGAGCTTTAGAGTGTTTGTTTCATCTTTTTTCCTGGCTTTTATAGCTCCTTTAATTTGGCTGACCTTGGATTCAATTTCGCCAATCTGGTACTCTCCCTCGAATTTAGTCCGTTTTTGAATTGCGTTTAGAAGCTCAGGTTCCTTCATCAAACACAATAGAGTGCTGAAAACAAAATTGTCCAGAATTCCCATTGGAAGATCTTTCGGGTTGTGATCTTTTGATATGCCCTCTGAATTCTTTTTGGTACATTTATAGTAGAAATATTTCTTTTCTTTCTTTCCCGCTCGTTTAGTGGTACTTGTTACAGTCATGCTATTTTCGCAGAGTCCACACGAACATATCTCTCTTAAAATTGCTGGAGTTGAACTCTTCACATGTGTGTGAGGAACAATTGAATTTTGAGAGATAACTTCTTGTGCCCTTGCGAATGTCTCTTCATCAATGATCGCTTTATGCTTGCCATCATAGATCTTTCCTTCAAATTCGTACTGCCCCAGGTACAGTCGGGAGCTCAAAATATTTAAAACAGATTTATTGTTGAATCTCCCTCCCCCTCTTATAGTACCCTTTTTAGTTACCCAGTGTTTATTGCGTAAACCATTTCTATTTAGGTAATCGGCTACCTTATTCGAGGATTTAAGCTTCAGGTATTCTTTAAATATTTTTTTTACTGTCTCCGCCTCTTCTGTATTTATTTTTAGTTCTTTCTCTTCTATGTCATAACCGAGACGGGGAGTACCGCCTTGCCACCTACCAGCCTTAAGTGTTTCAATTCTTTTTTCTCTAGTCCTCTCTGAAACCATATCACGTTCAAACTCTGCAAAAACTAATAGCATTCTTTGCAAAGCTTTACCAGCTGACGTAGAAGTATCAATCTCTTGAGTAACTGAAGCTATATCAATATTACAGCTTTCAAGTTTTTCAAAAAAATTCAGGAAATCTTTCAAACTTCTCGAAACTCGATCGATTTTTGTAACAACCAAGAGGTCAAATTGACCAGATTTAGCATCTTTCATCAACCTCTCGATGCCAGGCCTGTTTAGGTCTTTTCCTGATTTGGTATCTTTATATATACCGTGTACTTCTATTTTTTTTCCATCTGCACTTTGAATCGTATTCCGTTGATTAATCCATGTTTTACATTGATTCAATTGACCATCAAGAGAGCTAAAGTTATTGTCTGACTGTTCAACAGTTGATACTCTGATGTAAATAGCGGCTTTAATACTTTTCTTTTTACTCTTCATTTTTTTATATGGATATCAAAAAAGGTTATGCTTACCCTGCCGGTAAAGCAAAATGACATGGTGGCAACTGATTAAATTCTCTCCATGTGGAAAGCATCTATAGAATATATAAATTCTGATGATGCATTTGAACGAGCAGCTTGTGGAGAGCAATATCGGCGATCAATTGATGTTTCTGATAAAATGAGGCGACTTGAGAACGTAGAAACTGCTGCCGAACAAGAAAACCAAAACCTACGTGAAGAGAATAAGCGTTTGATTGCAGAGAATGAGAAGCTGAATGCAGAAATAAAAAGGCTAAAAAGATAACCATATGAAGCCCTTTCACGAAATAGAAGAGGCTTTGAGTCTCTCCGCTTTTGAACGTCATTGGTACAATAAGCAGACGAAAATCAGCAAGCTTTATTGGACACTGCTGTTTAACCGCTATCGGTATCACCTAAGTATTGATTTGTGGCGTACTGTCACCGCATACAAGTTCTTGTTCTACAAGCCCGAGGAGGCTCATTATTGGATTACTAGTCACTACGACGGTATACCTACGAATGAGATCAAGCAGTTGAAGCCGGATGAGCTAATGCGTTCCTATGAGTCGAGATCGGCCAAGTTTGCTAAGGAACTAGAGGATGAGTTATTTGAGCAGTTTGCCAACTATATGGTGGGTACTGAAGGAACATACAATGAAATCAAGATGCCTCTGCATTCTTTTGATGAGAGACATCCCGATTTGGAAAAGGTATCTGAATGCCTTTACCTCCTAATCAAGGATACAAGTGTCCCCATGCTTTCCGATGGTATAGCCATTGTTGGGGATTTTAATCTAAAGCCCTCTCAATTACAGGATCTAAATTTACTCCTGAGCCCAATAATCAAGATCGATTTACTATGGCAAGCTGCGAGATACCTGCAGGATTTTACCAGCCGTGGGGGCAATTTTTTTTCGAAAATTGAAGTAAATGGTGCAACATCCGCTCTGGAAGATGCCTTAAGTAGCAACCCTGACCTGATGCAAAACCCAGATAAAAGAATCAGTTACCTGCTGAATCTAAAATATTGTGAGGTTGGTGGTGCTCCACTTGGTTCAATCCAGAAAGCAATCAATAGAATCAGAACCTAAGTGTCAGCACAAAGTCTCAATTTGATAGACGTAGCAAAAAAAGCCATTGAAGATCTCAATTGGGATCAATTTCGAAAGCCTTATCCCGGGGACCTGCAGAAGCTAAAATCTTTGTACTGGCACATTGTAGCCAGTGATATCATTAAAGACAGCTCGTTAAAGATGGAGGGTCAAGCCGATCTTAATCCGGTAAGTCTTTCAATAGCCAGATCCTTCACGGGTATCTTTCTCTGGCCGTACGAAATCTTGTATGGCCAATCCGGGCTATTAAGTCATTTTGATGGAATGCATATCTTCGCTCTCGAACAGGGAAAGGATCTGCTAGAGGAGTGGAAGAGTCAGATTTTGCAGGAACGATCCGATGCTATTTTCAATATCGTGTATCCTTTAAAAAAGGTCTCGTTGGATCCCCAGTTCATAACTAAGAATCACCCTGTTGGTAAGAGTCCTTTCAATTGGCGAGAGTTCAATCACTACTACAGGCGAAAAACACCAGTAGTTTCACGGTATTTGAAGGATCATCTAAAGGACGGCACCTTTTGGTACAAAGATAAAAAATCACCAGAGATCTATTTTAATTACAGCCTCACCCCACGTTTTATTGACAGACTGCACAGAAAGGGTCTTGTGGTCGCTAAAACCGCTCTCCTTCATAAAGCCCTCTCCGAAATTGAACAGCAGAAAAAACAGAAACTGAAAGATTCCAGCATTTCCAAAGATATTACCGCCAATCAGTGGATTACCATTCCTGTCCATGAGAGAGAAACGATGGACACTATCATTGGTAAGATCTTAGAAGCAGCTCCTGATCTCACACATCTCACCTTATCTCAAGCCAAATATCACATCTTAACACGATTTCGTGATAGTGAAGGCAAGGAGTTACATCCGGATTCGGTTGATAAAGCGCTCAGGAGATCGGGGTTTCGAAACTGAATCTATCTGTTGAATCATCCTCTCTAAGTTCCTTTTTCCTGCACCACATCTCGCCCTCTCCTCTCCTACGCCAAATCTGATTCCAGTCCTGCTGACTAAAAGTGGACAAAAATCGGACAGCACTTCCATATACAAGGAGCCAATCATGGACTCGAGGCCTTTAAGCTCATCTTTCTACTTGAGTGGAAGATCATCGTAAGGACGCTCGAGACAGGATCTGTCTCGAGCTGTGGATAGACTCTTTCCTCTCAAGATGTGAAACAACAACCCACTCAAAGGCAAACAGGCCGTAGAGATCAGGGGTAATAACAAACAAATACACACACAACATGTTCATTTTTGAAGAAATCTATAAAAGGCACGTAAAGAACCTTCGAAGACACCCAGAGCGGGGTGATAACATAAGAGTCGGTGTTTCACCATTCATTAGCGGACCAATTGAGATAGACATTGAGAAAGGTAGCTTCTACTGTATTAACTCAGGTAAGAACGGATCCTGTATTCAATTCCAGATGGAACTATATCCTTTACTCACGTTCGCAGGTGCTATGGCAGCTGTCAAGGAGGAGGGTTTAATCTTCCATTTTAATGAAAGTCTCAACACTTTGAATAAAGCCGCATTTTACAAGTCGGAAAAAATCACTAAAGCAGATATAAACGAAGAATGGCTCGAGGTTTATGGATTAAAGCAATCTGAAGTGGAAGTTTTGCCGTTCTGGTATTTCACGAGTGACTTCAAATTCATGTACTTCAGCCATACTTCTGAACCACTTTGGTGTTATTCATGGAGCACCACGCCGGAGTATCTTGATCCTGAAGATTTAGATTCTACCTATGTATTTGGTGCCCCTAGATTGCAAGTCTCCCACGAAAAGAGGATTCATTTTGTTTACGATCCTATACGTGCAGAGCTGATGCGGATGAGTGGTAAGACATCAGTTTATGTGAGACCAACCACCCAAATGTTCCAATACAACGACTATCAGAAGCTTATAGACGGTAAAGAGGTCATCTGTTACTTACCTGACACTAGCTCCCCATCATTCAGGACAAAACAAAAGGAGGTGAAACTAACATGTAATGATGCCACCAAGCTACTGGAGATCTATGATGAACCGGCACATAAACCGAGTCATCTGGACGATCTAACGCTGCTAGAGGTTCTACCCCATTTGATATAAGCACTGAATCAAGTGACTGTTAAGAGATAGGGTTTAGAGTTTAGAACCATCGATCTCTACACGATCCCTGAGGCTGCTGAGAAGCGGCCTTAGGGATCTATTCCTTTAGTAATAAGAGTGCTTCTACTTCTGCCTGAACTTTCCTCGTCAACACCTGCCTCTCTTGTCACCCATCTTCACCGGCTTTTTTCAGTCCTGCTTTACTAATAGTGGACAAAAATCGGACAGCACTTCCATATACAAGGAGCCAATCATGGACTCGAAGCCTTAAAGCCGATCATTCAGCTCAATATTAATCTAACTCCAAGAAAAATGATGAATAAACAATCCTTCTTGAACGAGCTGAAAACGCTCCTTGCACGTGCAGAAATAGATCCGAACGCAAAGTATCTGACTGCAAAGCAGATTGAACTGACATACGGAACCCCCGCAAAGACGATCCTGAATCGATCCAACCTCCCTACATCACACAGAAGGTACATCCCATCTGTCAGGCTGACGGGGGGTAGAAAGAAGCTGTTCGAGAAAAAGGTGATCAACAGAATGTTTCAAACAGGGAGGGTAGCACAATGAAAAACGGGAAATTGAAGATCCAGATTCTTGATGACATCGACACATTCGCAATATCACCTGATACGATGCGACAAGTCTCAGAAGGAACTATGAACTACCTGGACAGGATACAGATCAAATTCAAAAAGAGTACATGGCACGGACTGATAGAAGAAGCCGGAGAAGACGCTCCGAACGGAAGATATCTGTTCGTCAGCAGCAACTATGCAGATCAGCTGGATTTGGACCAACGTACAACTGCATCCATTACGCAGAGTCGCAGCGTACCCATAGTCACAGTACAAATGAAGAAAACCTCTCCGAAGGAACAATGCCTGCCCCTGATAGCAGGCATTCAACCTGCCAAAGGTGATGTAATTGTCGACAGGGGTGATTACTACACCATCCTCTCAACTGATCCATTGGACGGATACATTAATGAAGAGACAACCTTCGAACGGATTGGAGAATCCGAGTCTAAGGCGGATGATAACAGTATCATCAGCAACCCCCTGAAAAAAGCGAAGGTTCGTAAAGGCGGTACGGGATTCAGTCAGCTCGTTGCTATGGATAAACCGATCGAGGATGTTAAGAAGGGTTTGATCCACCCCCTCAGCAGACCTGATTTGGTCCGCAAATACCTCAGAAAGCCTTTAAAAGGTCTTCTTTTACATGGCCCCTATGGAGTTGCCAAGACCGCCTTCGTAAAAGCAATCGCAGAGGAGGTATCCATAGAACTGATCCACATTCCCGTTGCATTTGCATTACCAGCAGTCATTAGTATGGCATATGAGAAGGCAGCTCAGAGCCAGGAGGGTGCTATCATCTTTTTAGATGAGTTAGATTCCATCGCTCCACGAGGTAGCAAAGGAGATCCAACGACAGCCACCATTCAGGAGTGTATGGATGGATTTAACAGCCACCCCAACATCTTTACTATCGCAGCCACCAACCATCTCAATGAAGTAGCTGAGGGGTTGTTGCGGCCAGGAAGGTTTGACAGGATCGTTAACATCCATTTACCTACTGAAACAGACAGAGAATTGCTGTTCAAGTTTTTCCTGTCATCAGTTGAAGTCTCAAAGAAGATAGATTACCGGGAGGTGGCAAAACTGTCAGCTTCATTTTCAGGAGCCGATATCGAAGCTGTGTGCAAGGAAGCAGGCGTTGAAGCTCTTGACAAACACTTCATCTCCGGCAAGGATCAGGTGATCTCGCAAGAGGCACTAGTTCGACAGGTGAAGAGATTCAAACCTACCGGTGCCCGACTACTCGGAGTAACTCAACCAAAATACTCCTTTGACGTTATGTATGGCTCGGATGCCTTCAAAAAGGAGCTCTGCAGATCACTCGATCTGATCTCAGGGAAAGTTTCTTCAAGGTATTCATCTCCTTCCAGTGCTACCATACTGCTTCATGGACCTTCGGGAACTGGAAAGACAATGGCAGCCCAATGCATCGCAAAGTATGTTGGAGCAAATTTCGTATACAGGCCAGCCACTTCCTTCAAGGGTTCATATGTAGGTGAGACCGAGTCCAATATCCGGAAGTTGTTCAACGCAGGGCGAACCTATCAGCCGATCGTCATCTTCATTGATGAGATCGACTCCATCGGTAAGTCCAGATCATCCAGAAACCCACATGATGCATCCGCTTTGAATGAGCTTCTCGTTCAGTTGGATGGCGTTGCCAACAACAAGGGGCTTATCGTTGTCGGTGCGACGAATATGAGGTCTGATCTTGATCCGGCGCTGCTGAGCCGTTTCGGTTATGACTTCGAGATGCCGCTTCCGAACACCTCAGACAGGGTTAAGATACTCCGAGGCTTGTTGAGCGACCTGCCTGACACTGGTATTGATTATGCTTTGATATCACGCCAGACGAAGGGATGGAGCCAGCGCAACCTTGCAGGTCTCGATGGCGAATGTCGTAAGAAATTGGATCTCGGAGAGATCAGTAAAGTAACGACCTCTGTCTTGGAGAGCCTTATTCAGAAAACGCAGCCTGACTCGTCTCTGCAAAACTTGAGCAGGAGGGCATCATGAGCTCAGACCTATTTCTCTATGAGAGGTACATCGAAGGATTGTCAGCTGGAACATCATTTCAGAAAGGATCTCCCCCACGGGGGGGATCCCCTTTTTCGGATGACATGATTGTGATCGACAGGGATGGCAATTTCACTTGTCAGCGATCCGGACTCCAAGGCTCTCCAGAAGAGTTCTTGCGGAAGTTATACCCCTACTTGACCGATGAAGGATTAAAGCGAGCGGTACAGGTAGAGATATCGGATGAATTTGATCTGAACAAGGCCCGTGTCGAAAGTGAGCTTAAGCATTTCCGATCGGAATGCAGCAAAACTGATGACTTCGAAATCGAATGTGGAATAGACCCAGAGAATGTCTTACAAGAGCCTTTATGGCTCGACGATAGCATCCGCCAGCTCAACTATGTCCAGATGAGCCCCCTTGGATATCCGGTCTGCAGGATTACCTGGAGACCAAACGAACGGAAGGAGGAGATAACCGGAGCCCTCAGGGTTGAGATATCTGGTGATCCAAAACGCATATGGTTCGTTGAGGATTGCCTTCAAGCTGTACTGTTTCAACAACTGATCCAAGAACCCGTCTTCCTCCGACCGAATGAACAAGCACTGAAATGGAATGATTACGAACGTCTTGTATCCGGAAGAGATGTTGTATGCATTCAGGGAGATGACGTCGGTGATTTTACATACACCTCCTACCCCTTCATTAATCTGATAGCTTCACATACTAAGTCTCTAATAAGCTTGCGGACAATGCCATTGACAGCTGGAAGAAGCTTCGTCAGGTGGTTGAATCCGGAAACCTGTAAGCAGCTTCTTCGGGAAGTGGAGAAATCCAGGGTGAAAACGCTACGCACCTATGACAGAGCAATGTATCACTCCTATATTGAGAGCGAGTCGAATCAGCCGCTTCATTTTCCGCAGGATTGTCAGATGCATATGTACTGGTATGGTACTAAAGAAGGTCTCTTAGTGCATTCCAATCCCATCAACATTCTAGAAAGCAAAGAAGCCCAGAAAAAGAAGTGTCTTAAAGTGGTTGCTGATAGAAATAGTGCCATTCAGCAGGAAGGGTTACGGCTGACGAAAGCCGAGTTTCTAAACATTCGGTCATCTCAAAACCAGCTCAAACCTAGAAGAACCTATGAACAGCTCAAAGCCCTCATCGATAGACATATCTATTTTTCGGATCACTCTCTATCCGGATTGGTTGCACTGTATGTTATCGGTGGGTATCTGTATAAGCTGTTCCCTGCTTATGGCTACCTCCGGCTTAACGGAGAGGCAGGAACAGGAAAGACCACGCTGTTGAATATCATTGCCGAATGTGGCTTTAATGGCACGCTACAGTCACAGATAACCAAAGCAGGCCTTGCCGAAACGGTCCACAATCTCTCTTGTACTATCTGTCTTGATGAGGTTGAAAAACGCTCCATAGCTGCAGCTGACGAATACGTACAACTGTTGAAGGCAGGTTACAAGAGCGACGGAAGCTATTCCAAAATGTCCGGCAAGAACATGATCCAGCTGAATGTTTACTCCCCAAAAGCCATCGCCAGTATTGATCCTCTTGGAGATGAAGCACTGGATAGCAGAACTCTGACGATCAAGACCGTCTTGAAACCGCCTAAAGTAGAGTTACAAGAATGGGACATAGACATCGGTCATAGATCTAACGAAGTGATTACCGTACGACGCGGCTGCTACGCTTTCGGTCTCTTTCATCACCAGGTTGTCGAGAAACTGTACAGAAAGCTCCCAAAGAGCATTAGGCTTCCATCCGGTATGGTTCTTGAAAACAGAAGAAGACAAATCGTAGCCCCCCTTCTGGCTATCGCGCAATTGATTGATACCAATGAGAAACCTGTCGCAGAATCCTGCCTTTTGAATGCATTGGATGCGATCTGGAATCCTGATCATGATCAGAAGCAGGCACGGTATAAGCTTCTTCATGACTCGCTCAGTCAATGGAGTAAGGATGAAGCATTCACAGCTTATAGGGAGAAAGACGGGCTGCTTTACATCGTCAACGACTGCTGGGAAGGGACGCCTGTGGCAATGAAGCTCGGCGGTAAGAAGAACACGCTGAAGTGGTTCGACAGTTTGCCGGGAGTAAAGAAAGGTCCTGTTTACTTGGGCAGCGAACTTGAGACCAAGAGCTGTACCGGTTTTCCGCTGGATCTAAAAGTGCATAAAAGAACGGTTCGGGAGATTTTTAGCCGGAAATTGGGCTCCTGATAGGCTCTGACGGGGTTTCTTAAAACCTAAACGTTCTAAACGCAATCGACGCAAATCATGAAATGGGGAAGGATCGGCTCAACTGCTGCTGCAGAAGTGCTGGTTCTCCCCTTTTCTGTTTAGAACCTTTAGAAATTTATGTTTTGGAAAAAATCTCTATTCCAGACACATGCTCGGTGGTTCCTAAATAAAAAGACAATGAAGTCTGCATTTATGCCATTTAGATTTGACAATTCCCTCTTGAGCTAATAGATTTATATAGATGATTTAATTTAAATTGAAATAAACCAAATAAAATTTATAGAAATGATTAAAACTGACTTAATAAATTATAGCCAATGAATTTGTCACGTTAACAAAATACCTCTTCAGCCAAACGGCTCCCCCGCGAAAACCAACGACCCTACCACTTGGTATAGCTACAAAGAAGTCGTTCAAGCTGTTACTGGCAACAACCGTTTTTCGGGAATTGGCTTCGTATTCAATGAACAAGACCCTTTCATCGGTATCGACATAGATGAGTGCTTCAATGGTGATGAACTTAATGAAGCAGCACAACAGATCGTCGACTGGTGTAATAGCTATACTGAGAGGTCTGTCAGTGGTAAAGGCCTCCATATTATTGTAAAAGGGACGCTGCCCAGGGATTTCCCGAATAAAATATCAATGGAGCACGCTGGGTTTAAGGCCCTAGAGATTTATGATCGGGGCAGATACTTCACCATGACAGGTGACATCTACGGAGAGAATAAACCTATCAGGGACGTAGACATTGCGGATTTGAAGATTCCGCAGAAAAGAAGCACTGCCTCTCACTCACTTCAACCAATTCTTACAAAAGATCTGGAAGTGCTGATCAATCGCATAAAGGCAGAAAAGGACGGAATGCAGTTTACTGCTCTCCATGATCATGGTGATCTGACTCAGTATGGTGGGGACCAGAGCCGTGCAGATATGGCTTACATAGGAATCATCGCGAAGTGGACTAACTTTGATATCGACCTGACCGATCGAATCTACCGCCAATCAAAACTGATGAGGTCAAAGTGGGATGAGTCTCACCGATCGGATGGAATGACCTATGGAGAGATGACCATTCGTAAAGTTCTCGGTTCCAAGCGGATCTATAATCAACGAGAGCATGAGGGGTACCTATCCTATCACTACAGGTTCCGATACAATGTCGTTACAAGCAGGACTGAGGTGGAAAACGATGGCCAGTGAAGGCAACTGGATGATTATCAGTTTAATTCCATTCATCGCCGGATGACCAATGATGGTGCCACCATCAGTACTCAAAAGCTTCACGGGTTATTAAGTAGCGATTTTGTCTCACCCTTCCATCCTTTCAAGGAGTACTTCAACAATCTCCCAGAATGGGATGGACACGATCACATTCAAAGACTCTCCGAACAGGTCCAAACCTCGGATCAGGACTATTGGGAATTCTGTCTGAAAAAATGGTTGGTAGCCTTGGTAGCCTCGGCACTCGATGAAAAGGTAGTGAACCATGTTGTGTTGATTCTTCAGGGCAAACAGGGACTGGGTAAAACCACCGTCCTACTAGGACTTGTACCCCACCCACTGAAGGATTATGTCTACAGCGGAACGCTGAACCCGACTGATAAGGACACGATGATCCAGCTGTCAGAAACCATACTGTGCAATCTAGACGAGCTGGAGACGCTCACAAAGTATAAGGAAGGAGCCTTGAAGGAGATCATCACCAAAGGTGAGATCCGGATTCGCAGACCTTATGGCCGATTCACTGAAAAGTTGACACGTCACGCCTCATTGTGCGGATCTGTCAATGATGGAGCTGTGCTTCAGGATCCAACCGGATCCCGGCGGTTTCTGATCCATAGTGTGGAATCGATAAACTATGATCACGATGTATGCATGGACGCTGTGTATGCGCAGGCGCTACATCTATACAACGACGGATTCCGCTATTGGTTCGATCAGGACGAGATCAAACAGATTCACGCTCAGAATAAGAGGTTCGAAAGCCAAAGCGTGGAGGAAGAGCTGCTTCTGACTCATTTCGAGAAAGCAGATGTATCGGATCGGACGGCTCTAAAGTTAAGCTCCACAGAGATTCTGAAAGCGATACATGGGCAGAAGTTGCCGAGCAATCCCCATGGAGCAAAAATTCGAATCGGGCAGGCGCTGAGCAAGCATGGATTCAATCATGTGAATCACAGTGGAGTGAAGTGCTGGCTTGTCCGGAATAAATCCCGTGGTGAGTGGAGTGGGTTGTCAGACCCCACATCCCCCACAAATGTGGGGTCTTCTTCGGGCGACGGAGCTGAAATTCATGAAAATCAGGAGGCTTCGTAAGACTATGTGGGATGTCACACCTCACATATGTGGGGTGTTAGGCTTCAACATAAATTGCATAACAGATTGTTATTTAATAAGATAAAGATCATGTTGTGGGATGTGAGGTCTATTCTTCCTAAAGTTTCTATATGGATTTTTACCACTTAAGAAAAGGTGAGCAAAGTACATCCCACCACATCCAACATCCATTGTGGATACTTAACAAAAAGTAGCCGTTAAATACACCACTATATATATAGTAGCCAAACCATCAAAAAAATGAAAAAACACAATTATCCGAAAACCAGGAAGCCCAGAGATACCTCCTACAGTCAAACCTATAAGATTGTGGACAAGTATGGACTTGATCACATCCATGAGGTCTGATTTGAGATGGGTATGTACAAGGCGGCAACGATACTGGACACCTCTCCTTATGTGGTGCGGTATCTAGCACAAAAGCACAGCTGGAAAAGACCGGCTGACAAAGCACCTGCTATTCTAGCCGGTGTGAAAGCAGGCAACATGCCTGCCACATTTTATAAAACACTCGACTTTTCGAACGTCGAGACAAACACAACATCTAAAAAGGAGAACACAAATGAACCCAAATAAAAATCTGATAGAAGCAATCAAAGCCTACAGCGGCCACCACACCTACGTCAATGACGTGAAGGCATGACTGGATCGGCTTCAGATTTATCTCTTCTTTCAGGCTCATCGTAATTGAAAAAGGGTTCACTCATGGTTCTCTTCTCTATTTGTGGTTATTCTTTGGTTTCAACTGAAAATGTACTAAGCAAAACACAGTTCCACAAGTAACAATCATTTTAGAGATTAAACTCATTCTCGCCGATTTTCAGAACCTATCCCCCCATTAAGGGACCCCGATCAGACAGGTTAAACTTTACATCTAGTAGAGGCTCCACATCACTCGAAAACAGAATCGAGAATTTTTTTTCCGTAATTTTTTGAACATTCTAGTAGGCTTAATAATAGCTTAGCTTATTTGAGCAGTCATTCATATGTGTGAATCAACTCAGCTATTAAGAGCACTAACGGCCTGGTAAATGTGCTGCGGGTTTGTACCGGCAACCACCGGCAGAGAAATCGACATACTCATGGCCATTTGCTTATTATAGCTAATTACAGCGTTCATTGATTGCCCGGTAAGCTTCCCTATCGCCAAGTTCCCCAGCTTTGCTCAAGTCTAAACATCCCTTTTCAAATAATTCTCGATCAAATGCAATTGGAGCTAATTCTATTTTGGCGAGGATGAAAGACGCCGGAATTCTACAAGACATTGGATTGGAGCAACGTAAAACCAAAAACAGAGGCCTAAAATGAAATTCAGCTTTTATGGGAGCAGTATATCCAATACCATACCCTCTCACACAATTAATTTACAGCAGTGTCACTATTACATCACATCGGAAAACGCCAGAAATGCCACTACCGGATTAAGGAAGCTAACATACAGGGATGATGCAAAAAGATTCAAAGACACTTCCTTCAACTATGTGACTTTCTCCGGAGTTTTCTCTGAGAGGAGAAACGACAAGTTGAAAGAATACAGCAATCTGGTCTGCATTGATATTGACCATGTAAATAATCCGGCGCAAGTCAAGCAAGAGCTAATTAACCTGGCGGCGTTGCCGCCGGTATTAGCTTTCATCTCTCCCAGCGGATCAGGGGTTAAAACTGTTTACAAAGCCCCCTCGTGACCTGAGGGTAAACGGTGGATCTCAGTTGGTTCTGCACAAACGTTCTGCGCTCACCTCGAAATCAGGAACAGGTCGTGCCTCAGCTGCCGCCATGGTGGTGGCGAGACCATTTTCCTTGATGTCTTCGATCAGCCACTCCATCTCCAGGATCTCCCGCCGCTGCGCTTCACTGATCTCAACTGCTAACTCGCACACTCGATGATCCATTATTTCTGCACGTTCGGACCGGGTGATGGCCATCGAGTGGTGAGGTATCATCGCACTCATAAAGGAATTGTCTTGTACAGTGGTTTGGCTACGGTCCAGATACACTGCCCCGGCAAGTAACAGTATACTTGCTGCGAGTATAGCCACATTGAACTTGTGGTTCTGATACATATTGAGCATCCAGCCGAGCATGACCACCCCCATTGACCCGCCCATTGCAAGCGTCATAAACACTCGACTCTCGCTCCACCGGACATGACTCCACTCCCACGCACTCATGAACATTAAGGCATACATGACCACCATCGCCGAAAGAATCATTGCTCCAAATCGCAAATACATTTGGGTGTTTTGTGACTGGTTCTCTTCTTTTTTTGTATTATTTTTCATTTTATTTTCCAGTTTTGATTATATCTCTTGTTATATCGGGAAGAAAAGAAGCAATGGTTTGGCAAGTAATATATCACTCGTATTTCTGGAATGAAACTTCATGTCCATCGGTCGACTTTTCACTCTCGCTGCCAAAACAACTATAAAATTCTATTCGCCTGAAAGTTGCGCTGGGTCCATCCGCTCAGACAGAACAGGGTCTTAAAGTACCGGCCATTTATATTTAAACGGCCGGTTTTGAATTATCGACTTTTCTATATAATATTTTGATTAGAGTAGTCTAAACAAACCGTTGCATGATATCCAGCGAACGATTTGTTTTGTCAATGGATCTTTGTGGATCAGCCTCTACTCCGGTAAGTGCCCGTATCGCATCAATGGTTTCAGGAATAACGATAGCCTGATTGTCAACCAAATAAGCATAAAAAAGTTCATCGCCTTCTACTTTGAGCATATCTTCCCAGATAGTCACTTCGTACATGTCGCCATGTGGTCGGCCCAGGTCCAGCATCAACTCCTTGACAGTATTGTTGGCTGAAAGATCATCGGTCATTTTTATGAATGCGATTCGGGTTGAAGCCCCAAAAGCTTCCAGTACCTCCTTTTTGGATGCTTCCCGGGTCAATTGTACGGTCCAGTAGTGCAGGTGGGAAAGTGTTTGTGGCACTTTCACGGCTGCGGTTACTACATCCAGTTCAGGATCCACACTTTGAGCATCCGGGCCCTGATGACTGGGAATATCCGGTTCGGGTACCATTGTATTCATGATGCCGTTCTTATGGCTCTCCCATGGATCGGTAGCACGACGCAACAGCGTACCACGGGCTTTTTTGAGCAGATCAGCTCGTTTTAACGCACCCAAGGTTCGCACAATGGAGGTGGTGTTGCAGGAAACAATCCTGGTTGAATCTATTCCCACTGCTGAATCATAGTTGGATTCGGCACTGAAGGAGTGGCCGGTTGTTTGATGCTTTTCACCACCTTGCACGATAAATTTTAATCCTGCTTCCCGGTATCTTTCAGCATTTTGCGCACCGAATTTTTTGGGAGCACAGTCCACAACCACATCGGCGTCATCCAGCAGATCATCAAGATTACCTGCTACCGGAATATTCTCCTCGGTCATCGCGCTGTGACCTTCTTCTGTATTGGCAAATACACTATATCTTTGGGCTGCTACTTTTATCCTCCAGTCGGCGACGACATCCCCAATACCAATAAGTTCCATATCGTCTTGCAGATCTATTGCTTCAGCGATCCTTTTTCCAATCACTCCATATCCGTTTACCGCTACCTTGATCTTTTTCATAATATCAGATTGATTTATAGTTTTACATTTTCGATCCGTCTCTCATAGTCTTCTTTGGGAATCTCTCCAGTTCGATATCGGCGTTTCAAAAGCAGTTTGGTTGCCTTGTCAATATCCAGGCGCGCTTTTTTTTTGCTTGCCCGCGCCCATACAGTGAGTGCAAGCACGGAACTGATCAGAAATAAAACAGGGTACCAGTTGGTGATAAATTCGTTTAAAAATTCCATTTTTTGCTATGGTTAAGAGTAGAACTGACAGGTTTAGAATACCTGTCAGTTTTTTCCTTGATTAATTATCCAGTTTTAGCAAACGCGCATTGATAGCTACGATTATAGTACTCATGGACATCAAAACAGCCCCTGCTGCGGGGCTGAGGATGATGCCCCAGGTAAATAGAACACCGGCAGCTAACGGGATGGCGATCACATTATACCCTGTTGCCCAGAACAGGTTCTGGATCATTTTACCATAGGTAGCTTTAGCTAGCCGGATTAAATTCACGACATCCATGGGGTTGTCACGTACCAGAACAATATCGCCGGTTTCAACGGCTACATCAGAGCCTGCACCGATCGCTATTCCCACATCCGCCTGTGCAAGGGCAGGGGCATCGTTCACGCCGTCTCCGGTCATGGCGGTTGTTTTTCCCTGCTGTTGCACCTCCTTCACTTTGGCCGCTTTCTCATCGGGAAGCACTTCAGCAAACACCTGGTCGATCCCGATTTCACCTGCTACATAATCGGCGGTCTGTCGATTATCTCCCGTCAGCATGATGCACTCGATCCCCATCTGGTGAAGCTGTTCGATCGCCTGTCGGGACTCCTTGCGAATAAGATCACCCAGTGCGATTGCCCCCTCCAGTTTATCGTCTATAATTACAAATACGACAGTTTTCCCCTGTGAGGAGAGCTCCTCTACCTGTTCGACAGGGTAATCGTGACCTGATTCACGAACCGCTCCCGGGCTGATCACCTTTACTTGCTTCCCCTTTACCCTGCCCTCAATCCCCTGGCCGGTTATGGAGTTAAACCCTTCTACCTTGAATGTACTCTCCGCTTTTTCCAGAATACCGCGGGCGATCGGATGCTCTGAATTGGCTTCAACGGACGCCGCGTATGTCAGAATCTCATCATCACTCCAGCTGTCACCAAAGTTCAATATGTCTGTGACGGTAAAGGTACCTTCGGTGAGTGTTCCGGTTTTATCAAAAATTACAGCTTTTAAATTCCGGGCTTCTTCAAAAGCGGTTCTGTTCCGGATTAGAAATCCATTGGTTGCGGCAAGTGTTGTGGAAACAGCTACCACAAGGGGTATCGCCAGTCCCAGTGCATGCGGACAGGCAATAACCATCACAGTCACCGTACGGTTGATGGCAAAACTCAGATCCTGGGTGGTAAAAAAGGCCCATCCGAAATAGGTGACAATCCCACCGGTAATAGCTACAATGGTAAGCCAGAATGCCGCTCTGTTTGCAAGATCCTGTGTCTTGGACTTGCTCTCCTGGGCCTGACGGACAAGATCGATCACCTGTGAAAGAAATGAGTCATCACCCGTCTTTCTGATCTCCACGGTGATGGAACCCTCTTCGTTGATGGAGCCGCCAATCACCTCATCCCCATTCTGTTTATTCACCGGCGCTGATTCACCGGTCAGCATCGACTCATTCACATTGGTTTTGCCTTCCACAATAATACCATCGGCCGGGATTTTCTCTCCCGGTTTGATGAGAATACGATCTTCTGATTGAAGCTCTTCAACCGGTACATCTTCTGTACTGCCGTCTGCATTCAAACGATGGGCAACAGAGGGCAACAGCTCGGCCAGCTTTTCAAGTGCTGAAGAGGCGCCCATCACCGAACGCATCTCAATCCAGTGGCCCAGCAGCATTACGGCTACCAGAGTGGAGAGTTCCCAGAAGAGTAGATCTCCATCCAGGCCGAAAACTACAAAAACGCTGTAGATATAGGCGACAGAGATCGCCAGGCCAATCAGGGTCATCATCCCCGGTTGCCTGCTCTTCAATTCATCAACCAGGCCGGTAAGAAACGGCCAGCCGCCAAAGAAATAAACAACGGTTGAGAGGCCAAGCAGGATCCATAAATCACCGGTAAACCGCCAGTCTACACCCAGGAAATCCTGGATCATGGGAGACAATGCAAGAATTGGAACTGTGAGCGCCAATACCCACCAGAAACGAAATTTGAAATCCTCCACCATCATGGCGTGATGCTCGTGGTGGGAGTGCTCGCCATGGGTATGCATCTCCTTATGGTCCCCATGGCCATGATGATCTAAATGATGCCCGTTATCGTCGTGAGCATGACCTTTTTGATCATGCTCATGGCTGTTGTCATGATCCGGCGAATGATCGTGATTCTTCATTTCATCTCCTTTTGTAAAGATTACACATTATTGTATAACTTAATGGTTTGCAAGGGGTTGTATGTTATGAATGGTGAGGGCATATGTGTAATATTTTTGTATTTATATTAAAGCGCTTCAAAAGAGATCTGCCTGAACCGAAACGTCCCGCTGCCTTTCAGTTTCAAACCGGTGTAGCCAGGTTCCATCTGTGAGGCATGAGTGTGAACAGTCTGCTCACCGTTTATATGGCCATAGAAATGTCCGTCAGAAGCCTGTACGCGAACTTCAATCCAACCCTGCGGATTGTTGATATTACCGCCTCCAAGAAAGTTATCCTCTCCAGACTGTATTTGGCCTTGTTCCAGGCGCGCATTGTTGAAACGCAGATACTGAAAATGCTCAGGGCTTTTGACATTGTGAATCAAACTTATCTGACCATGGAAGTTGTCAGGTAACATCTGGATTCGCCCTTCCACTGCTCCGATGATCTGTTCAACCACAAGTATTATCTCCTGGTCATCAGTTAGTGTAAGTGAAAGATCATGACGATTGTCTTCCTCATTTCGCTGAACCTGAACTGCGTCCGGATTATCGGAAAGCCAGGTAACATCTTCCAGTATTCGAATTTCGGCACCGGGAATGATTCGCCAGGTCCAGGAGCCGTCTTCCCCGATTTGAGGCCCCGCCGCACCTTCCAGTTCAGCCAGCCGCTCGTTTTTTTCATCCAATTCGCGTTGAAGATTTTCGATAGCAGTAACTCCGACTCCATGACCAAACACTAATTCACCTCCGCGATCTCCTGTAATCGTAACCAGCCCCAATCCGATCAATCCCAAAACAACCGAGGCAAAGGATACAGGTACACGCATATCGAGCTGATACCAGTAAGCGGCAAAACGAAGCCCGAAAAAGACGATGAAAAAAATCATTGTCGCAAGTGCCCAATTTTCATGGGAAGCTAACACCGAAAATGCCTGCCCAGCAACCTCCACCGTTTCTGTTGCCTGGCGACCTGTGATAAAAGCAACAACCAAACCGAGAGTGCCCAGGCCGTACAAGATTTGTACAGCCTGGTTCAGGCCGGTATGTTTACGCCTGGCAAGACGTATGAGGTCGATCAGCATGGCAACAGCCAGTAAAGCGATGGGAAAGTGAACCACAATGGGGTGGATGTTGGGTGCCCATTCCGCGAAAAGGGAAATGGAAATTATAATATTAAACATGATCGGCTGTTGTTGGGTGGATTGAATTTCTATTGGTGATCCTTCGGATTCTATACCTTGGAGAGGTCAGGTATTACTCCATTTTTCAATGACCTCACCACAGTTCGGCATGACATCAGGAGAGTAAGGATTCTGAATCTGTTCATCACGGCTCAGCCAGCTTTTATCCACCATAGGGCAGTATTGATGGTAAACAACGCCTTGAACCTGGTAGTTGTTTACAGCCTCAATGAGTACGTTTGATAGTAAAGAAAAACCTTCATGCCGGCTTTCTTTGCTTTCGGTTTCCATGATTTGATTCACATACCCTTCAATCATTTCATACTGCTCCATCCAGCGTACATGGGCATCCCCTTCCATACGGTGCATTCCGATAGACTCCAGTTCTATGGCTGCCTGCTGAAAAGCCGCGCGTACAGCATCCGTATCAGATTCGAACAAAGCCTCTTTTCCATCCAGATAATGAGCAAGAAGTGTTTTGAAATCTTCCCTGAAACTATCGGTAGTCCCATCTATCACATTGTTATGATCGTGGGTATCCGAATCTTGCTGTGTTTCGACTTCATTCTGATCTTCGGGATCGGGACCGGGCAGGTCATTCATTTCCATACCGCCATGATCATGCACAGGCACAGCTCCACTTCCCGGCTCACGATTCATCATACTGAAGCGGTCGGCAAGCTGCATTTCACTGTCGATGCGGAAGTTTCCGTGAAAGACCACCTCTTCGCCCTCTTCCACACCTTCCTCAATCACATAGTGGTCACCTGCACGTACACCCAGTTCCACTTCACGGACTTCAAAACGGGGCACATCAGCGGAGGTGTCCTGGACATAAACCAGCGACCGCGGGCCGGTCCATAACACAGAGGTGGCTGGAACCATCAACTTGTCCGATTCCATTTCACCTTGAATAGTGCCCCGGACAAGCATATCAGGTTTTAAGTGATTGCCGTGGTTGACAAGATCGGCACGAATACCCACTGTGCGTGTGTCAGGATCGACAACCGGATCAATCCAGGCCACCGTTGCTTCATGTTGTTGACCCGGATTGGCGCGGGTATGGAAGAAGATGGGATCACCCGTCTGTATCCAATGCAGATCTTCCTCATACGCTTCCAGCACGACCCAGATCCGATCCAGATTGGCAACTTCATAGATGACAGTTCCTTCCGTTACATGCTGCTCTTCGGCGACATTCCGGCTTAATACATATCCGTCTGCCGGTGACAGGATTTCAAGCTCATTCTGTACTTCACCGCTCTCTTCAATCTCCCGGATCTGTTCATCGGTAAACTCCCACAGGCGGAACTTTTGCCGGGCTGACTCATACAGGCGCGGATTCTGTTCCTTCCGCGTTGCTGCTTCCAGCAGTTCTCGTTGCGCAGTAATCAATTCAGGTGAATAGATTGTGGCCATCGGTTCACCTTTGCTAATCGACGCTCCGGTAAAGTCAACATTCAGGCCTCTGACACGTCCCGGAAAATGAGCGGTCACCCGTGTGATTCTGCGTTCATCCACCCGGAGTCTTCCCGGCAGATCCAGATTTTTCTGTGGAACGGCCCGGATAACCGGTGTGGTCTGAATCTCCGCAAGCCGGGCAGCGGATGCCGTCATGACCATGGAGTAGTCATCTTCTTCTGCTTCAGCTCCCTGAGAGCGGGCCGGAATGAGTTCCATTCCGCAAATGGGGCAGTTACCCGGCTCACTTTCTCTGATTTGCGGATGCATACTGCACGTCCAGACAGTTTCACCATCTTCATCGGTGTGAGTATCCTGCACGTGTTGTTCTATCTCATCTGGCCCGAGAAGGTTGTGGGCTGTATGGTCATTATCAGCCGGGGGGCCTGAAAGAAGCCAGCCGATCAGCAGGCCTGTCAGCAGAAGCCCCGATCCATAGAGGAGTTGTTTTTTTGGACTGTTCATGATGTTTTGGATTTAAAAGTTCACTGGATTAAGCTGCCTTGGCCCGGATTGATTCTATTCATTGATCTCGCCTGATCGTTGCCAGGGTGCAATATCCCCTGCGAGTGTTTCAATTCTGATCAGGGCCTTATGCTGTGTTACGAGCTTTTCAGTCTCTTCCATCTCCAGTTCAAGCAGCTGTTCCTGGAGCCGCAGCACTTCATCAAACCGAACATTTCCGGAAGCATACTCCTCACTGAGAATCTCAAGGGCCATCTCTGCCCGGGGGATCAGTTCATGATTCAATAATGTGAGGGAGCGAGCCGATTCCCGGTACTGTTCGAGCACCTGCTCCAGCTCAGCGCGGAGTTGATTCTCCGTTTCTGATCTGCTGTATTCCAGTGATCTTAATTGTTCAACAGATTGCCTGTATTGTGCAGAATAGCGGCTCCGGTAGAGTGGTATGCGGATCGTGGCCATTCCTGTAAACATTTCACCGGTGTCGGGAAACATCGACATGGAGGCCGAATTGCGTCCCATCACTTCTACGCCCAGGCCGAACGACGGCCGTCCGTCCAGCCGGGCCAGATTCCGCTGTTCATTCAGCATCTGCTCACGGGCATCCAGTTCATTGAAGGCCGGATTTTGTTCATGAATTCTGGTTATGAGTTCATCTTCGCTATACAGCAAATCCTGCGCTTCAATCTGTTCTTCAGTGTGCACTTCTTCATTCGGATCGCGATTCAGATAGGCGTTGAACTTTGTACGAACCGGATTCAATCTGTCTTCAAGGTTCTCGATCAGGGTGCGAAGGCGTTGTTCCTCCATCTGGATACGCAGCAGGTCGGCCTGACCGGCACGTGCCGTTTCATACCGAACTTCTACAAGCGATTCCAGATTACGCACCAAACCAATGGTCTCTTCAGCAATCCGGATTCGTCTGTCAAGTTCAACAAGATCGAACCAGGTTGACTGCAGATCACCCAAAAGAGCACGCTGCCGGCTGTTCAGCACTTGATAACCGGCTTCGGCCGATGCTCTTTGCATCTCCCGCCGGGTTTGAAGGGTTCCGAACCAGGGAAACATCTGCATGGCTGACACAGTAAACCGACCTAAAAACGGATCCGGCATCATCGGATTGATCGTGTACCCTATGCTGATTTCCGGATCAGGCAGGGTTCCGACCTGGGGGATGACCTCCAGCTCCGACCGGTACTGATGCCAGAGCGACCTCAGTTCCGGGTTCTCTTCCGTTGCAATACGCAGGTACTCCTGGAGTTGAGGATAATAAACCGATACCGGATCAATGCGTTGAGCATAGACGGTTTTAGTGATTGCAATCATCGTGATTGCTACTGTGAACAGGATGAGGGTTCTATATTTATTGCGCATTTTTTAGTCTCCATCTTTTTTTATTCAATCCACCCTCTTTCCA
>Ga0209487_1001073_pt1 | contig 23525 bp, 19 predicted proteins | sample Poulit2012_FD_187524 | JGI IMG/M metagenome (GOLD analysis project Ga0209487, IMG submission 187524) | Agricultural soil microbial communities from Georgia to study Nitrogen management - Poultry litter 2012 (SPAdes) (version 2) | ecosystem: Environmental > Terrestrial > Soil > Agricultural land...
CACGAACCATGACCACAGCACCGGGGCCGCACTGATTTCACCAGTGCCTGCCCCGCTTCTACGTTGGAGGGGGTCGACGCCATGGGGCGCGGCCGTCAGAAGGCCAAGCAGACGAAGGTCGCTCGCCGGCTGAAGTACTACAGCCCGGCGACCGACTACCGAGCCCTCGAACGAGAGCTCGCGTCGCAGAGCCGAAACAGGGACGACGACGACTACGAGATCCCCTCCGCAGAGGACGACGACGACTGGTTCAGCCGCTCGAGCTGACCGCCTGACGCACCTGTGGTGCGAGGGCGACGGCGTCCCGGCTCTGCCGGCGCGGTCCCTGCGCGGAGGATCTCTACACGCGGTAGGAGCCGTGCATGCGCACGGCTCCTCCGCGCATCCCCTTCGTCCCGGTGACGACGTCCTGGTCGGTGTCGGTCAGCCGCGCGACGGAGCCCAGCTCCCACGCCGCGATCCCGGCCGCCCGCGCCGTCTCCACCGCCGTCGCTGCCGCTGACGGGGCGAGCACCGCGACCATCCCGACGCCGAGGTTGAGCGTCTGCTCCAGGTCGTCCCACTCCACCGGGCCGAGCCGGCGCACGAGGTCGAAGACCGGCGGCACCTGCCACGAGCCACGGTCGACGTGGCCGACGAGGCCGCTGGGCAGCACCCGGGCCAGGTTGGCCGCCAGCCCTCCGCCGGTGACGTGCGAGAGCGCGTGCAGGCCGTCGTCCTGCGCGAGCTCGAGGCAGAGCCTGGTGTAGAGGCGGGTGGGCTCGAGCAGCTCCTCACCGACGGTGCGGCCGAGCTCGGGCACCTCCCGCTCCAGCGTCCAGCCGCTGACCTCGAGCACGCGACGGACCAGGGAGTAGCCGTTGGCGTGCAGCCCGGAGGAGGCGAGCGCGACGAGCACGTCACCCTCCTGCACCCGGTCGGGGCCGAGCACGCGGTCCGCCTCCACCACACCGGTGGCGGCACCGGCGACGTCGTACTCGTCCTCCCCGAGCAGGCCGGGGTGCTCGGCCGTCTCCCCGCCCACGAGGGCGGTGCCGGTGAGCGCGCACGCCTCGGCGATGCCACGGACGATGTCGGCGATCCGCTCGGGCACGACCTTGCCGCAGGCGATGTAGTCCGTCATGACGAGCGGACGTGCCCCCACGACCACGATGTCGTCCACGACCATGCCGACGAGGTCGTGGCCGATGGTGTCGTGGACGTCCATCGCCTGGGCGATGGCGACCTTGGTGCCCACGCCGTCGGTCGACGTGGCGAGCAGCGGGCGGCGGTAGTCACGCAGCGCGGAGGCGTCGTACAGTCCGGCGAAGCCGCCGGCGCCGCCGAGCACCTCCGGCCCGTGGGTGGCGCGCAGGGCGTCCTTCATGAGCTCGACGGCGCGGTCTCCGGCCGCGGTGTCGACACCGGCGGCGGCGTAGCTGATCGGGGGGCGGTTCTCGGTGGTCACTGCGCTCCAGCGATGGTCAGGGGCCCCGACGTCCGGGGCGGGAGGATCTGGTAGCCGCCGTGGCCGTGCTCGGCCTCGGCCTGGGCGTCCTCGACGGGGACGGGGTAGTCGCCGGTGAAGCACGCGGTGCACAGACGCTCGCGGGGCACCCCGGCGGCCTGGATCATCCCCTCGGTCGAGATGTAGCCGAGGCTGTCCGCGCCGAGGGAGGCACGGATCTCCTCGATGGTCATGCCGTTGGCGATGAGCTCGGCACGGGTGGCGAAGTCGATGCCGTAGAAGCAGGGCCACTTCACCGGCGGGGAGGAGATCCGCACGTGGATCTCGGCGGCGCCCGCCTCGCGGAGCATCCGCACCAGCGCCCGCTGGGTGTTGCCGCGGACGATGGAGTCGTCCACGACGACGAGCCGCTTGCCCGCGATGACCTCGCGCAGCGGGTTGAGCTTGAGCTTGATGCCGAGCTGGCGGATCGTGTCCGTCGGCTGGATGAAGGTGCGTCCCACGTAGGAGTTCTTCACCAGGCCCTGGGCGAAGGGCAGGCCCGACTCCTGGGCGTAGCCGATCGCCGCCGGGGTGCCGGAGTCCGGGGTGGGGATGACGAGGTCGGCGTCGACCGGGTGCTCACGGGCCAGCACGCGGCCCATCTCGTTGCGGGCGGCGTTGACGGACCGGCCGGCGATCTGGGTGTCCGGGCGGGCCAGGTAGACGTACTCGAAGACGCAGCCCCGCGGCCGGGCCGGGGCGAAGCGCCGCGAGCGCAGCCCGGCCTCGTCGACGACGAGCAGCTCGCCGGGCTCGACCTCGCGGACGAAGGTGGCGCCGACGATGTCCAGGGCCGCGGTCTCCGAGGCGACCGCCCAGCCGCGCTGCAGCCGCCCCAGGACCAGCGGCCGGAAGCCCTGCGGGTCGCGGGCGGCGTAGAGGGCGTGCTCGTCCATGAAGACGAGGGAGAAGGCGCCCTGGAGCAGCGGGAGGACGCCCAGTGCCGTCTCCTCCAGCGACTCGGTGTGCTCCTCCCCGGGGCGGCCGGCGAGCAGGGCGGTGATGACGGCGGTGTCGGTGGAGCTGCCGCGGCCCAGCTCGCCGGTGAGGTCGGCACCCGAGCGCTCGTGGACGGTCTCCATCAGCCGCCGGGTGTTGGTGAGGTTGCCGTTGTGCCCCAGTGCCACCGTGCCGGCGCCGGCCGGGCCCAGGGTGGGCTGGGCGTTCTCCCAGGCGCTCTTGCCGGTGGTGGCGTAGCGGACGTGCCCGACGGCGATGTGGCCCTGGAGGGCGGAGAGGGTGCGGTCGTCGAAGACCTGGGAGACCAGGCCCATGTCCTTGTAGACCAGGATCTGCTCGCCGTTGCTCGTCGCGATCCCGGCCGACTCCTGGCCGCGGTGCTGCAGGGCGTAGATCCCGAAGTAGGTGAGGCGGGCGACCTCCTCGCCCGGTGCCCAGACCCCGAACACTCCGCACTCGTCCTGGGGAAGTGCCTCCCCCGGGAGCAGGTCGTGGTTGAGCCGTCCGTCTCCACGTCGCACGTGTGCCATCGTCCCACATCCGGGTGGGCGCTCACGCGCGGGAGAAGCGCACCGTCCGCCCGGGGACGTCGACATGGTCCAGGCGCACCCGGACCTCCTGCCCGAGCGGCAGGTCGGGCGCGCTGACCCGGGCCTCGACGGCGGGGTCGGCGATGAGGACGGTGCCCCGGTCGCCGTCGTCGTCGACGTCCACGACGACGCCGACGAACTCCTCCCCCACGTGACGCTCGAGGACGAGCGCCTCGACCGCGTCGACGGCGCCCCGCTCGTACCTGCCGGCACGGCGGGTGGCCGCCGCCATGGTGTCCGGGAGCTGCGGCAGCGCCTGCCGTACCCACCGGGGGATGTCCTCACCTGCGACGGCGGCCCGACACACCTCCAGGCCGTACCGGTCGACCAGGCGCCGCAGCGGGGCGGTGACGTGGGCGTAGGGTGCAGCGATCGCGGCGTGCTCGGGCACCGGGCCGTCGTCGTCCGCGTCGAGCACGGCGTAGGAGGCGCCGCGGAAGAGGGTGGTCGCCTCGGTGAGGAAGGCGGCGTGGGCGGGCACCGCGGAGTCGAGCCTGGGCAGCAGCTCCTGGTAGGTGACGTCCGCGGGCCAGTCGATGCTCAGGGCGCGCGCGGTGCGCCGCAGCCGGGCGAGGTCGCGCGGGTCCGCCGGGGGCAGGGTGCGCAGGATCCCGGCGCGGGCGCGCACCATGATGTCGGCAGCGCAGATGCCGGTGAGCAGGGAGACCTGGGCGTTCCACGACTCGACGGGCAGGGTGGCGCGGAAGCGCAGCGCGTACCCGCCGTCGAGGGGGACGACCTCCTGTTCGGGGGTCTCCAGGGAGACACCGCCGCGTGCCCGCTCCTGGGCGAGCCGCAGCTCTCCGACGCGGCGCAGGAGGGCGGGTAGGCCCGCCGGCACGTCCGGGTCGCCGCCGCCGTCGGCCACCTGCTGGACCTGGGCGTAGGTCAGCTGGGCGCGGCTGCGGACCAGCGCCCGGGTCACGCCGGCGTCGCGGACCGCGCCGTCGGCGTCGAGCGTGATCCGCCACAGGTAGGCGGTCCGGTCCTGCCCGGGGAGCAGGCTGGCGGCGCCGGCCCCGAGCACGTCGGGGTGGAGCGGGTAGGACCCGGTGGGCCCGTAGACGGTGACGCCCCGGTCGTGCACCGCGGCGTCGAGGGCGTCGCCGGGGGTGACGAAGGACGCGACGTCGGCGATCGCGTAGTGGACGAGGAGGTGGTCGCCGTCGGGCTCGATGTGGACGGCCTGGTCGAGGTCGCGGGCGCCGGGCGGGTCGATCGTGACGAGCGGCAGGTCGCGCGCGTCGGGCAGGTCCGGCAGGGGCCGTGCCGCGGCGGCCTCCGCCTCGGCGACCGCCTCCGGGGGATGGGCGACGGGGATCTCCAGCTCGGCGCGCAGCCGCTCCAGCGCCTCGACCACCCGCTCCGGCGGGGCGGGCAGGTGCAGCTGGCGCGCCGGCACGGTCAGCCCCGTCCGCGGCGGCGTAGCGAGCGGCGGTCGAGCAGGAGCGCCACGCCGAGACCGGCGAAGGTGCCGATCGGCCCGAGTGCGATGAGGAGGACGATGACGACGTCGCGCAGGCTGTACCCGGAGGACCCGAGCGGCGCGAGGACCAGGGAGAGCAGCGCGCCGAGCACCGCCCCGGCCAGGGCGAAGCGTCCGTAGCGGGGCGCCCGGCGCACCGTGGCCGGGTCGGCGGCGTCGACGACGCGTGCGACCGGCTCGTCGCCGGCCGAGGCGGCCTCGTCGGGCGCGGGGTCGGTAGGGTGGTCTGGGCGCGACGTGCTCACCCTGCAAACCTACGTCACCGCGCGCCGTCCCTGCCCATCGCCGGGTCGTGACAGGTGGTCACCCCGTCCGAGCGGCCCGCCCGCGGCGATGTCACCTGCGCTCGGTCGCCGCGGGTCACCAGCGGCCGAAGAGCGGGAGCACGCCGGACAGGTCGGCCCGCACGCCGGAGGCGCCGGCCCGGCCGGAGCTCACCGCCTCGTCCCAGGTGAGCCGGCCCGTGGCGAGGCGCAGCCAGGTCTCCATGTCGGTCTCGACGACGTTCGGGGGCGTGCCGCGGGTGTGCCGCGGCCCGGGCAGGGCCTGCACCACGGCCGCGGGCGGCACCCGCACCTCGACGGCGTTGCCGGGCGAGACCGCCGCCAGCTCCTCCAGGGTGAACCGCACCGCGGTGCGCACCACCGCGGCGGGCACCCGCGTGTCGTCCTCCTGCGCCTCGTGCCACCGGCGCAGCGCCGCCATCCCCTCGTCCGGGTCGATCCGTCGTCGTGCCATGGCCCCCACGCTAGGACAGCGCCCTCCCTCCTCCGCTGCCGGGCGGAGGAGGGAGGGCGCGTGGAGCAAGGTGCCGGACTACCCGACCTTCCGGCGTCGGACCGCCGCGACGAGCAGCGAGCCGAGGGCGACGAGCGCGGCACCCGCGAGCAGCGGGCCGTTCGTCTCCGCGCCGGTGCTCGGCAGCGAGCCGCCGCCGGTGGGCGTCGGCGCGGGAGTGGTCGGTGCCTCGGTGGGCGTGGGCGTCGGCTCCTCGGTGGGCGTGGGTGTCGGCTCCTCCTGGGCCGCGAGGAAGACGTCGAACCACAGGACGCCGGTCACCTCGTCCTCGATCTCCAGCCGCCAGCGTTCGGCGGTGCTGCCGAGGCCCTCGATCTCGGGGACGGTGACGCGGACCTGGGCGCGGCCGACCTCGTCGGTCAGGTCGACGATGCTGTTGTCCACCGCCGCGGTTCCGAGGTCGATGGTCTCCTCGGTCTCCGGGTCGACCAGCGTGATCGCGAGCTGCTCGGGCTTCGGCTCGTCGGTGCTGAAGGACAACGAGGACAGGTCCACGGAGATCTCGTCACCCGGAGCGAGCGTCGCCGTCTGGTCGGTGTTCCAGTGGACCCCGATGGCCCGCTGGTCGAGCGGTGCCACAACCTGCTCGTTCGCGGCGAAGTAGTCGACCAGGGCCGCGAGGTCGATGAGCCCGGTGTCGGCCTTGGCGGTGCCCGCCCCGAAGGCGAAGAAGTTGTCCCCCGTCCCGGTGGCGAGGAACGAGTTGGTCACGACGCGGTACGTGGCCGCGGGGTCGATCTCCTCGCCCTCGATGAAGACGTCGGTGACCCGCTCCCCCGGCTCCCCCTGCGGGTCGTAGAAGTAGTAGAGGGTGTCGGAGACGCCGAGCTTGAGGAACGGTCGGCTCGCGTCCGCGGGCTGCCACTGCTCCTCGAGCACCTGGACGATGTCCGCGCCGGTGAGGTCCATGGCCACGAGCGTGTTGCCGAAGGGTTGGGTGGTGGCGACGTCGCGGTAGGTCACGGTGCCGTCCTCGCCGGCGACGATGTCGGCGCGGATGCCGCCGGGGTTCATGAACGCGACGACCGGCGGGTTGTCCGGCAGCTGGTTCTGCGCGGCCCACAGCTGGGCGTCGGCGATGAGGTTGCCGATGGTCGACTCCCCGCCGCGGTTCTCGTCGCCGTTGGACTGGCGGGCACGGTTGAGGTCGCGGTCCACGGCGCCGACGACCTCGGCGCCGAGCTCCTCGGCGCGCACCTCGGCCGCCTGGACGATCGCCGTGACCTCGTCGACCACCGGGTCGTCGGTCCGCAGCCCGTAGTCGGCCAGACCGATCGCGTCCATCTCCGCGTCGACGACCCCACCCTCCTCCGGGTCGAAGGTGAGCGTGACGCGGGCCAGCTCGCTGCCCAGGCCCGGGGTCTGCACCACGGGCATGCCGTCGACGTCCACCGCGTATCCCTGGTGGCTGTGCCCGGAGAACACGGCGTCGACGTTGCCGTTCTCGGCCAGCGCGTCGACGAAGGCGCCGAAGGCGGTGCTCGTGTCGGTGACGCCGGCCGCGTTGGTGGCGCCCTCGTGAGCGAGGACGACGACGATGTCGGCCTCGCCGTTGGCGTCGTCACCGTCGGTGAGGTCGTCGGCGACGCGCAGGGCCGCCTCGGTCATGTCGGTGAACTCCATCCCCTCGATGCCGCCGGCGGCGACGAGGCTGGGCATGTCCTCGGTGAGGATCCCGACGAAGCCGACGGTCACCTCCCCGACCGGCCCGCCCCCGTCCGGGTCGAGCGTGTGGAGGTAGTAGTCGGCGAACTCGGGCTCGCCCTCGGGCACCTCGACGTTCGCGCCGAGGTAGGGGAACTGGACGTCGCCGGCGTCGATGCGCTCCTGGAGCCACTCGCGGCCCCGGTCGAACTCGTGGTTGCCGAGCGCGGAGGCGTCCAGGCCGATGGTGTTGAGGACCTCGAGGGTCGGGATGTCGTCGTTGATCATCGAGACGAAGGTCGTCCCGCCGACGCTGTCCCCGGCGGCGACGAAGACGGTGTCCGGGTTCGCTGCCCGGACGTCCTGGACGGCGGAGGCCAGCTGGGCGGCCCGGCGCGGGGCCGCGGGGTCCCCGATCGGGTCGTCGACCTCGGAGATCCGGCCGTGGAAGTCGTTGATGCCGACGATGTCGATGACGACGTTCCCGTCGTCGTCGACCACGGCACCGGCGGGTAGGCCGCCGAGGCCGAGAGTGGCGAGGCCGGCGACCGCGACGGTCGCGAGGGCCGCGCGCGGGCGGGTGGAGGGGGAGCGTCTGGGCATGGAGCCACGTCCTTGGGGCAGGGGTCGGTATGACGCCGGTCACCATATCGTCATCGGGGGCGGCGGAGGAAGGAGGCGTTGATCGAGTCTGCCCGAGAACCGCAGACCGGGCACGGCATCGCCGACGCGCCGGCGCCACACCGCGAGGACGGTCAGCCGTGGCGCACGGCGGCGACGGCTGCGGCCACGGTCACCGGGTCGGTGACGGCGTAGCCTGCCGGACCGCCCCCGGGGCCGGAGGGTCCGGCGTCGGCGAGGCGTCTGCGCGCGGACAGGTGGACGGCCGACACCCCGGTGGCGACGAGGTCCGGGACGTCCTGCGCCCTCACTCCCCCGCCGGCCATGACCCCGATCCGGCCCTCGGCGGCGGTCACCATGCGGGCGAGGGTGTCCAGGCCCCGGGCGGCGGTCGGCGCGCCGCCGGAGGTGAGCACCCGGGTGACGCCGAGCTCGGCGAGCGGGACGACCGCGGCAGCAGGGTCCGCGAGCACGTCGACGCACCGGTGCACGGTCACCTCCAGCCCTTCGGCCGCGTCCCGCAGGGCCGTCAGGGCGTACCGGTCCAGGGTGCCGTCGGCGGTGAGCGCGCCGACCACGACGCCGGCCGCCCCGGCGTCGACCACCGCCTCGATGTCGCGGACCATGAGCGAGACCTCGGTGGCGGAGAAGCGGAAGCCGCCGGGCCGCGGGCGCACGAGCACGTGGACCGGGATACCGGTGGCGACCACGGCCTCCACCATGCCGATGCTCGGCGTCAGGCCACCGAGGTCGAGGGCGGCGCACAGCTCGACCCGGTCGGCGCCTGCCGCGCGCGCCACCGCGGCCCCGGCGGGGTCCTGCACGGCGATCTCGAGCTGCACGGCCACCACCCCACCATGGCGCACCCGGCGCCGCGGCGCCGCGCCGGCGCACCAGCGGGCGACAGGTTCACCGGGCCTGGCGACACCGCTCGCGCGGCAGCTCGTGGAGGACATCCGCCCGCGCAGGGCGGTGGCTAGATCACGCCCTGGGCGAGCATCGCGTCGGCCACCTTGATGAAGCCGGCGATGTTCGCCCCCACGACGTAGTCACCCGGCCGTCCGTACTCCTCCGCGGTGGCGGCGCAGCGGTCGTGGATGTCGCGCATGATGTCGGCGAGCCGGGCCTCGGTGTACTCGAAGCTCCACGAGTCGCGGCTGGCGTTCTGCTGCATCTCCAGTGCCGAGGTGGCCACGCCGCCGGCGTTGGCCGCCTTGCCCGGGCCGAAGAGCACGCCGTTCTCCTGCAGCAGGCGCACCGCGTCGGGGGTGGTGGGCATGTTCGCGCCCTCGGCGACCACCCGCACGCCGTTCTTCAGCAGCGCCCGCGCGTCGTTGAGGTCGAGCTCGTTCTGCGTGGCGCAGGGCAGGGCGACGTCCGTCGGCACGTTCCAGATGGAGGAGTCGGTGACGAGGAGCGAGCCGGGGCGGCGCGCGACGTAGTCCTTCGCGCGGCCGCGGTGGTTGAGCTTGACGTCCTTGAGCAGGTCGAGGTCGATCCCCGCCTCGTCGACGACGTAGCCGGAGGAGTCAGAGAACGCAAGCACCGTGGCACCGAGCTGGATGGCCTTCTCGATGGCGTAGATGGCCACGTTCCCGGAGCCGGAGACGGTGACCCGGCGGCCCTCGAAGCTCTCCCCCCGGGTGGCGAGCATCTCGTTGGCGAAGAGCACGGTGCCGTAGCCGGTGGCCTCGGTGCGCACGAGCGAGCCGCCCCAGGTGATGCCCTTGCCGGTGAGCACGCCGGACTCGTAGCGGTTGGTGATCCGCTTGTACTGGCCGAAGAGGAAGCCGATCTCGCGCTGCCCCACGCCGATGTCACCGGCGGGGACGTCGGTGTACTCCCCGAGGTGGCGGTACAGCTCGGTCATGAACGACTGGCAGAACCGCATGATCTCCTGGACGCTGCGGCCGCGCGGGTCGAAGTCCGAGCCGCCCTTGGCGCCGCCGATGGGCAGGCCGGAGAGGGAGTTCTTGAAGATCTGCTCGAAGCCGAGGAACTTGATGATGCCGAGGTACACCGAGGGGTGGAACCGCAGGCCGCCCTTGTAGGGGCCCAGGGCGGAGTTGTACTGCACCCGGAAGCCGCGGTTGATCCGCACCCGGCCGGCGTCGTCCACCCAGGGCACGCGGAAGATGATCTGCCGCTCGGGCTCGCACAGTCGCTCGAGCACGGCGGCGTCCACGTACCGGGGGTGCTTGCGCAGCACCGGTCCGAGGGACTCGAAGACCTCACGGACGGCCTGGTGGAACTCGACCTCGCCGGGGTTGCGGCGAAGCACCTCCTCGTACGCGTGCTCGAGCTGTTCTTCCATCGGGGGGACTCCTTCGTAGGGACGTGGGGCCGGGCGCGGACGCCGGGCGGTGCTCAGCCGAAGTGCGCGGGCAGGGTCGCCTCGGCGACCTGGCGCAGCTCGTCGAGCGGGAGCGTGCCGACACCGTCGATGTCGAGCACGGGACGGCCGTCGAGGGACTCGGGGCCGGTGTCGTCGGTGGTGCCGATGCGCAGCAGCGCCACGCCCCGCGCGGTGCACAGGTCCTGCAGGTGCACCTCCTGGCTGCGCGGGACGGCGACGACGGCGCGCGCCCCGGTCTCGGAGAACAGGGCGGTGGTGAGGTCGATGCCGTCGCGCTCGCACAGCTCGCGCAGGCCGATCCGGGCCCCGACACCGAAGCGCAGGCACGACTCGACCAGGGTCTGGACGAGCCCGCCGGCCGAGACGTCGTGCGCGGACTCCACGATCTGGTCGCGGGAGGCGTTGACGAGGACCTCGGCGAGCCGCCGCTCGGCCGTGAGGTCGACCTTCGGCGGGAGGCCGCCGAGGTGCCCGTGGACGACGTCGGCCCACACCGAGCCGGACAGCTCCTCGGCCGTCGTGCCGAGGAGGTAGACGGCGCGGCCCGGTGCCGGCCACCCGGAGCGGGTGGCGCGGGTGACGTCGTCGATCACGCCGAGGACGCCGACGACGGGCGTGGGGTTGATGGCGGCGTCGCTCCGACCGACCTCGTTCGAGCCGTTGTAGAGGGAGACGTTGCCGCCGGTGACGGGGACGCCGAGCTCGGCGCAGGCGTCGGCCAGGCCGGTGATCGCCTGGACGAGCTGCCACATCGAGTCCGGGTTCTCCGGTGAGCCGAAGTTCAGGCAGTCGGTGACCGCCAGCGGCTGGGCACCCACTGTGGCGACGTTCCGGTAGGCCTCGGCGAGCGCCTGCTGGGCGCCGGTGTACGGGTCGAGCTTGGTGAAGCGCCCGTTGGCGTCGGTGCTCAGCGCGACCCCGAGGCCGGTGGCCTCGTCGACGCGGACCACGCCTGCGTCGTCGGGCTGGGCCAGGGCGGTGTTGCCCTGGACGTAGCGGTCGAACTGGTCGGTGACCCAGGACTTGCTCGCGAGGTTGGGCGACCCGACGAGGCGCAGCACCTGGTCGCGCAGCTCGTCCGGGGTGGTGGGACGGGGCAGCCGCTCGGCGGTGTCGGCGTTGAGGTCGTCCTGCCAGGCCGGGCGGGCGTGGGGACGGTCGTAGACCGGGCCCTCGTGCGCGACGGTCCGCGGGTCGACGTCGACGATCCGCTCGCCGTGGTGGTCGATGACGAGCCGGCCGGTGTCGGTGACCTCACCGATGACCGAGGCCTCGACGTTCCACTTGGCGGCGATGGCGAGGAACTCCTCCAGCGCATCCGGCCGGACGATCGCCATCATGCGCTCCTGCGACTCGGACATGAGGATCTCACCGGCGGTGAGCTCCTCGCGCAGGAGCACCTTGTCCAGCTCGACGTACATGCCGCCGTCGCCGTTGGAGGCGAGCTCGGAGGTGGCGCAGGAGATACCGGCGGCGCCGAGGTCCTGGATGCCCTCGATGACGCCGGCGGCGAACATCTCCAGGCAGCACTCGATGAGCACCTTCTCCATGAAGGGGTCGCCGACCTGGACGGCGGGCCGCTTGGAGGCGCTGGACTCGTCGGCGGAGGCGCTGGCGAGGATGGAGGCGCCGCCGATGCCGTCGCCGCCGGTGCGGGCGCCGAAGAGCACGACCTTGTTGCCCACGCCCGAGGCGTTGGCGAGGTGGATGTCCTCGTGGCGCAGCACGCCGAGGCACAGCGCGTTGACGAGCGGGTTGCCCTCGTAGGACGGGTCGAACTCGGTCTCGCCGCCGATGTTGGGCAGGCCCAGGCTGTTGGCGTACCCGGCGATGCCGGCGACGGCGCCGTGGACGATGCGCGCGGTGTCCGGGTGGTCGATGGCGCCGAAGCGCAGCTGGTCCATGACGGCGACCGGCCGGGCGCCCATCGAGATGATGTCGCGGACGATTCCGCCGACGCCGGTGGCCGCCCCCTGGTAGGGCTCCACGAAGCTCGGGCTGTTGTGCGACTCGACCTTGAAGGTCACCGCCCAGCCGTCCCCGATGTCGACGACGCCGGCGTTCTGGCCGATCCCCACGAGGAGGTGCTTGCGCATCTCCTCGGTGGTCTTCTCCCCGAACTGGCGCAGGTGCTTCTTGGAGGACTTGTAGGAGCAGTGCTCCGACCACATGACCGAGTACATCGCGAGCTCGGCGGCGGTCGGGCGGCGGCCCAGGATCTCCACGATCCGCTGGTACTCGTCGTCCGTGAGCCCGAGCTCGCGGTACGGGAGGGTGATGTCCGGGGTGGCCGCGGCGTGCGCGACGGTGTCGGACTGGTGCGTGTCAGTCATGGTGGCCCCGTAATGGAACGGCAAAGGCATGCACGGCGGACAATCTACCGTCCCGGCGGGGGCGGGGCCTGCACGCCTCAGCCGGCGGACGGACGGCGCGGGCCAGGGCCGCCCGGAGCCGGGCGACCTGAGTGCCGGGGGTGCTGTTCCTCACGCCGGCAGCACGGCCGGCTGCGGCACCGGCCGCGCCCGGGCCGCGCGGCGGGGGGCAGCGGCGCCGCGCGGCCCGGGGTCACCCGGCCGCGTCGATCCGGTCGGGCAGCGCGCGGCGACGGCGCAGATGGGCCTCGGCCTCCTCCTGGCGCCGGCGCTCGGCACCCGAGGCGATCGGGGCGCGCAGGTGCTCGTCCGTGTAGCCGAAGGCGTCGACGAGGTCGACGGCGTGGGGGCGCAGCCGGGCGAGCAGCCGGTTGATGTAGCCGGTGACCACCCGGGCCCGCTGCGCGGTCAGCCGCCCGTTGACGAGGTACCAGGCCAGGTGCCGCTCGATGCGCTCCAGGCCGTAGAGGTCGCGCAGCCAGGTGAGCACCTGGCGGGTGGTGCCCTCCGGCACGGCGGGCAGCGCGGCGGTGAAGGCCTCCCACTGGAGGAGGTCGGCGTGCGCCCTGGCGGCCGCGATGAGCTCGTCCTGATGTTCGTTGAACACCGCGGCGGCCTGCTCGGGCGGGGCGTGCTTGACCTCGCGCAGGGCGCCGGCGATCTGCGCGACCATCGCCTCGACCCGGTCCTCGAGCAGCTCGCGCTGGACGTCGGGGTCACGCAGGTGCCCGGCGGAGCGGGCCTTGGACCCGGAGTCGTGGACGGACTGCGCGGCGCGCCGCAGCGGGGTGCGGTGCAGGGCCATGTCCCCGGCGCGGGCGGCGACGTAGCGGGCGGCCCCGGCGATGTCGATCTTCGCCATGGACTTGCCGTAGTCGGTGAGCAGCCGCTTGCCCACGAGCTGGAGCAGGACGTTGTTGTCGCCCTCGAAGGTGGCGTAGACGTCGAAGTCCTGTCGCCAGGTGACGAGGCGGTTCTCCGCCATGTAGCCCGCCCCGCCGCACGCCTCGCGGGACTCCTGGAGCGCCTCCAGCGCGAGCCACGTCGTCGTCGGCTTGAGCGCCGCGGCGAGGGTCTCGAGGTCCTGGCGCGACTCGTCGTCGTCGTGCTCGCCGCTGAATACCTCGTGGAAACGCTCGAGGAGGCCCTGCTGGGCGAAGGCGGCGGCGTAGGTGCGGGCGACGAGCGGCAGGAGGCGGCGCTGGTGGCGCTGGTAGTCGAGGAGGGTGACCTCGCGACGCTCGTCGGCGCCGGTGAACTGGCGGCGCTCGTCGCCGTAGCGCACCGCGATGGACAGTGCGGCCTTGCTCACCCCGACCGCGGCGCCGCCGAGGGAGACGCGGCCCTGGACCAGCGTGCCGAGCATGGTGAAGAAGCGCCGACCCTTGCTCGCGATCGGTGAGGAGTACGTCCCGTCCGGGGCGACCTCGCCGTAGCGGCGCAGGAGGTTCTCCCGCGGCACGCGGACCTGGTCGAACCACAGCTGGCCGTTGTCGATGCCGTTGAGCCCGCCCTTGGGGCCGTCGTCCCGGCCGCCGACGCCGGGCAGGAAGACGAGCTCACCGTCCTGCGTGCGCTCACGGATGGGGACGTAGAAGGCGTGGACGCCGTGGTTGCGGCCCTGGGTGATGAGCTGGGCGAAGACGACGGCCGCCATCCCGTGGAGGGCGGCGTTGCCGATGTACTCCTTGTTCGCCGCCGGGTGCGGCGTGTGGATGACGAACTCCTCACCGTCCGGGTCGTAGACCGCGGTGGTGGCGATCGAGGCGACGTCGGAGCCGTGGCCCACCTCGGTCATGGCGAAGCAGCCGGGCACCTCCAGGCTCATCGCGGCGGGCAGCCACCGCCGGTGCTGCTCGGGCACGCCGAGGTGCTGGATCGCCGAGCCGAACAGCCCCCACTGCACGCCGCCCTTGATCTGCAGGGACGGGTCGGACAGGAAGAGCTCCTCGAAGCCGGCGAGGTTGCCGCCCGGGTCGCCTCCGCCGCCGACCTCGACAGGGAAGCCGCGGTGCACGTCGCCGCGCTCGACCAGCAGGTGGAGCTGCCGCAGCACGCGCTCGCGGTGCTCGGCGACGGTCTGGTCGGGCAGGCGCTGGAAGTCCGGGTCGAGGGCGAGGTCGCGGGCCGCGCGGCGGCGCTCGCGCCAGCGGCCGTCGAGCAGGTCGCCGACGGCGGCGGTGGCGAAGCCCCCGGCGGAAGGTGCGCCGGGGCCCGCGGAGGCGGGGGACGGCGCGGAGGGCGGGGCGAGCGCCGTCGGGGCGGCGGAGGGGACGGCGTCCGGCATCTCGGGTGCGAGCGGGCGTCCGGAGCGCTCCCGCTCGAGGGCGTCGTCCTCCGGGGTGCGTGGGCTGCTCGTGGTCGTCGAGGTCATTCGGGGGCTCCGATCGCGTCGTCGGGTCGGGTACGGGTGGTGCGGGCGCGGCGGGCCACCCCGATGGCCCCGGTCCAGAGCCAGTCGGTGATGTGGGCGCCGAGCCGGGCGCGGTCCAGGGCGGCGATGTCGGCCTCGACGGCCGGGCTGCCGTCCTCGGGGCGGGTGTCGTCGGCGGTGGGGGTCTCGTCGCCGGCGCGGGCGGCGATCCAGCGTTCGGCGACGCTGCGCACGTGGCCGACCACCCCGGCGGCCCACAGGGCGGCCAGGGCGCGGTCGGTGTCGTGCTCCGCCTCGCCGTCGTCGCCGTGGCGCAGCACGGGCAGCAGCGCCTCGGCGACGATGTCCTCGATCTCGGCGACGAAGCCGCGCAGCGCCCCGGCGGTGGCGGTGGCCTCCGGCTGCGTGACGAAGGCGTAGACGCCGGCGGAGGACTCGACGATCTCGAGGTAGACGTCGACCATCGCGGCGATCCGGTCCCGTGGCCGGGTCACGCGCTCGCTCACCTCGCCGAGCGCGGTGCGCAGCTCGTCCAGGACGGCGGCGCCCACCGCGCCCTGCAGACCGGACTTGTCGGTGAAGTAGCGGTAGAGGATCGACTTCGAGGTGCCGATCTCGGCGGCGAGGTCGTCCATCGACAGGTCGGGCCCGCGGTGGTGCACCGCCCGGCGGGCGGCCCGGACCAGCTCGGCGCGCCGCGAGCTGCGGTGGGCGGCCCAGCGCGCGTCGCGGCCGTCGACGCGGGCCGCGTCGTCGGCGGAGGATGTGGTCGGCATCACGCGACCGAGAGTATCAGGTACTCTGAGTCTCACGTTGCCAGGGACCTTGGTCCCCACCCGCACCAGAAGGAACAACGCCGTGACCTCAACCATCCGCCCGGCGGTCGTCGTCGGCGCGAACCGGATCCCGTTCGCCCGCGCCGGCGGCAGCTACGCCGCCTCGTCGAACAAGGACATGCTCACCGCCGCGCTCGAGGGCCTGGTCGCCCGCTTCGGGCTGGCCGGCGAGCGGCTCGACGACGTCAGCGCGGGGGCCGTGCTCAAGCACTCGCGCGACTTCAACCTCACGCGGGAGGCCGTCCTGGGCTCCTCGCTCGACCCGCACACCCCCGCCTTCGACGTCCAGCGCGCCTGCGCCACCGGGCTGGAGGCGATCATCGCGGTGAGCAACAAGATCGCCCTCGGCCAGGCGGAGGTCGGGGTGGGCGGCGGCGTCGACTCCACGTCCGACGCCCCGATCGTCGTCTCCGACCGGCTGCGCCGCATCCTCCTGCGGGCCTCCCGCGCCAAGAGCCTGCCGGAGCGGCTCAGGGCGCTCGCCGCGATCCGCCCGCGCGACCTCGCCCCGGTCGCCCCGGACACCGCCGAACCGCGCACCGGCCTGAGCATGGGCCAGCACCAGGCGATCACCACCGAGCGGTGGGGCATCACCCGCGAGGCGCAGGACGAGCTCGCGCTGCGCTCCCACCAGAACCTCGCCGCGGCCTACGAGCGCGGCTTCTTCGACGACCTCATGACCCCCTACCGGGGTGTGACGCGCGACGAGTTCCTCCGTCCGGACACCTCGCTGGAGAAGCTCGGCAAGCTCCGCACCGCGTTCAGCGCACCGGGCAGCGACAACGCCACCATGACCGCGGGCAACTCCACCCCGCTCACGGACGGCGCCTCCACCGTGCTGCTCGCCTCCGAGGAGTGGGCCGCCGCGCGCGGCCTGCCCGCCCTGGCCCGCGTCGTCGACGCCGAGACCGCCGCCGTCGACTTCACCGGCGGCGCGGAGGGTCTGCTCATGGGTGGCTGCTACGCCGTCCCGCGGCTGCTCGACCGCCGCGGCCTCACCCTCGCCGACTTCGACTTCGTCGAGATCCACGAGGCCTTCGCCAGCACCGTCCTCACCACCCTCGCCGCGTGGGACGACGCCGAGTTCTGCCGCGAGCGACTCGGCCGCGAGCCGCTGGGCACCGTGGACCCCGACCGGCTCAACGTCACCGGCTCCTCCCTCGCCGCGGGACACCCCTTCGGCGCCACCGGCGGACGGATCGTCGGCACCCTGGCCAAGCTCCTCGCAGAGAAGAAGGCGCAGACGGGTGAGCCCACCCGTGGCCTCATCTCCGTGTGCGCCGCCGGCGGCCAGGCCACCGCGATGATCCTGGAGGCGTGATGAGCGACACCTACCTCGACCTCGTCTCCAGCGGCTGGGGCCGCACCGTCGCGGGGAAGCTCGGGCTGCCCCAACCGGTCGAGCTGCGCCGCACCGACCCGGACAGCGTCGACCGCCCGCTCGTCCCGGGCCCCGTGCTCGTGCTCGACGGCGGCACCTCCGTCCGTGCTGCGGACACCGTGGCCGAGGCCCTCCTCGGCTGGGAGCTCGACGTGCGCCGCGACCCCGAGGAGCTGGCCAAGGGCCGCCGCTGGGGTGCCGTCGTCGTCGTGCTCACCGACATCGCCTCGCCGGCGCACATCGGCGCCCCCGCCCTGGCCCTGGGCGGCGTGCTGCGCCGGCTGGCACCCGGCGGGCGGGTCGTCACCCTCTCCCGGCGGGCCGAGGACGCCACCGACCCGACCGTCGCCGCGGCCCGGCTCGGGGTCGACGGGTTCCTGCGGTCGCTGGCCAAGGAGCTGCGCGCGGGCGCCACCGGTAACGGGCTCGTCCTGGCCGACGACCTCCCGGTGGACGCACCGGCGGCGCTCGGCGCGCTGCGCTTCTTCCTCTCCGCCCGCTCCGCCTTCGTCTCCGGGCAGCTGCTCCCCGTCGTCTCCGCCGACGGCGCGGTCCCCTCCGACTGGACCCGTCCCCTGACCGGGAAGGTCGCCGTCGTCACCGGGGCCGCCCGCGGCATCGGCGCGGCGGTCGTCGAGGTGCTCGCCCGGGACGGCGCCCGCGTGGTCGGCGTCGACGTCCCGGCTGCCGGGGAGTCGCTGAGCCGGGTGATGAACGCCGTCCGCGGCAGCGCCCTCCAGCTGGACATCACCGCGCACGACGCCGCCGACCGGATCCTCACCCACATCCGCGAGCGCCACGGCCGGCTCGACGTCGTCGTCCACAACGCCGGGATCCTGCGCGACAAACTGCTCGCCAACATGACCCCGGACCGCTGGGACGACCTCCTCGCCGTCAACATCCTCGCCCCGCTGCGGATGAACGAGACGTTCGCCCGCGAGCTCGGGGAGGGCGGCCGCGTCATCTCGCTGGCCTCGACGTCCGGGATCGCCGGCAACCGCGGGCAGACGAACTACGCCACCGCCAAGGCCGGGATCATCGGCATGACGCGGGCGCTGGCCCCGGTGCTGGCGGGCCGCGGGGCGACCGCCAACGCGGTCGCCCCCGGGTTCATCGAGACCGAGATGACGGCCTCCATCCCGCCGGTGCCGCGACAGGTGGCCCGGCGGGCGAACACGCTGCAGCAGGGCGGCAAGCCGGTCGACGTCGCCGAGGCGATCGCCTTCCTCGCCTCTCCGCAGGCAGGCGGGATCAACGGACAGACGCTGCGCGTGTGCGGCCAGAACCTCGTGGGGCAGTGATGCGCGACCAACGGCTGGACCCCGTCCCGAGCCTCGGCTCCCTCCACAGCCGGGCCCTGGCGGCCACCGCCCGGACCACCCTGGTGCGCGGGCCCGCCCGGGACCGGCTGCCGGAGGTGGCCTACACCGCCGAGGGCCTGCAGGCCGACCCGGCCACGCTCTCCGCCTACCAGGAGCTCCTCGGCGAACCGGGCACCGACGAGCTGCCCGCCGGCTACGTCCACGTGCTCACCTTCCCGCTGGCGATGGCGCTCATGGTGCGCCCGGACTTCCCGCTGCCGGTGCTCGGCATGGTCCACGTGGCCAACCGGGTGGAGCAGCACCGGCCGGTGCACCTCGGTGAGGAGCTCTCCGCCCGGGCACACGCGACGTCGCTGCGGGCCCACCGCCGCGGCACCCTCGTCGACCTCGTCGTCGCCGTCCGCGCCGGCGGCGAGACGGTGTGGGAGGGGACCTCGACCTACCTCGCCAAGGGCGCCCGCCCGGCGGGCGCCGCGCCGGAGGAGCCCGGGGCGACCTCCCCTGCCGAGCCGGAGGCCACCGGCGACGTCGTCGCCGTGTGGTCCCTCGGCGCGGACACGGGCCGGCGCTACGCCGAGGTGTCCGGGGACCGCAACCCGATCCACGTCTCCCGGGCGGGGGCGCGGGTCTTCGGCTTCCCCCGGCCGATCGCCCACGGGATGTACACCGCTGCCCGGGCGCTGGCCCAGCTGCGCCGCCTGCGCGGCGACGCCTTCACCTGGGAGGTGGAGTTCGCCAGGCCGGTGCTGCTGCCCGGCCGGGTGGCGCTCTCGGTCGACCTCCGTGGGGACGCGGTGCGGTACGCCGGGCGGCACCCGAGGTCCGGCAAGCTTCATCTCTCCGGGGCGGTGACCCCGCGCACCTGAGCGGCCTGCCCCGTCCTACGCGCCGCCCTCGACGAGCCGACCCAGCGCCTCGAGGTCCCGCTCCACCATCGCCGCGTCCCGCGCGAGCTCCTCGTCGGTGAGGTCCCGCCGGCGCAGGGTGAAGACCACCTCGGCGCCCTCCGGGTGGGCCACCACCCGCATCGGGTTGGTCACCACCTCACCCGACGGGAGCCGCACCTCGTGGTCGAGCACGCCGAGTGCGTTGCGCGGGACGAAGGTGACGGTGACCCGGCCCATCGGGGAGTCGACCACCAGGGCGTCGCCGTCCCGGCGGACCTCTCCCCGGGCGAGGCCGGAGGCCCACCGGGGCAGGTTGTCGGGGTCGGCGGCGACGGCGTAGACGGCGGCGGGCGACGCCGCGACCACCCGGCTGATGTGCCTGCTCTCCACGGGTCCCAGTGTGCGAATGCGGCCGCGGCGGTGCTACCCGGCGGGCTCCGGCGGCACCGCGGCCGGGTTCGCCGGGATGCGGGCGATCCGGCGGCGGGTGGAGCCGACCGCGACGGCCGCGCCGGCGACGATGAGCACGGCTCCGGCCCAGGCGAGCGGAGAGACGAGCTCACCGAAGACGAGCGCCCCGAGGAGCATCGCCACGACCACCTCCCAGTAGGACAGCGCGGAGAGCTCGACGGCGCGCAGGTGCTTGCCGGCCAGGACGAGCAGCCCCAGCGCGAGCAGCCCGCAGACGAGGAAGAAGCCGACCGCCCAGGCCCAGTGCTGCGCCGTCATCCCGGAGAGGTCGGGGCGGGTGAGGAGCACCATGCCGGCCGTGCCGATCGCGCCGAAGGTGAAGTTCCAGAAGCTGCGGACGTCGGAGGACATGTCGGTGCGGTAGCGGTAGCACAGCAGGGCGGCGCCGTAGAGGACGCCGGAGACAGCCGCCAGGACGTCACCGAGCAGCTGCCGCTCGGTGACGTCGAGCGGGTCGGCCTCGACGAGCCCGGCGGCCAGCACCATCCCGACGAAGCTGACGAGCACCGAGGTGAGCTCGGTGCGGTTGGGGCGCTCCTTGAGGAGCACCCGGGCGAGCACAGTCGCCACGACCGGTCCGAGGTAGTGCAGCGCGACCGCGCGGGCGAGGTCGGTGAGCACCGTCGAGGAGAGGTAGGTGGCGAGGGAGAGCCCGAGGAAGACGCCGCCGAGCACCACCGACCAGGAGAGCCGGGTGTGCCGCAGCGCGCCCAGCCGCCGGCCGACGACGATGATCGCGAGCATGCCCAGGGCGCCGACGGTCATCCGCCCCAGGGTGAGCGCCTCGCCGATGACGGCCCCGGGCGGGGTGGACATCCGGCCGAAGACGCCGGCCAGCCCCATGGCGGTGGCGGAGGCGATGATCGCCAGGACACCGAGGCGGTGGCGCATCCGCAGGCCGGCGCGGTACCCGCTGGGGACGGCTGCGCGGGCCCGGGGCGCGGATGGGTCGGGCCCGGTGACGCGACGGCCGGGCGAAGGCGTCGCGGATGAGGTGGTGCAACCGGCGGGGTGCGGGTGGCGGGACCCGGGCCGCGCGGAGGTGTTCGCGGGGACGTCGGTGGGCGCAGCCAAGCGAGCTCCTCAGGACGGTCACCGGCAGTGCCGGCGCAGGGTCGGGGGACGTTCCCCGCTCTGTCATGTGACCTGAGAGCTTTCGCGGGCCGTGGCCCGGATTTCACCGTCGGTGAGCCTGGTGGCTGCTTTCCAGAGTTGCCTCGTCGCGGCGGTATGGGGGCCTGAGAGATTCCGGGGAGGTTGCTCCTTCGGCGCCCGCGCGGAGCGGGACTCTCCCGCCGCGGTTCGATGGCTCTTCAGTTGTATCTCCAACCTTCTCACACGAGGCGAGCCGACGTCGACCGTGCGTCCGGAGACCGCCGCCCGGGCACGGCTGGTTGCCGGTGGTGGCCGGCCGCGCCAGGATCGGGTGTGGCCGGCGACGTGGCAGCCCAGGTGGTCGACGTGCTCCCCGGGGTCTTCCGGGGCATCGACCTCCTCGGCGTGCTGCTCAACGGCATCCTCGGCGGCACCATCGCCCGCCGGCAGCGCTTCGACCTCGTCGGCTTCGCGGTGCTGGCGATCATCTCCGCGCTGGGCGGCGGGATGCTGCGCGACACCCTCCTTCAGGCCGGTCCGCCGGTCGCGCTCACCGACCCGTACTACCTCGCCACCGCCCTCGTCGGGGCGGTCGTCGCCTTCCTGCTGCCGCTGCGCGGCCGGTGGTGGAACCGGGCGTTCGTCCTCGCCGACGGCGTGGTCCTCGGCTGCTGGGCCGCGACCGGGGCGACGAAGGCGCTGGCTGCCGGGCTCGGCGTGCTGCCCGCGGTCCTGCTCGGGGTGACGACGGCGGCCGGCGGCGGCATGATCCGTGACGTCGTCGTCGGCCAGGTCCCGGCCATCTTCGGGGGCAACACGCTGTACGCGACCTCGGCGGTGTTCGCCGCCGTCTCGATGATCACCCTGCACCAGCTCGGGCACGAGACCGCCGGGATGCTCGTGGCGATCGTGGTGGGCGCGGGCGTGAGCGTCCTCGCCCGGTGGCGCCGGTGGGTGCTGCCCGACGCCGAGTCGGTGAGCCTCGGCGGGCTGTGGCCGCCGGCGCGTCGTCGGGGCGACGAGGCGGAGCCCGCCTCCCGGCTCGACAGGTGGTGGCGCCGCCGCCACACCCGCCGACGTGGGGACTGACCGGACAAACCGGACAGCCTTGTCCACAGGTTCCGGGCGCTCCCTGTGATTATGTGCACAACCCTGTGGATCGTGTCTGTGGACAGCGGACGTCAGGTGGCCGGACCGAGATCCATCACCCCTCTCAAACCTGCGAGGATGCCCCGCATGAGAATTTCTGTGCCGCGGGAGGTCATCGACTCCGAGGGTCGGGTGGCGATCACGCCGTCCGGTGTGCACGAGCTCGTCCGGCACGGTCACGAGGTGGCCGTGCAGAGCGGGGCGGGTGCCTCCGCCTCCATCCGCGACGAGGACTTCGCGGCCGCAGGTGCCACCGTCGTCCCGGACGCCGCGGGCACGTGGGAGTTCGGTGACCTCGTGCTCAAGGTCAAGGAGCCGGTGCCGGCCGAGTACCCCCTGCTGCGCGAGGGCCAGACCCTGTTCACCTACCTCCACCTCGCCGCGGACAAGCGGTTGACCGAGGAGCTGCTCCGGCGCAAGGTCACCGCGGTGGCCTACGAGACGGTCGAGCTGCCCGACCGCACGCTGCCCCTGCTCGCGCCGATGAGCGAGATCGCCGGCCGCCTCGCGCCCCAGGTGGGCGCGCACACGCTGATGAGCGCCCAGGGCGGGCGCGGTGTGCTGCTCGGTGGGGTGTCGGGGGTGTACTCGGCCCGCGTCGTCGTCATCGGGGCCGGGGTCGCCGGGATGAACGCGGCCGCCATGGCCATCGGGATGCACGCCGACGTCGTCCTCATGGACAGGGACATCTCGCGGCTGCGCCAGGCCGACCTGCTCTACCGCGGCCGGTGCAAGACGGTGATGTCCAACGGCTATGAGATCGAGCGGGCGGTGACCGAGGCGGACCTCGTCATCGGCTCGGTCCTGCTGCCCGGTGCGCGCACGCCGCGGCTGGTGAGCAACGAGCAGGTCTCGCGGATGAAGCCGGGCTCCGTCGTCGTCGACATCTCCGTCGACCAGGGCGGCTGCTTCGAGGACTCGCGGCCCACCACCCACTCCGACCCGACCTACCGGGTGCACGACACGCTGTTCTACTGCGTCACCAACATGCCCGGCGCGGTCTCCCACACCTCGACGTACGCGCTGACGAACGTCACCGTGCCCTACGCGCTCGCGCTCGCCGACCTCGGCTGGCACGCGGCCATGCGAGCCGACCGGGCGCTTGCCCTGGGCCTGGCGACACACGACGGCGCGCTGGTCTCCGCCCCGGTCGCCGAGGCGCACGGGCTGGCGCACACCCCGCTGGAGGACGTGCTCGGCGCGACGCCGCAGTGGGGGTGACCCGCCGGCACCCGCGGTTGCGGCGAGAGCGCACCTCTCACTGACAACCCGCCTCTCGGGGAGACCTCACCTCGCGGTGGACAGTGCGCTCCCGGTGGGAACTGGGCTCTCGGTGAGAAGCGGGCTCTCGATGGAAACTGAGCTCTCGGTGAGAACTCACCCCTCGGTGGGAACTGAGGTCTCGGTGGGAACTGAGGTCTCGGTGAGAACTGAGCTCTCGGCAAGAAGTGAGCTCTCGGTGGGACGTGGGCTCTCGGTGGTGGCGGTGGCGAGGGTGTGGAGTGGTCAGGCGGTGATGAGGACGCCGAGGACCGAGGTGAACATCGCCAGGCCGTCGGTGCCGGAGCCGGAGTCGGGGCCGAACCCGGTCTCCACGGCGTGCTCCGGGTGGGGCATGAGCCCGACGACGTTCCCGGCGGCGTTGGTCACCGCGGCGATGTCGTTGAGCGACCCGTTCGGGTTGACGCCCTCGT
>Ga0209487_1001074_pt1 | contig 23520 bp, 17 predicted proteins | sample Poulit2012_FD_187524 | JGI IMG/M metagenome (GOLD analysis project Ga0209487, IMG submission 187524) | Agricultural soil microbial communities from Georgia to study Nitrogen management - Poultry litter 2012 (SPAdes) (version 2) | ecosystem: Environmental > Terrestrial > Soil > Agricultural land...
GTTCCTGACCCACTTCCGGTTGCATCAAAAGAATAACCTGCAAAACTTTCAGTAGATCCCGAATGATCCTGATAGAAATCTCCAGCAAAAAATAGATTCCCGTTTGTATCTAACTTAAGATCACCTATAGCTCTTTGATAAATAGTAGAGTTTGTATTTTGATGATACCATAAAACCTCTCCTTGGTTATCTACTGCAGCCAAATAAAAAGCATTCGTCTCACTACCATAATCGCCTATGCCTAAATAAGAATTAGAAGTATTCCTGCGACAATCAGCAATATAATAACGCTCTAAATTAACATCATAAGTTAATTGGTAATTGTACCAAAGTGTATAAGGAGTCATTTCCAAGGTGAAAAAATTTATCAGATTTCCTGAACTATCATATTTCACAATAGCCGCTACATAGTCGCCTTCTTCCACTATTAATTCGCCATCAAAATGATTTCCTGACTTAAACCAAATCAAATTATGCAATATATCGTTTTCGTCTATAATGGATTTAACAATATTAGCATTACCAAAAACATCCCCCGGCACAATATTTGACTCTTCATCCCCTGGCATGACCAACCATTGATACTCGCCAGTTGAACTATATTTTATCATAAAAGCAGCTTTATTTTCAGGACCAGGATTGGAAAAACTCCCTGGTGCCATAATGGTATCGGTATCAAAGTGAACTAAAGTATTACCCGGTAAATTTTTAATATTGCCACTAACGTAAATATTATTTGCATTATCAATATTTATAGAGGTAGCATGATCTGCCCCCCCCCCCAATTGTTTTGCTCCAGCGATAATTCCCTTCACTATCGGTAGAAAACACAAAAATATCTCGATCACCGGCGCTATCATTATAGGTGTCAAACTCATATTCTCCTGAGTTATAGTCATAGCCTCCTAAGGTAAAGTAATATCCTGCTATTTCTGCTAAATAATAATAATTATTATTATCATCTATGACGATATCTATAATTCGCTCCCTACCTCTATCAAATCCTGATCCCCAACTCATTGCAGAGCTACTCCCTCCACGTTCAGCCCACAGCCAGCCCGGGTCGTTTTCCTGAGCGGTTATCATTAACATTGAAAATGAACATAGAATAAAAAAAATATTTTTCAAAGATTTCATAAAAAATTGTTATTAAGAAAAATAAACCCTACTCATAATTGAGCAGGGTTTATAAAGGTTATTTTTTAATTAAAATTTGTTGACCAATACGTTGGCCTTTGTGATAAACGATGATAAAGTAAGTGCCTGAAGCTTGATTGCTTAAGTCAAAGCTCTGCGCACTTTTAAATTTATCTATCTTTTTAGAGGAAATCAAGTTGCCTTGAAGACCATATAAATCGATACGTGCTTCGCCTAAATGGTTATTCAAAGAGATTAATCTTTTCATGTCGTATATTTTCAAAATCGATTTAGACCTTAAAGATAAACAATCATCTTGATTATCATAAACTTAACAGAAAATTTATCCTTGAAAACTTTAAATCGGGAGAAGTAATCCTGACAGGTTTTGGAAACCTGTCAGGATTTTCAAGGGAATATTTTTATCTGAAAATTAAAACCCATAAACATCTAATCACAACGAACGATTGCATAAGGTTGACAATAAAGTCGCCACGAATGCACGAATTTTGAAAGCATGGAGTATTGAGTGTTGAATATTCTGATGAACAAACTCAAAGACTCATAAAGCCATCAACCATCACCCAAACCTCATAACAACATCCACAATGATTTTTCGTCACGAATGCACGAATAAAAACCTCACAAACCTGCCTTTTCCGGCAGGCAGGCTCAAAAAATATCTTTTTTACTTTTTCACCACTTTCAAGTTTTTCACAATCCCTTGTTGGTTTTCAATTTGCAAGAAATACAAACCCTTTTCTATTTTTGACAAATCGATTTGGGGTTGGGTTAACTCTGCTGCTTGGATTAAACGTCCTTGCAAATCATAAAGCTGATAGCTTTTTAAATTGATTTCTCCTGAAATATTTAACACTCCCGTAGTAGGATTGGGATAAATACTTAGGTTCTTCATTTGCTGATTTTCAACAGAAAGTTCTTTCGTGGTAAAACTCACAGAAGCCGACCAATCACTATGATTTTCTTCTTCGCATATCGCACGAACATAGACTATATAATCTGTTTCGGGTGCTAAGTTTTCTAAGGTAGCTTCCGGAATATTAACAATTAAAACGTTTTCTGCTGTTTCAGGGTCAAAACCGGGCATGCCATAAGCCACCTCCCACTGATTTTCATCTGCGCTGGGTGTCCAGGATAATTGAACACTTTCAGCTGCTATTTCTTCTATCACAATAGCTGTTGGCGTAGGGCAGGGATTAACTGTTTTTTCTGTTTGATATTTGGCAATAAAAAAATCGCTGTCTGCCCCATTGTTGTGCAGATGCAGATCTGTACCATAAAATAAATCGCTCCCAAAATATCCGCCCACCACCAAATCGCCGTTTTGGTCTAAAGCCATTTTGGTGATGGCATCATGGCTCATAGCGGGTTGGTCATATATTAATTCTTGTGCTTCGCCGGTCTGGGCATTAAATCGCATAATGGCTATATCAGGGGTCAAACCGGTGCCGGGAGGATGTGGTATTTCAATACCTCCCCAGATATTATTTAAAGACCCAAATCCTACATATATATCATTTCCATCAATGACAATACTATTGCCCGGATAAGGAGAATATAATAAAGCATTGGTGCCCCAAATTAGATTGCCGTCTGGATCCAATTTGACTAAGAAAGGACCTTTAGTGCCCGATCCGGTACCTTCTGCTTCAAAATCAAAACCGGCAAAACCATCATCTCCACCAGAGAATTTTCCCGAAATATAAATATTGCCTGCTTCATCTAATTGCAAATCTCCGACCCCATAAATATGTAATTTTTCATTCTGATGAAACCACAACAACTCTCCCTGATTATCAATAGCCGCCAAATAAAAACCATTGTCCTCACTGCCGTATTCGCCGATTCCTAAAATGTTATCGTTTAAAGCCCGACGGGTATCCGCAATATAATATCGATCCAAATTAACGTCATAGGCTAACTGGTAGTTGTACCATAGTGTAAAAGGAGTCATTTCCAAGGTGAAAAAATCGATTAAATTTCCTGAGCTGTCATATTTCACAATAGCCGCTACATAGTCGCCTTCTTCCACTATTAATTCTCCATCAAAATGATTTCCCGGTTTAAACCAAATCAGATTATGCAATATATCGTTTTCGTCTATAATAGACTTCACAATATTGGCATTACCATATTCTGGTAAGATATACGATTCGTCACCTCCCGGCATGACCAACCATTGATATTCGCCTGCTGAATCATATTTGATGATAAAAGCTGCTTTATTATGTGGACCAGGATCAGAAAAACTTCCCGGAGACATTATGGTGTCATTATCAAAATGAACAGGCACATTATAACCTTCTAAATTTCTAATATTCCCACTAACGTAAATATTGTTGATATCATCTATATTAATAGAGATAGGATGATCTGCTCCCCCCCCACCAATTGTTTTGCTCCATCGATAATTCCCTTCTTCATCTGTAGAAAAAACCAAGATATCTCCACTGGATGCAGAATCATTATAAGTATCAAACTGTATATCACCGATTGTAAAGTTATATCCTGCCACTTGGGCTAAATAATAGTAATTGTTTTCTTTATCTACAGCTAAATCAATGATGCGCTCTTCATAATGATCGTACAAAGGACCACTGTAAATAAAACCTGAAGCACTTCCCCCACGTTCTGCCCATAACCATCCTTGATCGTTTTCCTGGGCAGTGATTTTTGGTGTAAATAAGACAAATGCAATGAATATATAGATAAAATTTTTCATGATATAAATGAATTTACCCCCCTATATCCCCCCTAAAGGGGGGGCTTGTAAAGAGGGAAGGATTTATTTTTTAATTAAGATTTGCTGGCCGATACGTTGGCCTTTGTGATAGACTACTATAAAATAGGTGCCGGAAGGTTGACGGCTTAAGTCAAAACTCTGCGCACTTTTTAATTGATTTATCTTTTTGGTGAAGATTAAATTGCTCTTATTTTGTCGAAAAATAGTAGTAGGTTTTTTCATTTTTCAAATATTTTAAGGTTACTTATTTATGGTTTTCATATTGTACTAAAAACCAATGTTTAAAGATAATAAATAAATTCTGTTATCAGAAATTTAACTTAATATTTGTCGGAGTTTTATAGTGAGGAAACGCTTAAAGGGGTTCGACCCCTTTAAGCGTTAAAACAACTATTTTTTATTTTTTAATTACTTTTAAATTCTTCACAATCCCTTGTTGGTTTTCAATTTGCAAGAAATACAAACCCTTTTCTATTTTTGACAAATCGATTTGGGGTTGGGTTAACTCTGCTGCTTGGATTAAACGTCCTTGCAAATCATAAAGCTGATAGCTTTTTAAACCAGTTCCGCCTGCAATATTTAAAATACCGGAAGTGGGATTGGGATAGATATGTATGTTGTTTTTATCAAATCCGTTAACTCCCAACTCATTAATTGAAACTGATGTCAATTCACTTTCGAAACAACCTTGAATTTGCTGACTTACATAATAGGTTTGATTTAATTCCACTAATGTGGAGGGGTCCAATTCTACCACACCCTCCGCATCAGCATACCAATGGATGATAAGAGGTGAACCTGTCCATTCCATAAAACTAACTTCCAGGTCTTCGAGCCGCATATTTGGTTGATATTCTTGCAGATTATTTATTTCAGGAGCGGAGATTTCGGGACAAGGTATAAATTTAGCGATAAAATGGGAACCTTGATTTTGAAAAGGGTTTTGTGAAAGCAAATAATTTGAACTTCCTGATGTTGTACGTCCTACTGTATAGATATGATGAAGTTGGTTAATATTTAAAGCATTATTATAAGGAACGAATTCGTTTCCGCTGCCTCCGTAATAACTTCCCCATAAAAGTTCTTCTCCACTGGTGTCTAATTTGGCGATTAAACCATCTGCCGGACCTCCTTGATTTTCTTCCTGAAAACTGTTGGGAGTCGTTAAGTTTTCAGATTGTGTGGTAGCTTGATATACATATACATTATGCCATTGATCTTCGGCAATAGAAGTGGTTGAAGCAGATCCATTTCCAAAATAACTTCCCCAGATTCGTTGTCCGGTCAAAAAGTCTATTTTTGCAATAAAACTATTGTTGTTAGCACTTCCACTTTGAAAAGAATCTTGAAAAGTTCCCGAAGTAGCGATTCCTGATTGACTGTTGGTAATTCCACTTATAAAGAGATTATTTTTGTAAGGCACTTCTATTTTTAGGAAGACTTCATCGTTGGCGCCTCCATAATAAGTGCCCCACAGCCGATTGCCCGAGGCATCAAACTTGCCAATAAAAGCATCTCGACCTCCACCTATAGTGGGCTGATGGGTGCCTTCCGTTCCAAAATATCCCTGATTATCATTGGTTGAGCCACCGACATATACATTATTTTGCTCGTCCGTAGCAAGTCCACCTAAAGAGGAGAATTGATAACCGTTGTTATTGGTAATATCCGGGGCATAATAGGTGGCCCAAATTAAAATTCCATCAGTCGAAAAACGTGACAAAATAGGATAGGAAGGAGGTTGGTTTCCATTGGCTTCAGAAAGCGCAGGAATATTTTCTTTAAAAGCTCCGGGTGTCCCCATATCGGTGCTTTTTGTCACTCCCCATACAAATATATCTCCCTGCCAACCTTTTTTGATATGGGATAATTGGGTGGTTTGGTTTCCCTGATAATAAGTTGACCATTCCAGTTCACCATTGATATCAAATTGAGCAATAAAACTTCCTGTCTGCAAAGGATAACCGTTTAGAGTAGAATTTTCATATAATACTTCCTGATAAGCACCTTCTGTACTAATATTGGTTGTGCTTGTGGTGTATCCGCTCAAGACGACTTTTCCATTTTTCACATCAATTGAAAAAGAATTTTCTTTACCTTCTCCACCGAAAAAAGAAGCATAGAGTAAATCACCTTCCGAAGAAAACTTCACCAAAAAACCATCACTGTTTCCACCACCGTAATTTTGTTGATGAGCATTCGGAGTAATTAAATTATTAAAATAATGCTGTGCTGAATATGAACTGAGATTTCCTGTTATCCATAGGGCTCCATCATCATCAATAGCAGACTCCTCTATCACTATCGAAGAATCCGCCATAGAATTTTCTCCAAAAAATGTGCCCCAGGCTCGGGTATAAGCTTCTGTATCACTTTGAGCAAATGATAGTGATCCTTTGAGGATAAAAAAAAGAAGACCTAATAAGAATGAAATGTTTTTCATAATTAAAAATTAAATCTTCTTAAAGATAATAAAATAAAATAGAGTGATTAATAAAAATCCGGTATCAATTTATTTTTCGGGAAAGTTCACCATGTCATAGAACCCCGGTTCTCAAAGGTTTATTTATAAATAACATTCTCAAAAAAAAACTATTTTGATGGATTTCAAATTTAAAAAATAAAAATCCCGCCTTTTCAGACGGGATCTGATCAATATTGAAAAACTTCTATTTTTTAATCATTCTAAAAGTTTTCTCAGCTCCATTGATGGTTACTTTCATCAAATAAACTCCTGATAGCAGAGTTCTCAATCTTCATGCGAATGCACAGATTGAAAAAGTGGAAGTATTTAACTTGATCGGTCAAAGAGTAGGGTAGAAGCTGATGGTTATGGAATAAGCTAAAGTTGCTTAATTTTAAAATCTTCAGCTTTCAACAAATCGATTACACTTTCTGTCCCGACTAAATGTCCGGCGCCGACAATAATTAAAGGAGTTTTTCCTTCAGACAATAAATTTTCAATTATCGGAATCCAGTTTTTATTGCGATTGACGATCAGGTCTTTATACACTTCCTCAGAAAATTCATTCATCCCGCCTTCCAGCAATTTATCTAAATTTTCACCGTCTCCTTTTTTCAAGAGTTCCATAATTTCGTCAATAGACTCCACACTTTCTCTGGCATTTTCGAGACTGTATTTCAGATAATCAATCTGTTCCTGATCGGAGAGATCGGCAAAAAGGCGCATTTGAAATTCCGTTGTTTCCAAACCTATAATGGGTTTATTTTTTTCTTTAGCTTTTGAAAAAAGATGCTGATCAATTCCTTCAATAGAATATCCGTCTTGTTGAAGTTCAAGTGCCGTCAGGGAAGAAGCGACCACCCAAGGTTTCATTTGCAGCATCATAGCCAGAGGAACGCCCAGAGATTGCATTTGCTGATCGAGTTTTTCAAATAAATCTTCCGGAAGATGATCTTTTAAGGATTCACCCATAGGATACAACCCATATTGAGGAAGCAATCTTTGAGAATCAGTCAGCAGACTATCGAGATGAACTTCAAAAGCCATCACATCGGCTTGATCGAGCAGATCATAATATGTTGTCTCCAAAGGATATAAATCAGGTTTTACCATATGAACAGACCCAATAAAAAAAACAGTCTGCCCCTGCGGCGAAACAGCCTCCCAGGCCATATAGGAAGAATCCTCCTGAGCGGGAGCTGTAAAAACAATCAAAAGAAAACTAAAAAGAAATAATAATTTTTTCATGAAAATTGATTTAGAGAAGCAAAAATAAACCAATTATGGAAATTGAAGTTGTAACTACAAAGAAAAGTATAGGATATTCACCATTAAGAAATTAAGGAGAATTAAGGAAAATTAAGGAAATTAAGATTGAATTTCATTTGACCTGACATCTGTTCAAACGAAGTAGGCCTGTCACTTCGAGTGTTTTTTCCACCCACTCCCTGTCATTCTGAAAAATTTCGCGGAACAATATTTTAAAAGAAGTATTAATCACCAGGCGAAATTTGTTCAGGATCTCACGAAGTTTTACCAGCCGCTGCGATCGCTGCGTGAAATTCTTTGAATTGAAGCAGTTACTACTAAGAGAAGTATGGGATTTTTACCATTTAGAAATTAAGAGGATTAAGAAAATTAAGATTTAATTTCATTTGACCAGACAGCCCATCAAACGAGGCAGGCCTGTCACTTCGAGTGTTTTTTCCTGCCAAAAGAATAAACTTCCTTATCAAAAAAAGCTTTATAAAAGGAATGATTTTCTTCAAAAAATGACACAGGAAAAAATGTATCGAGAAGTGATTACTTCGAAGTTTTACCAGCAGCCCTGACCGCTGCATTAATCTTTTCCACCTTAAAACCTCTATCCTTTAACTGCTGCATCAAAGAACCTGCATCCTGAAGATGACCGGGATTTAAAATGACTAAAAAGGATTTTTCCTGTTGAGCAACTTTTTCAATTTCATCCACCCAGTGCCGGTGACGCTTGGAAATCAGCGAACGATAAAGATTTTCAGGCAGCGGAATGGTTTTAGCTTTCATTTGTTTTAGTTTCACCGGGTCTCTTTTTGTTTCTGAGGAAAAAATCTGAAGCAAAGGTTTTAAATAAACAGGATCTGTTTCCAAAGCATAATTCAAAAATTGAATCTGATCTTTTGGTGAGAGCTCAGAGAATAATTGTTTTTGAAAATCAGGCGATTCAAGAGGCTGAACTTTCTTTCCTTGTTTTTTTAAATCTTGCTGAAGGGAATTCATTCTTTGAAAGAAATCATCTTCAATATCCTTGAGTTCGTGTGCCTGAAGAATACCGGCTACAAACCAGGGTTTTAAATTTTCCACAGCATTCAGAGGCAGTCCCAAAGTTCCGGTTTTTTGTTCCAGTTTTTTATAGGTTTGATTAGTAATCTCTTTTTTGAGATTATTTCCTTCTTCATATAAAGCTTGCTGCACATATAAATCGGAGTTATGATTTTGAAGAAGTTCTATATCAGCTTCTACCAAAACGGTATTTAGGTTTTTAAATTCAGCATGTTTTGTCTGTGCTTCATCTTCCAGAAAATAAATTTCCACCCCATCGGCAGAAGTTACTTTCCACATTGAAGCATCGGAACCTTCCTGATGAAGTAAAAAATTGAATCCCATAAAAGTCAGGATCAGGTAGAAAAATTGAGCGATAGATCCGGAAATTTCCATAAAAAATAATTTTAGAACGGTTTAAAAATAAAAAGAAATTTTTGTTTTTAAAGATTTTGGAATTAAGATTTTAATTTAGGAAAAAATTTTCCTGTTTGCTTTTTATAAACCTCGTATTCCGGATATTTTAAAATCAGCCTACTTTCTTCATAATCTGCTTTTTTAGAAAAGAGAATCAGCGCTGCCAGAAAGAGCACAAACTTGACCAGACCTGCAAAAGACAAACTGATACCCAATAAAAATAACAATAAACTACTGTAAATTGGATGTCTGATATAGCTAAAAATTCCGCCGGTTACCAATTCTGATTTTGGAGAAGGTGTGGGATAGAGTGAAAGCGATTTTCCTAAGGTTTTAGCCGAAATCAGAAACAAAATAAATCCGCTCAGACTCAAAATAATACCCAGCCAGAAGATAAATTTTGGAAATTTGAAAGGAACAAGGTTCGGAAACACTATAAACAGAAATAGAATCAGAAACTGAATAGCTACAAAAACGATATCCTTAGCGGTGGTGTTGGTTTTGGGAGAATTCATCAGAATGTTGAGTTTTTATCCTTTAAAATTAGAAATTAAAGCTTTGTTTCATTAACGGTAAAAAAATAAAACTCGGCCTAAACATAAGAATCGATCATCAACTCTTTTAGATTAAAAAGTTGACGAACTTCGCCGGGCTGCATATTATTTAAAGCCAGATTTCCAATTCCTACCCTGACCAGTCTCAAAGTGGGAAATCCAACTACAGCTGTCATTTTTCGAACTTGTCTGTATCTTCCTTCAGTCAGTTTGATTGAAATCCAGGAAGTGGGGCCGTGATGACTTCCTCTGATTTTTTGGTTTCTTTCGGGCAGATCAGGTTCTTCAATGATTTTGGCTTCACAGGGTAAGGTCAGATATTTTTTGGATTGATGAGAAATCTCAACTCCTTCTTCCAGTTGGCTCACAGCTTCCGGATGAATTTCCCCATCGACCTGAACAAAATATTCTTTTTCAATAGCCGAACTGTTAATAAAATTGCTCAATTTTCCGTCCGTAGTCAACAGCAATAGACCCTCAGAAGCTTCATCCAGTCTGCCAACTGCCATAATTTCCTCCGGAAAGTCAAAAAGCTCTCCCAAAAATCTTTTTTTATGTCTTCTTCTCTCCCGGGAAGTAAACTGGCTGATAAATCCGTCTGGTTTATATAGAATAAAGTGCTGGTGCTTTAAGAACATGTTTTTTGTTTACAAACAAAGATAAGGGAAAATGGGAGAGTGAGGTTCTCGCTGTAGTTGAGGTTTAAGGATTTTTGGATCAAAGTGTTCACTATTAAAGGAGATTGAAAAAATTTAAGATTATATTTCATTTAATCTGTTTAAACGAAGTAAAGCCATTTATTTCAAGACCTGACAATCAATCAAACGAAATCTCTTAACCTTTCAAATAAAAAATCCCGGCGATGAGGAAAAAACCTATTCCGGTGAGTATAGGTGGTAATATTCCGGATTGGATTCCGAGGATGAGCATGATGATTCCTGTGATGATTAATAAAATATTGAGCAGACGGGCGATTTTGTTCTTTTTCATGAGTTGGTTTTCTTCAAAGGTAAAAATTCTTTTCCGGCTTATCAATATGGATCTACATCGATAATGACTCTGGCGCTTCTAAAAGTACCAATCGCATCATAAGCTCCCATTATTTTTCGGATGGCGGTTTTGGTTTTTATCAGAGAGTGCTTAGGCGGAATTTTTAACATGATGACTTTATAATACTGATTTCTGATCCTGGAAATGGCAGGAAATTCAGGTCCCAAAACATTTTCTTTAAAAACTTGAGTCAGTCCTTTTGCCAGCCAGTCTGCTGCCTGATTTACCGTATGGTAATTTCTTCCTCTTAATGTGAATTTGATTAATCTGTAAACCGGCGGATATTTAAACTGATGCCTGGATTTCATTTGTTCTTCATAAAGACTTTTATAATCCGCCTCTACTACTTGTTTTAAAACATGGTGGTTGGGACTGTAAGTCTGAATCAGCACCCGGCCCTGAATATCGGTTCGCCCTGCCCTTCCCGCTACTTGTGTAAGCAACTGAAAAGCGCGTTCATGCGCCCGAAAATCGGGGAAGTTCAGCAAATTATCGGCGTTCATGACTCCTACTAAATCTACTTCTCTAAAATCCAATCCCTTAGCCAGCATTTGGGTTCCCACCAGAATATCAATTTCTTTTTGTTCGAAAGCTGTGATGATTTTTTCATAACCGAATTTCCCTCTGGTGGTATCCAGATCCATCCTTCCAATCTGATAATCCGGAAAAAGTTCTTTTAATTCTGTCTCCACCTGTTCCGTACCAAAACCTTTGGTGGTTAAATCCCTGCTTTTACAAACCATACACTGAAGCTGCATCGCAATATGATAACCGCAATAATGACAGCGCAGAGAATTGTTGTGCCGGTGATAAGTCAGACTGACATCACAGTTGGGACATTGAGGAGAATGTCCGCAAGTCTGACATTCTAAAATAGGAGAATAACCTCTTCGGTTTTGAAATAAAATCACCTGTTTAGCTTCCTCCACTGTTTTGGTTATGGCTTCAATCAGTTCATCAGAAAAATGGCCTTTCATTCTTTTTTTTCTGTGTTTTTCCTTAATATCAATCAGTCGGATTTCCGGAGGAATCACATTTCCGTATCTTTTAGTGAGTTCGGCCAGTTCATATTTATGATGTTTTACATTGATATAGCTTTCAAGCGAAGGCGTTGCCGTTCCCATCAAAATATTACAGTTAAAAATCCGGGATAAAACAACAGCTGCATCTCCGGCATGATATCGGGGAGCAGGATCAAATTGTTTAAAAGTAGTTTCATGAGCTTCATCAACAACAATTAATCCTAAATTCTGAAATGGCAGAAATATTGCCGATCGGGCTCCTATAACTATCTTCCCTTTTTCCTGATTGAGCACATGATAATAAATTTCTACTCTTTCATTGACAGAATATTTACTGTGATACACCAGAACCTCATCGCCAAAATACATTTGTAAACGCATAATCAGCTGAGTAGTCAAAGCGATTTCAGGAATTAAATACAACACTTGTTTCCCTTGTTGAAGAGCTTCCTTAATCAGATAAATATAAATCTCTGTTTTTCCTGAGGAAGTGACTCCGTGTAAAAGACAAGGTTTTTTATTTTCAAAACTTCTTTGGATAGCTCCCAGGGCTTTGGTTTGTTCGAGGTTGAGCCGCAATTGTAAGTTTTCAGTTTCTACCTCATTCTGAATGCGATCGGTTTGAATATGATATTCTTCAAAAACCCCTTTGGTAATTAAAGCACGAATGGTGGAAGCAGTTGTGTCAGCAGCTTTTTCAAGGTCTTTAGGGCGAACGGGTTTTTTGGAAGTGGCTCTTTTTGAAATAAAAGCCATCAGCACCTCAGTTTGTTTGGGGGCTGAACGTAATTCTTCAAAAAGATTTTTTAGATTTTCTTCTTCTTCAAACTTTTCTGCCAGTTTTATATATCTGACCAGCTTGGGTTTGTATTGCTGATAGATTTCCTGATTGACTACAATGACTTCTTTTTTAACCATTTCATTGAGAACAGGAAGAATATTTTTCTTGTCCAATATTTCCATCACCTCCCTGATTCTCAAAATAGACTGTTGCTCCAGGGCTTCAAAAATGAGATATTCTTCATCTGTCAAATCTGCCTGATGAACGGTTTCATTGGCTGTGTTGAGTTCGATAATGGTTTCACTCTGAAGTAAAAAAGCAGAAGGCAAAGCAGCTTTTAATACCTCTCCCTGACTGCACATATAATAATCTGCCAGCCATTCAAAAAACCTGAGTTGCTTGTCGGTTAGCAGAGGCGCATCATCCATAATTTCCTCCACAAATTTCGCTTCATAAAGTCTGGGTTTTCGGGAGTGAATTTCTGCTACCACTGCGGTATGCACTTTTGTTTTTCCGAAAGGAACCGCCACTCTCATTCCGGGCTGAAGTCTGGAAGCCTGAGAAGAGGTAATGGCATAGGTAAAAAGATTCTCTAAAGGCAAGGGTAAAATGACATCAATAAATTGCTGCATACATCCATAAAAGTTTATCCTTCAACAGGAGGTTCTATCGGTTTTATTTGTTTTTGATTATTGGCATGTTTGTTTTTGAGTCTTAAAATAGTTCCATTCAATTCAAAACCCAATAATAGAATGATGGAATTCAGCCAGATATAAACCATCAAAATCAGCAAAGCTCCAATAGAACCGTAAAGCTTGTTATAGTTGCTGAAGTTTCTGATATAAATAGCGAAAAAATAAGTCATCAGCAAAATCAGAATAGTGGTAAAAAGCGCACCCACAGAGAAATAATGTGCATCCCGGCTTTCTTTGGTTCCGAAGAAATAAAGCACGGCTACTGAATTGTAAATCAGCAAAACAAAAACAACCAGCCTTCCGATTTCCGCCCATTTTATGCGATCGCTGACAATGCCCAGAGCATTGAGATCTTCGATGATATAAGTGAAGTAAACGGTGACAATAACTGTAGCCAATAAGAGCAAAGCAATGATAACCGCTACTCCAAGAGCCACAAAATACTGTCCGAAAATCGAGCGGTTTTCTTTGGTATGCCAGGAATATTCAAAACCTGAAAAAATAGCATTAATCCCGTTGGTCATTAAAAAAACAGAGAGGATAAATACAAAAGAAAGCAAACCGGTTCGCGGTGTATTGGCTATATCATAAAAGATTCTTTCAAAAAGTCCGTGCGTTTGAGGAGGTAAAAGTGATTCCAGATAATTGAGTAAACGCGATTGAAAATCTTCTATAAACCAGACAAAAGGAATCAAATTTAAGATAAACAGCAAAAACGGAAACAAAGCCATAAAGAAGCTAAAAGCAATGGATCCTGCCCTGGGCGTAAAGGTTCCTCTGACAATTCCGAAGATATACATCTCGAGAAGATCGTACAGAGAAAGTCCGTTAAGACCGGGTAAGATTACTTTTTTAGCGCCTCTTGCCACATGTTTAATGACAGGAACATTATCGAGTTTATCCTCTATGACTTTGGTCATATTAAAGTGCTATTAAACTGAGATCAAGATTATAAACCGAATGAGTCAAAGCTCCGCTCGAGATATAATCCACTCCGCATTCGGCGTATTTTCTTGCTGTTTCCAGAGTGATGTTTCCGCTGGATTCTGTCTGACAGCGATCTCCAATAAGTTCTACTGCCTTGCGGGTGTCTTCATAATTAAAGTTGTCAATTAAGATACGATACACCCCCGGATTTGCAAGAATTTCTTCTATTTCTTTTAAATTTCTGGCTTCTACAACTATCTTTAAATCCTTCTGATTTTCTTTGAGGAAAGCCTGAGTTTTTTGAATAGCCTGGCTGATTCCACCGGCAAAATCTATATGATTGTCTTTTAACATAATCATATCATACAAACCAAAACGGTGATTGGTGCCACCGCCGATTTTGACCGCCCATTTTTCCAAAACCCGAATGCCGGGAGTGGTTTTTCGGGTATCTAAAATCTGAGTGGAAGTATTTTCAAGTTGCTTGACAAACTGATGGGTTTTTGTAGCTATGGCACTCATTCGCTGCAAAGCATTCAGCATCAGTCGCTCTGCTTTTAAGATGGACTGGCTTTTTCCGGAAATTTTAAAAACAATATCTCCTTTTTTTATTTCCGAACCATCTTCTTTATATACTTCTATTTCTAAAGCCGGATCAACAAAGTGAAGCAATCGTCGGGCAAATTCGACTCCGGCCAGAATTCCGGATTCTTTCACCAGCAGTTCCGCACTGCCTGTAGCCCCGGCAGGAATACAAGCCAGAGAACTGAAATCTCCTTCGCCTATATCTTCTTGAATGCCTGTTTCAATTATTCTTTGTATCTCCCGGTCAAAAAGTTTTTGATCCATGATCATAAGGATTATTTTTGCTAAAATAACAAAACTAAGAAGATTTTGCGATGAAGATTATATTACTCCTGATTGGAAAAACTACGGACAAAAATATTCAGAAATTAACCGATAAATTTTCCGATCGGCTGAAGCATTATTGCAAATTCGAAAGTATAGTCATTCCCGAACTTAGAAATCGCAAAAATCTTTCTATTGAGATGCAGAAAATCAGAGAAGCTGAAGAGATTTTAAAGAAGATTCAACCTTCTGATGAAGTTATTCTTTTGGATGAAAGAGGAAAAGATTTCACTTCTGAAGGATTTTCAAAATGGCTGGAAAACCACCTGAACAGCGGGAAAAAGCGAATGGTTTTTATCATAGGCGGGCCTTTTGGTTTTGCCGAAGAAATCCGCAACCGCAGCAATCAGCAATTAGCCTTATCAAAAATGACCTTCACCCACGAGATGATTCGCCCCTTCTTTGTCGAACAACTGTACAGAGCTTTTAGTATTATGAATAATGAAGCTTATCATCATAAATAGTTGGGAATGGTTGAGACCTTTTTTGGAGTAATCACTTTTCGATACATTTTTTCCTTTTTTAATTATAGAAGAACAATCGGGACTCGAGATCCTGAACAAATTTCGCTGAGAAAGTTAATATATTATAGAAAAATATTGTTCGGCGAAATTTTTCAGGATGACAGGAGGTGGTAGGGAAAAAACACTCGAAGTGACAGTCTTACTTGGTTTTAACGGATAAATGTGGCTAAAGTCGACGGTAATGGATAAGATGAAAAGTTAGGACTCGAGATCCTGAACAAATTTCGCTTAGGAAGTTAATGCATTATAAAGAAAAACTGTATCGCGAAATTTTTCAGGATGACAGAGGTGGGTGGAAAAAACACTCGAAGTGACAGTTCTACTTGGTTTTAACGGATAAATGTGGCTAATCTGCTTAACTTTGCAGGTAGAAAAAACTAAAAGAGATGACGGATTTAATATACACTTATAAAAAAGGAAATTTTCTTCTTGGGGAATTTTTGCGGAAAGATGTTGCTCATATTAAAGTGAAAATCCTTTATCCATTTTATGGAATAGAATTATCTGCTAAACCCAAGATGTGTATGTTGTTTTCTGATAAAAACTATCAATCTTTAGGAGAAAAACTTCTGGAAAAATGTTTTGATCTGGGAAAAATAATCAACAGAAGAAAAAAAGAAATCTTTGAAGATTATAAACAACTTCAAAAAGAACTTTCAGCTCCGGATGCTAAAGAAGAAGATCTCCTCCGGCATTTTAAAATTCTTTATCTCAATGGTTTTCGACCCGTTCCTGAATTATTGATTCAACCTTTAGAAGATCTTTTGGATTATTTAAAAAACTTCACCCAAAAACATCCTGAAATTCAACAAATTCACCCGGAGACAGAATTTTATAAAGAATTTGCAGATATTGAACCGCTTGTCAGTCGATTCAAAAACAAATAAAACATGAAAATAGTTTTCGCCACTCATAATCAACATAAAGTAGAGGAAATAAAGGCTATACTGCCTTCTTCCATAGAAATTCTTTCTTTAACTGATATAGGATGTTTTGAAGAAATCCCGGAGACAGAAGAAACTATAGAAGGCAATGCCTTGTTAAAAGCAACATTTGTAAAAGAACATTATGGTAATGATTGTTTTGCCGATGACACCGGACTGGAAGTTGATTTTCTTAAAGGCGCACCCGGCGTTCATTCTGCCCGTTATGCAGGAGAAAAAAAAGACGATCAGGCTAATATGAATAAACTCTTGGAAGAATTGAACCAAACCGACCAGCGGGAAGCTCAATTTAAAACCGTTATTGCTTTGGTAACAGAGGAGGGGAAGGAAATTTTCACCGGTATTTGCAAAGGAAATATTCTTCATGCTGCACGCGGAACAGCCGGATTTGGTTATGATCCGATTTTTCAACCCAATGGAAAAAATCAGAGTTTTGCTGAAATGACTGCTGAAGAAAAGAATAAAATCAGTCATCGTGCAAGAGCTACTCGAAAACTCCTTGATTTTTTAGCTCAAAAAACAGCTTAAAGTTAAAATAAAACTTATTTTTCAAGGTTGAATATATTGTTCAAGCTATTAAAGCTGTTTTAAACAACCTTTAATCAAAGATTTTTAAGACTTTTCTTATATGAGATTTATTTTTATTCCGGTTTTTTTACTGGTAAGTCTTTTTTCTTTTTCTCAGGATTCTTTACCTGAAGCTTATTTTATCAATCCTTTAAAGATTCCGATTTCCTTATCCGGAAGTTTTGGAGAACTGAGAGACAATCACTTCCACAGCGGACTGGATATTCGCACACAGCAGCGTATCGGACTGGATGTTCATGCATCTGCTCCCGGATATATCAGCCGACTTAAAACCGGTCCTTTTGGATACGGGAATGTCCTATACATTCAGCATCCGAATGGTTATACCACTGTATATGCTCATATGGAAGAGTTTGCGCCTAAAATCAGAGAATATGTAAGAAAGAGGCAATATGAATTAAAAAAACATGAAATTGAATTATATCCGCAGGCTCATGAACTCCCTGTTGATCAAGGAGAATTTATCGGTTTAAGTGGAAATAGCGGCAGCTCGGGCGGACCGCATTTGCATTTTGAAATACGCGATGCCGCTCAACGACCGCTCAATCCTTTTTTATTTGGAATGCAAACAAGAGATTCAAAACCGCCCCAGGTAAGAGGGGTTTTTGTTTATCCTCAGCAGGAAGATGCACACGCCAATTTATCTGCTCAGCAACAGGAATTGCATCTGACAAAAATTGCCGATGGATCTTATCAGGCTAAAACAGTGGAAGCTTTTGGAGAATTAGGTTTTGGAATCAATGCTATGGATTATATGGATGATTCCAATTTCACTCATGGAATTTATCAAATTCAAACCTGCCTGAATGGAGAACCTCAACTTGAAATTACTTTTGATCAATTTTCATTTGCCAATACACGATACATCAATCAGTATATTGATTACTACCATTACAGAGATAAAAAAGCAAGAATTCAAAAACTTTTTATAGAGGAAAACAATAAGGTGGACATGTCTATAAAAATGACCCAAAATAAAGGATTGGTCAATATTAAAGACAGTCTGGATTATAAATATGAGATTTATTTAAAAGATTTTGCCGGCAATCTGACTTATGTGAAAATTCCTATCCGCGGTATGCAAGCAGATTTGGAAGAAATAAAACCCAAACCGGATAAAATCACGGATTTTTTAGCTTTTGCAGATAAACCCAATGTTTTTGACTTGGAAAAATACGATGTGTTTGTTCCCAAAGATGCTTTATATGAAGACACTTTTTTAAAACTGGAAGAAGTTTCAGGAGGTATTCAGGTTCATGAATTTACCACTCCTCTTCATAAAAATATCACCATTGGTTTTAATGCAGAGCAATACAATAAGGAGGATTTTGAAAAATTATATGTAGCCCGTGTGCTTCCCTGGGGGAAAAAATATTATTCGGATACTTATAAAGAAGAAAACCGCATCAGCACACGAACCCGGATTTTTGGGTTTTATAAACTGGAAATGGACACCACGCCTCCCACTATTGTTCCGGTAAATTTTAGAGACAAGAAGTGGGTCTCCGAACTAAAGTATCTGAGTTTGAGAATTAAAGATGAAGAATCAGGTATAGCAGATTATCATGCTACCATCAACGGAGAGTTTATTGTGATGGAATATGATTATAAAACAGGAATTTTAAGATATGATTTCAGAGATAAGGTTTCGAATCAAACAGAAAACAATCTGAAAGTAATAGTGGTTGATAATGTAGGAAATAGTGCTACATTTGAAGCTGTTTTTTACAGAAAAGAATAAAAATCAAAACATTTGATATTGAAACTTCAACATTTTTCCGTTTTTCTCATCTTTTTAGGGTTTGGATTTTCACTTTTTTCACAGACCGCCACCCTTCAGGGAATTGTCTTTGATGAAAAACAGCAGCCATTATCTTCAGTTGAAATTTTTTATCAGGATGGAGGCACCATCTCTAATGAAAACGGATTTTACGAATTAAAAATTCCTGCTAATAAGCCGGTTCAAATTCATTTTTCCTATATAGGACTGGGTTCTGTACAAATAGAAGTGCAACTAAAAGAAGGACAAACCAGAGAATTTAATCCTGTTTTAAAAGATAATTTAGAACAGATGAGCACGCTGATTATCACCGGAGACAGAAGAAGTCCGGTGGAAGGAATTACCAGTATCAGTCCGGATGTGGTTAGGAAAATTCCCGGAGCGAATGCAGGTGTAGAAAATTTATTAAAAACTTTACCGGGGGTGAGTTCGAATAACGAATTGAGTACTCAATATTCCGTTCGCGGAGGAAATTATGATGAAAACCTGGTGTATGTCAACGGAATTGAAATTTATCGTCCGATGCTCATTCGTTCGGGTCAGCAGGAAGGATTGAGTTTTGTCAACACCGATCTGGTGAGAAATGTAGATTTTTCAGCCGGCGGATTTCAGGCAAAGTACGGAGATAAACTTTCATCTGTATTGGATATAGAATATAAACGTCCGGTAGATTTTGAAGGATCTCTGGATTTAAGTTTGCTGGGCGGAAGTGCATCCGTTGGCGGAGCTTCAAAAGACAATAAATTTACCGGAATCGGCGGAATCCGTTACAGAGATCATTCCTTGCTGGTCAATTCCAGAGATACCAAAACCGACTTTAAACCTATTTTTGCTGATGCTCAAACTTATCTCACTTATTCTTTTAATAAAAAATTTGAACTTGGATTTCTGGGGAATGTCAGTTTGAATAAATACAACTATAAACCGATTGTAAAAGAAACTACTTTTGGAACAATAGATGACCCGACTACTCTTTTTATTTATTATCAGGGAAAAGAAATCGACCAGTACGAAACTTATTCGGCAGCTTTAAAAGCTTCTTATAAAGTATCCGATCATTATACAGCTGAACTGATAGGTTCTGTTTATAATTCTCAGGAAGAAGAATATTACGATTTGCTGGCAGAATACCGATTGGGTAAACCCAACACTTCTATAGGAAGTGAAGATTTAGGAAAAGTTGATTTTACCAGGGGAGTGGGTGCACAACTCGACCATGCGAGAAATGCGCTGGATGGGTTGTATGTAAATCTTCAGCATCTGGGAAAGCTGGAATACGGAAAAAGTATTATTGACTACGGTCTGAAATACAGTTATGAAGACATCCGAGATCGGGTAAGGGAATATCAGGTGATTGATTCAGCAGGGTATTCTATTCGTCCTCCTTTTTCAGGAATTTCCAATCCGCAGCCCTATGAACCTTTTGAAGGAGAAATTGTTCCCTATACTTCAACCCGTGCAGATAATCATACGAAAATTAACCGTTTTGAAAATTTTGTTCAGTGGAGTTATAACACTTATATAAATGATCACCGTTTCTGGATTAATGCCGGAGTTCGTTCACATGCCTGGAATGTCAGCGGAGAAGGGATTTCTTCTAAAAGTCACCTGATTGTCAGTCCGAGAGCACAAATAGCCATCAAACCTGATTGGCAGGCAGATATGGTCTGGCGCTTGTCCGGCGGATCATATAGTCAGCCTCCGTTTTACAGAGAATTAAGAGATTCAACCGGGACAGTACGACCCGAAGTAAAAGCCCAAAAATCGGTTCATGCCGTTCTTTCCAATGATTACAGTTTTAATTGGATGGACCGTCCTTTTAAACTTATTTCGGAAGCTTATTATAAGCATATGAATGATGTGAATCCCTATTCTTTAGAAAATGTTCGCATTCGATACAGAGCTCATAATCAGGCAAAAGCCTATGCTTATGGATTTGATTTTCGTTTGAACGGAGAACTGGTGAAAGGAACAGAAAGCTGGGTCAGTGTAGGCTATATGCGTACAGAAGAAAATATCAGAAACAGAGGATATATTTCCCGACCCACCGATCAGCGATTAAAATTTGCGGTCATGTTTCAGGATTATGTTCCGAATATGCCAAGGCTTCGTTTATATATTAACGGAGTGTATAACACCGGTCTCCCCGGAGGTTCTCCTGATTATGCAGATCCTTATAATTATCAGTTGAGACTACCGGATTATCAGCGATTTGATATAGGTTTTTCCTATGTTTTTGTAGATGAAGAAAATCCTGTACGTGAAAATCACTGGGCAGCCGCTTTTAAAGAATTGGTTTTGGGTGTAGAAGTGTTCAATATGTTTGATCGTCAGAATTCCATAACCAATACTTTTGTAAGAGATGTAGAATCCAACAGCATTTACTCCGTTCCAAATTATTTAACTTCCAGAGTATTTAATGTAAGGCTGGGAATGAAGTTTTAGGATTTATTTTTCTGTTGTTAGGTCGAGAACTTTTTCAGAGTAAATACTTCTCGATACATTTATTCTTTAGAAGCGGTACTTTATGTACTATTAAAATATGTGCCGGAAGCCTGAAAATTTCGTTTTGTATGCAATTGGCTTAATCAATTTTTTTTGGCCTTCTATCTCACGACAATTTTTTCTATCATTTAATACAAAAATTCAGCTATTAACAGAATCATTTGCTTAAAGTTAAAAATTCAGGTTGGATTTTGATAAAATTTACTTAATTTAGTGATCTAATTTCAGAATGTTTTTGAAACTCGAACTTAAATTTTGATTTATTATGGAAAACTCTACACTCTCTTCTTCATTTAAAACCTTTGGAAGCTTGGTTTTTTCGATTCTTCTTTTTTATGTATACGGCTTAAGTTTTGCTCAATCCTCGGAGAAGTCGATATTAAAAAGTTCTTCAAGTCCAATTCTTCCGACCTTGAACCAAAATTACAATTTTATTTATTCGCCCTATACTACATTAAATGATGCAGAATGCGGACAAGAAACTGTAGGCAATAATTATGAAAATGGTTTAGGAAATTTACATCTACTTGAATTTGCTAATGATTTTGTTGTAAATCCTGATGAAAGCTTTAATCTGGAAAGTCTAATTTTTTATGTTTTAGTCGAGTACGGAGAAACCATCAACAGCGTAGATGTTACCTTTTATGAAGATTCAGGAAATGGTCCGGGTTCAGAAACCACAGCCTTTCCTTCTTTTACTCCTTCTGACAATGAAAGCGTAGGAGATGCCTTTGGTTTTGATGTGAGGAAGATCACTTTAGATTTTGACGAACCCGTAAGCTTTATGGGGAGCTCAGCACAAACTATTTACTGGGCCGGGGTCAAATTAGATTATACAGGCGAAAGCTCCTATATGGAAGTTACTTCTATTTTGAATACCCCCAATATGATCTATATGTATGATTCCGACACTGATAGCTGGATTTCCAGTTTAGAAGAACCCGCTTTTGAAGATTCTTATGACGGAGTGATGTCTTTTGTTGGGACTTGTGTAGATTTAGACGAATGCTCAGGACAGCCTGATGCCGGTCAAATAGCCGGGGGAGACACTTTAGAAATTTGCGGAAGCACGGCTTTTACACTGTCTGCTACAGGTACTACTCAGGCAGCCGGTCTAATTTATCAATGGCAGAAAAAACTTCCCGAAGAAGATGATTGGACCGATATAGAAGGCGCCAACGAATTATCCTTACAAGTTAGTAACGGAGTTTCTGAAGACACTGAATATCGTTTTAAAATTGAATGTGAAAACAATCAGCAAGTTGATTTCTCAGATGTTAAAACAGTAACGGTAAAGCCTGCTAATGAATGTTTTTGTATTCCTACTTACTCAACAGGATGTAGCTCGAATGACAGAATCAGCAATGTTACACTCACAGGAGAATCAAACACTATAAACAATGATTCCGGATGCAGCCCGAATGCATACGGAGATTATACCGATTTGACCCCTGCTGATTTAGCTCCGGGAGAGACTTATACACTTTCTGTTTCCACAGATTATTCTTTTCCTTCTTCTGAAGATGTAAGAGCTTGGATTGATTTTAATGGAAATGGAGTTTTTGAAGATGATGAAGAAATCGCCAACACAAACGGAAGCGGATTACCCGGTAGCGGAACAGGAGATTTCGAATTTTCAGTACCGGAGAATACCGAGCCGGGCGAATATAGATTAAGAGTTCGGTTAGTTTATAGCAGTAGCAGCATCCAGCCTTGTGGAAGTGCTTCCTGGGGAGAAACCGAAGATTATACAGTTGAAATTATTCAATTAGAGGATTGTGAAGGACCTGTAACGGCAGGAACTGTTGCTGATGATTTTGAAATATGTGCAGGAGTGGCCCTTACTCTTTCTGTATCAGGAGCTTCTGACCCGGCAAATGGACTGACTCGTCAATGGCAGTCTTCACCTGCCGGTCAGGATGACTGGACAGATATAGAAGGAGCTCATTCCAATACTTATATCCTGAGTGAAGGTATTTCCGAGGAAACCGATTTTAGATATGTAGTGACCTGTGATGAGGATGAAACAGATGTTTCTGATATAATTTCTGTGACATTAACACCTTCCGCAGAATGTTATTGTATACCTGAAGCCACTGATTCCGCACGTTATATTAATAATTTTTCAACAACCGGAGCTATAAATGATATTTCAAACTTA
>Ga0209487_1001076_pt1 | contig 23456 bp, 21 predicted proteins | sample Poulit2012_FD_187524 | JGI IMG/M metagenome (GOLD analysis project Ga0209487, IMG submission 187524) | Agricultural soil microbial communities from Georgia to study Nitrogen management - Poultry litter 2012 (SPAdes) (version 2) | ecosystem: Environmental > Terrestrial > Soil > Agricultural land...
CATTACATCATCATTATGAACTGTTAGGATGGTCTGAATGGAAAGTTGTTGTCACATTTTGGTTAGCGGCAATTATATTTGCAATTTTAGGTATTTTCATTGAGGTGTCTTTAATATAATGAATACGTTAGAACAATTTAATTATGACCATATATTAGTGTTAGGTTTGGCGAAAAGTGGTTCAACAGTTGCCAGGCTACTACTTCAGGAAGATAAAAGAGTTCGTATTAATGATTTGCATGCTAGTAAAGATGATGAAAATGTGCAAACATTAGCTAATTTAGGAGCCGAAGTAATTGTTGGAGAACACCCAGCCAGTGTAATAAATGATATTGATTTGGTTATTAAGAATCCGGGAATACCGTATTCAAATGAAATCATTCAACAAGCAATGGCAGAAAATATTCCGATTATAACCGAAATAGAATTGATTCATTATCTTATTGATAGTAGCCAAGTAATTGGGTTAACGGGAACAAATGGTAAAACTACAACGACAACACTTATTCAACATATATTGGAAACTAGTAATCAAAAAGTTAGAACAGGTGGAAATATTGGAATTGTCGCATCTGAACAAGCACAATTATTACAAAAAGATGAATTACTTTTATTGGAATTATCTTCTTTTCAGCTTCAAGGAATTGAAAAATTTCACCCCAAAATTGCTGTATTATTAAATTTACACGATGCTCATTTGGATTATCATGGCAGTGTAGTAAACTACGAAAAAGCTAAGGAAAATATTTTTATAAATCAAACAGAAAACGATTATTTAATTTATAATGCAGATGATAAACGTGTTTGTCATTCCGTAAAATCATCTAAAGCTAAGCTAATTCCGTTTTCAATAGAAAAAAAGCAACCGAATGGCGCATGGATTGACAAAGATTATATTTATTATCAATCTAAGAAAATAATTAGAAAAGAAAAAATAGCATTAGTTGGAGAGCATAATATTGAAAATGTTTTAGCGGCTATTTGTACCTCAATGTTAGTCGGAGCAACAATTAATGGAATTGAAAAAGTATTAACTACATTTACCGGTGTGAAGCATCGACTTCAATTTGTAAAAAATGTACGGAACCGCTTATTTTACAATGATTCAAAAGCGACTAATTTGTTAGCGGCTGAAATAGCACTACAGTCGTTTGAACAACCTATCATTTGGTTAGCTGGAGGTCTTGATCGTGGGGATGATTTTAAACAATTAATTCCTTACATGAACCATATTAAGGCGATGGTTGTTTTTGGTGAAACTTCACAAAAGTTAAGAAAATTGGGTGAATCTTTATTAATTAAGTCTATTGTTGAAGTTGATAATGTGGAAAAAGCAGTTAGTATTGCATATGATTTATCAAATGAAAATGATATTATTTTGTTATCACCCGCTTGTGCAAGTTGGGATCAATATAAAACATTTGAAGAAAGAGGGAATATGTTTATTAAAGCCGTACATATACTTAAATAAAGGAAAGAACAAGCTTGATAATAAATTTATCTTTCCTTATGAAAGTATATGGGGGAGATTTAATGTTATTTCGATTGGAAAAAGAGAAAATGCCAGATTTATTGTTGATAATGATTATTATCCTATTAGTAACAGTTGGAATAACATTTGTGTATAGTGCCTCACATATATGGGCAGAAAACTTATACAATGATCGCTTCTTTTATGTTAAAAGACAAATGATTTTTACTGTATTTGGATTTATGCTAATGTTTCTATTAATGAATTTTCCTTATCATTATTGGCGTAAATTTTCTGTACCGATTTTAATATTTAGTTTTTTACTTTTATTATTAGTATTAATTCCGAACATTGGAATGGTTAGGGGAGGCGCTAGAAGTTGGATAGGGATAGGCTCTTTTAGTATCCAACCATCAGAATTTGTTAAGTTAGCCCTAATATTATTTTTAGCAAATTATTTAGCCCATTATTATCAATCAATGACAAATATGGTGAGAGGCTTTTTGCTACCAATCATTTTCTTCATTATTCCTTTTGCATTAATAATGTTACAACCTGATTTGGGAACTGGAATTGTAATTGTATGTACTTGCATCTTAATGTTATTTATCGCAGGAGTACCATTAAATCGTTTCGTTTTTTTTGGATTAATCGGAATAGTCAGTTTTATTTATTTAATTATATCTGCACCGTACAGAATTAAAAGAATTACGGCATTTTTAGATCCTTGGCGGGATCCACTTGGTGAAGGATTTCAGATTATTCAATCTTTATATGCGATAGGCCCCGGTAAGTTAATGGGGGTTGGCTTTGGCAATAGTTTACAGAAGTATTTTTACTTACCGGAGCCACAAACAGATTTTATTTTTTCGATAATAGCAGAGGAAGTAGGGTTTTTGGGCACAATATTTATTTTATTACTCTTTTTTATCTTCTGTTATAGAGGTATATATATCGCAATGAATGTCCAAGATTTATACGGACGATATGTCGCATTTGGTATTATTTCAATGTTAATGATTCAAGTGTTAATCAATATAAGTGTTGTGATCGGCTTAATTCCAGTTACTGGTATAACATTGCCATTTATTAGTTATGGTGGCTCATCTTTAACTTTAACACTTGGGTCTTTAGGTATACTGTTAAATATAAGTAAATATGCCAAAAGTAACTAATAGATTTTCAATAGAATTCATAGGTTAGTTTTGATATGATATATGTTATACTTTATTTAAAGAAATAATAGAGAAATAGATTAATATGATAAAGTAAAGATTTTTAAAGGAAGAATTTAATGGAAAAGAAAAAAATTATCTCCATTGAGGAACGTATTCCTAAGTTAAAAGCAGCTAGAAAAAAGAAGGCTAATCGTCGATTGTTATTTTATTTATTCCTTTTTTTTATTTTAATTACGATCATTGTTTATTTACAATCACCGTTGAGTAATGTTGATGAGGTTAAAGTGAATGGGAATAACAATGTTGATGAAGCAGAAATAATTAATATGAGTGAAATCACAGAAGACACAAATATTTGGACAATTAATTCAAAACAAGTTCAAGAGGTTATTTTAACACATCCAATCATAAAATCTGTTAAAATGAAGAGAAAGCTTCCACGAACAGTTATGATAGATGTTGAAGAGCATAAAGTTTTAGGTTTTCTTGAAGAAGAAAATGATTTTACTCCCATTTTAGATAATGGAGAAGTAATAAAAAAAATAAATAATATTGATGTAAGTGAAGCACCACTATTAAAAAATTTTTCTGAAAAAGAGTTTTTAAAGAGAATGTTAACTGAATTAGATGATACACCGATGGAAATATTTGATTTAATCTCCGAAATAGTTTGGGAACCTACAAAACAAAACAAGTACAAAATTAAACTATATATGACAGACGGTTTTATAGTTCAAACTTCAATTAGAAATTTTGCTAAAAAGATTAATTCATACCCATCAGTCGTTACAGAAATTGAAGATGGTGACAAGGGAATTATTCATATGGGTGTAGGGACTTACTTTGAAAAAATAGAGGATAAATAGATAGGATAGAAAATTTAGGAGGTGCCTAAGGCAGTGCAAAATGACGAAATGTTAGTTAGTTTAGATATAGGGACATCTGAAGTTAAAATTATCATCGGAGAAGTTCAATCTGACACAGTAAATATTATAGGTGTTGGCACTTCAAAAACTAAAGGTTTAAAAAAAGGTTCAATCGTAGATATTGATGAAACAGTATTGTCGATAAAAGAAGCTGTTCAAAGAGCTGAACATATGGTAGATATGAAAATTGACAATGTTGTTCTTACAGTAAATAGTCATCAAATTCAATTACATTCTTGTCATGGAGTTGTCGCTGTTCAAAGTGAAAATCGAGAAATTGGTAATGAGGATGTAAAGCGGGTGATTGACGGTGCACAAGTAATGTCAATTCCTCCGGAAAGGGAAATTATCGATGTCATTCCCAAACAATTTATCGTGGATGGTCAGGACGGTATTACAGATCCACGGGGAATGATTGGTGTACGTTTAGAAATGGAAGGTACAGTAATTACTTGTTCTAAAACTATTTTACATAATTTTATTAAATGTATAGAAAAAGCAGATTTATATATTTCCGACATTTGTTTACAACCGATTGCTGCTGGAACAATAGCACTTTCAAACGATGAACAGAATTTAGGTGTAGCACTAGTTGATATAGGTGGTGGTTCGACAACTATTTCCGTTTTTGAAAATCATCATTTGGTTACAACTACAGTAATGCCACTTGGTGGAGATAATATAACTAAAGACATTTCAATCGGCTTACGTACTTCAACTGAAGAGGCTGAGGAATTAAAGTTAAATTACGGACATGCTTATTACGATCATGCATCAGAAGCAGAAACTTTTGAAGTAAATGTCATAGGGAATCAACAAAAGGTAACATTTAATCAATTGGAAATTGCCAACATAATAGAGGCAAGATTAGAAGAAATTTATGACCTTATCTTCCAGGAGTTGCGCAGACTTGGTTTTACAGATTTACCTGGTGGAGTAGTATTAACAGGTGGTTCAATGAAATTAGAAGGTGCTTTAGAACTTGCTCAAGAATTATTTCCATTTGGTTCTAGGATTTCTATTCCTAATTATATTGGGGTAAGAGAACCACAGTTTACCGCAGGTGTAGGAACAATTTTATTTGCTTATCGCAATGCAAAAATCCAAGGCAAAGATTTAGAACCGTCATTAGTTGGTGCAACTACGGAAAGTGTTAAGGTGAAAAAACCCCGAAAACAAAAGAGTGAAAAAAAAGAAGGATCAAAATTTGGTAACTTCTTCAAATACTTTTTTGAATAAGGTACAGGATTTTATCAATGTATATTAGAATAAATAGTTAAAAATTGTAATTTAACTTTATTATAGGAGGACTAACCATGCTAGAATTTGATACAAATATCGACAAACTTGCTACTATAAAAGTTATTGGTGTTGGCGGCGGAGGAAACAATGCTATTAACAGGATGATTGAACATGGTGTGGAAGGTGTAGAATTTATCGCTGTTAACACTGATGCACAAGCATTAAATTTATCTAAAGCAGAAACCAAATTGCAAATTGGTGAAAAATTAACCCGTGGTTTGGGTGCGGGTGCGAATCCAGAAATAGGAAAAAGAGCTGCTGAAGAAAGTAAAGAACAGATAGAGGATGTTTTACAAGGTGCTGACATGATTTTTGTTACTGCTGGAAAAGGTGGGGGAACTGGTACAGGTGCTGCTCCGGTTATCGCACAAATAGCAAAAGAAGTTGGTGCATTGACAGTTGGTGTGGTGACTAGACCATTTTCTTTTGAAGGTGTTCGTAGAAAAACTCAGGCAAATGAAGGAATTGAGGAATTAAAAGCATGTGTAGACACTTTAATTGTCATTCCTAATGATCGATTGTTAGAAATTGTTGATAAAAATACACCAATGCTTGAAGCGTTCAGGGAAGCAGATAATGTTTTACGTCAAGGTGTCCAAGGAATTTCTGATTTAATTTCTAAACCCGGGCTTATTAACGTAGACTTTGCTGATGTTAAAACTATCATGTATGATAAAGGTTCTGCTTTAATGGGAATTGGTGTGGCTACAGGGGAAAATCGTGCAACTGATGCTGCTAAAAAAGCTATTTCTTCACCATTATTAGAAATTTCAATTGAAGGTGCAAAAGGGATATTAATGAATATTTCTGGTGGACCAGATTTAAGTTTATATGAAGTACAAGAAGCAGCAGACTTAGTTACTGAAGCAGCAGACAAAAATGTCAATGTTATTTTTGGTAATGTTATTAATGAACAATTGAATGAAGAAGTAATAGTCACAGTAATTGCGACAGGTTTTTCTGAAGATAAAAAACCTAGAAAAACAACTCCACGACAAACGATTCAACATAATCAAAATATAACTCAACCTTCTAGTAGTTCGTCCGATCAAGATCATGATGATATTCAAGATGAAACAGCGGCAGGATATGAACATGATGAAGATTCATTAGACATACCAACGTTTTTACGTAATAGAAATCGTAAGTAAATTATTTAATTTTTTGCTAAGAAAAATTTCACCCAATAATGGTTAGTTTCTTATATAAACAAAAGAATGTAAACATCATTTAATTTTTGAAAATTAGATGGTGTTTTTTTTGTCGCAGAGTAACTGGCTATAAGACTCCCACTCCAAGAATTGAAAGAAACTGATTGATTTCTAAGTGGGAGATCCAACAGCCAGTAACAGCCCGATTTGTTCAACTAACCTTCAGTTGGGGAGGAAAGGCAACCAAAGTTCGTAACGTCCTGTTACAACGGTTGCACTAGCACATTCTTTGCGTCGAAGATCCCCTACTGAAGGAAGTTTCACTTTATCGCAGAGTAACTGGCTATAAGACTCCCACTCCAAGAATTGAAAGAAACTAATTGATTTCTAAGTGGGAGATCCAACAGCCAGTAACAGCCCGATTTGTTCAACTAACCTTCAGTTGGGGAGGAAAGGCAACCAAAGTTCGTAACGTCCTGTTACAACGGTTGCACTAGCACATTCTTTGCGTCGAAGATCCCCTACTGAAGGAAGTTTCACTTTATCGCAGAGTAACTGGCTATAAGACTCCCACTCCAAGAATTGAAAGAAACTAATTGATTTCTAAGTGGGAGATCCAACAGCCAGTAACAGCCCGATTTGTTCAACTAACCTTCAGTTGGGGAGGAAAGGCAACCTAAGTTCGTAACGTCCTGTTACAACGGTTGCACTAGCACATTCTTTGCGTCGAAGATCCCCTACTGAAGGAAGTTTCACTTTAATGAAAATTTTCAAATGAAATTGTCATAAATTAGAGGACTATATATGCAAGAAGTGACATATTATTAATAATGAATTAAATATAATATGATTAAATAATTGATTGATTTAATGGACAAGGTAGGGAGGTTTTAAATGATTATTTATTTAGATATAGTCTTTGCTGTAAGTACTTATTGCCACTGGATGATTCTCCAATTAACTAATGAACTAGTTAGGTTACGTGCAAAATGGTACAGAATTTTATTAGGAAGTATTGTAGCATCGAGTATTATTCCTATCGTTTTGTATTTTCCTCATTCTATCTTTACATCAATGATTAGTTTAATCTTCTTATCTATTATTACTATATTATGTACTTTTGGATTTGGGCATATTCGTTTTATAGGGAAAATTGTTTTCACATTTTATTTCGTCACTTTTACAATTGGTGGTGGACTACTAGCATTATATTTTTCAGGGCTATTTCATCATCCAATGATGACAAATCATTATGATAAAAAGGTTAGTTCGTTATTTGTCCTCGTTGGAGTCCCCTCTATTATTATTTTAATTCGCTTTTTAAAAAAGAAACTAGAGAGAGATAAACTAGTTTATGATGAAATCCACGAAATTAAAGTAAAATTAAATGGACAAGAATTGGAAACTAAAGGATTTATTGATAGTGGTAATCAGCTTACAGATCCTATTTCGAGAAGACCTGTTGCTGTTTGCGAAGAGTCATTTATTAAAGGATTTTTTTCAGATAATGACTGGAGTCAATTAAAAATCGCATTAAAGGACCATCAAGTCGATTCATTACCAGACCATTTAATAAAATTATTATATGTTGTGCCATTTCATACAGTTGGGGGGGAAAGCAATATTATTTATACATTGAAACCCCAAAAGTTAACAATCAATTATCAAGGTAAAATTTTAACAATGAATAAAATACTAATTGGAATAAATTGGACTCATTTAATATCAGATAGAAGTTATGAATGCTTGTTACATCCAGAAATGGTACATAGTTCGAAATTAAAAGTTGCTTAAAAGGAAGGATGGATCACTATTTGGAAATTACGATTATGGCTAAATAAATGGTGGAATATTTTATTATTTAGAAGAGATGATATTTATTACATTGGTGGAAAAACTGTTTTACCACCACCGTTGGAAAAAGATCGAGAAAAGCAATTGCTACACCAATTATCAGATGGTGATCGTGAAGCTAGAGCATTATTAATTGAACATAATTTACGTTTAGTTGTTTATATTGCACGTAAATTTGAGAATACAGGTGTCCATATTGAGGATTTAATAAGTATAGGTTCAATTGGCCTTATTAAAGCGGTAAATACGTTTAAAACCGATAAAAATATTAAATTAGCTACATATGCTTCACGTTGTATTGAAAATGAAATTTTAATGTATTTAAGAAAAAATAATCGTTTAAAATCAGAAGTGTCATTTGATGAACCACTTAATGTTGATTGGGACGGTAACGAGTTATTGTTATCTGACGTTTTAGGTACAGAGGTCGACATCATCTCAAAGAGCTTAGAATCCAAAGTGGATAAACAATTGTTACTCAATGCATTATCAACTTTAAACGATCGGGAGAAGCAAATTATGGAAATGCGGTTTGGTTTAGTAAATAAAGAGGAGAAAACACAAAAAGATGTCGCAGATATGCTTGGAATTTCACAATCTTATATATCTCGATTAGAAAAAAAGATTATTAAAAGACTACAACATGAATTTAAAAAGATGACTTGATTTAAACTGTTAATATGACAAGACTTACGACTAGTTTTTATAAAAATTTTATATTAATCGAATTTTAAGCATGAATAAAATACCTCCCATCAGGAGAAACTTACTCTGAGCAGTATGACATAATGGGAGGTAATAGAGAATGCTTAAACATAAGGTAGAAATTTGTGGAGTCGATACATCTAAACTTCCAGTATTAAAAAATGAGGAGATGCAGATTTTATTTAAACAAATAGAAAGAAATGAGGATGTCACCACTGCAAGGGATACATTAATCAATGGCAATTTAAGATTAGTATTAAGTGTCATTAAGCGATTTAATAATCGTGGTGAAAATGTTGATGATTTATTCCAGGTCGGTTGTATTGGATTGATGAAGTCGATTGATAACTTTGATTTAAAACATAAAGTCCGCTTTTCAACTTATGCTGTCCCAATGATTATTGGAGAAATAAAACGGTATTTACGAGATAATAATCCAATTAGAGTTTCTCGTTCATTAAGAGATACTGCTTATAAGGCATTACAAGTTCGTGAAAGACTAATTAATAAAACTCAAAAAGAACCTACCCCGGTTGAAATTGCTCAGGAAATGGGGATACCACAAGAAGATGTCGTTTTCGCTATCGATGCCATTCAAGACCCTGTTTCACTATTTGAACCTGTATACAATGATGGTGGCGATCCAATCTATGTGATGGATCAAATTGGGGATGATAAGGAAACGAGTGTTGGTTGGGATGACTTTTTAGCGTTAAAAGAAGGACTTTATCAACTAAACGAACGTGAAAAGTTAATATTAAATAAGCGATTTTTTCAAGGGAAGACACAGATGGAAGTGGCTGAAGAGATTGGAATTTCACAAGCACAAGTGTCTCGGTTAGAAAAAGCAGCGATAGAACAAATGAATAATGATATGTTTGCATAATAACAAAAATGTGAAAAAACAGTTAGGAGACTAGCTGTTTTTTTGATGTGGAAATTTTTCTAACTTTCTAATGAAAATTTTACCTTTTAGAACATACATATAAATAATAAGGAGTTGGTCAGATGATTACATTATCAGAATTACAAAGTAAAGAAGTAATCATGATAAGTTCTGGTAAAAGACTCGGTTTTATTGATGATTTAGAAATAGATGAAGAAAAGGGTAAAATTACTGCACTTATTTTAATTGAACGACAGCAAAATGTTTCTATCTTTAATAAAAGTAAGCAAAAAATGATTCAATGGCAACAAATTATTATTATCGGAGAAGATGTTATTTTAATTAATGAGTGGGATGATATTCAAAAAAAGTTACCAAATCATCACAAAATGTCGTGAAAACATGAAGATTTTTAAAAATATGTTAGAATATAGAGAGATATTAATAATCGGAAAATTTTAATTCTAGAAAATAAATGAATAAAATTGTCATAGGAGAGATAGAATAAAATGTCAATTTCAACAAACATAGAAAAAGTAAAGAAAAACATGGAACAAGCCTGTAAAAAAGCAAATCGAAATTTTGATGAAATAACAATTATAGGTGTGACAAAATATGTTACAATAGAACAAGCAGAACAATTAGTAGAATCTGGAATTATCAATATCGGTGAAAATAGAACAGAAGAAATGTTGCACAAATATGAAACGATAAAAGAAAAAGCTAACTGGCATTTTATCGGTACATTACAATCTAGAAAAGTAAAAGATATCATTCAACAAATCACGATGATTCATTCACTTGATCGATTATCTGTTGCTAGGCAAATTAATAATCGCTCGGAACGGGTAATTGATTGTTTTGTACAAGTTAATGTTAGTGGTGAAGAAACTAAGCATGGACTATCACCAGAAGAAGTAATACCTTTTATTGAAGATGTTAAACAATATGAAAGAGTGAATATTGTCGGTTTAATGACGATGGCACCCCATATTGAGGATGAGGAAGAACTAAGAAGCGTATTTAGAAAATTAGGTCATTTAAGAGATGATGTAAAAGCGAAGCAATTCTCTCATGCTCCATGTCAATTTTTATCTATGGGGATGAGTAATGATTATCATATAGCTATTGAAGAAGGGGCAACACATATTCGAATTGGCTCAAAATTGTTTGAATAAAATATTAATAAAGGAGAGATCATGATGAGTTTAGGCGACAAGTTTAGAAATTTCTTTAATATGGAAGATCAGTATGAGTATGTAGAAGTGCCAGTCGAAGAAGAAGAACAAAAACAACCGACTGTACCAGAAAAAAAGAAGAATAATAAAAATGTGGTTAGTTTATCAGCTGTACAACAGTCAAATTCTAAAGTAGTTTTATGTGAACCACAATCTTATGACGAGGTGCAAGAAATCGCTGATAACATATTAAGCAAACGTTCTATTGTCATTAATTTACAACAAGTAGACAGTTATCAAGCAAAAAGAATCGTTGATTTTCTGAGTGGAACTGTATATGCTGTTAATGGTGACATTCAAAAGTTAGGTTTAGCAACCTTTTTATGTACACCAGAAAATGTTGATGTATCTGGAGCAATTTCGAATAATGTATATGCTGAGGATGGATTAGAAAAGGGATGGTAATGTTACATGGGTCTGTTAGAATTTGTGTTGTCACAAGCAATGATATTATATAGTTATGTGTTAATTGTTTATATATTGATGTCTTGGTTTCCTGGTGCAAGAGAATCACAGTTTGGTTACTTTTTGGGGAGATTATGTGAACCTTATTTAGAGCAATTTCGAAAAATCATTCCTCCTATTGGGATGATTGATATATCGCCAATTATCGCAATTTTTGTATTACATTTTGCACGCCAAGGATTACACATGTTGTTTGCGATGTTAGGGATTTAATCTATTGAGTATTTATCAACATTATCGTAAACATGAACACCCTTTTGTTGACCAAGCACTTTCATGGAAGCAACAAGTAGAAAGTAAATTTATTGTCTATGTGACTGATTTTTTAGATCCACGTGAACAACAAATATTACAAATGATTATTGGTGAAAAGAATGACGAAATTAAAGTCTTGTTTTTTGGAGGAACTGAATTAACAGAAAGAAAAAGAGCTGTCATTGCTCCTTATTATGAAGAGGTATCGGATAGTTTTTATCAATTGACATTGTTAGGTGCCACTTATCCAAACAAATTTATTTCTTTATCACATCGTGATATATTAGGTACTCTAATGTCTTTAGGTATAGAGAGAAAAGTAATTGGTGATATTTTTGTTGAAGATGATCAATTTCATTTTTTTACAACGGAGGAAATTGCCCCGTTTATTCAAATGAATATGACGAAAATTAATCAAGCATCTATAGCAATGAAGGAAAAACCATTTAATACATCTTTGAATAGTAATGATGTTTGGGAATCTTCTACACATATTGTCACTTCATTAAGATTGGATTTACTTATAAAGGAAATATACCGAATTTCAAGAAAACAAGCGACACAATTAATTAAGACAAATAAAGTGAAAGTTAATTTTACAGATGTTGACGACCCCTCAGTACAAGTAATGAAGCAAGATTTACTGTCAGTAAGAGGATTAGGCAGGAGTAAAATTGCTGAAATAAAAGGAACGACGAGAAAGAATAAAACTGTACTTACTGTTAAACGATTAAAGACTAGATAATTGTGGAAAAATATTGTCGAAACGTATATGATAAAGTAACTGATGAAATTAATAGTTAAATGATAAATTAATCGTTTTGTACGAGGAGGTGTGTTTGATTGGCCCTGTCACCGTTAGATATTCACAATAAAGAGTTTTCTAAAGGTTTTTTTGGTTATAATGAAGATGAAGTGAATGATTTTTTAGATCAAATTATTAAGGATTATGAAATTGTTTTACGTGAAAAAAAGGAATCTGAAAAAAAAGTGCAAGAATTACAGGAACAATTGGCCCATTACTCTAATATTGAAGGATCCTTAAATCAATCTATTTTAATTGCACAAGAAACGGCGGAAGAATGGAAATCTACTGCGGCTAAAGAAGCAAAACTTATTGTTAAAGAAGCGGAAAAAAATGCTGATAGAATTATTAATGAGGCTTTAGAACAATCTAAAAAAACTGCCATGGAAATAGAAAACACGAAAAGACAAGCAAAAGTTTTTCGCTCTAGATTGAAAATGCTCGTAGAAGCCCAATTAGATATGATTGATAATGATGATTGGGAACAATTTGCGTTAGATACAGAGGAAGAACAATCGTAATTTTTAGAAATTTTTATTTATAAATTTTAAATTGCTATTATTTTTAATATTTTAAAATGATGATGAAAGAATAAGTATAAAGGATAAATCTGGCAAAGCGAATTAGGAAATGGTGAGAGCCTAATGCAGTTTACTTTTAGAAAATCATTCTGGAGTATCTGTCCGAAATGTAAGTAGGACATGACGGTACATTCCCGTTATGGATGTTAAGTGAATTTATCTTTATTTTTTTAAGGATTAAATTTAAAAGGGTGGTACCGCGAGCTTCCTCGTCCCTTTCAGGGATGTGAGGTTTTTTTTATATTTTTTCAGTATTTTAATAATAAATGAGTACGACAGATAACAAATATCTATGATAGAAAAACTAGTGAGAAGAATCAATTGAGGAGGAAAAGTAGTGGAATATAAAGATACATTGTTAATACCAAAAACAGAATTTCCAATGCGAGGAAATTTACCAAATAAAGAGCCATTACGCCGTGAAGCTTGGGATAAGGAGAAAATATATCACCAAGTACAAGAAAGAACGGAAGGCCGTCCATTGTTCGTTTTACATGATGGTCCGCCATATGCGAATGGTGATTTACACATTGGACATGCATTAAATAAAATTTTAAAAGATTTTATCGTTCGTTATAAATCAATGAACGGTTATCATGCTCCATATGTGCCGGGGTGGGATACTCACGGTCTACCAATTGAAACAGCTTTAACGAAACAGAAAAAAATAGACCGTAAAAAAATGAGCATTGCTGAATTTAGGCAAATGTGTGCTGACTATGCGATGGAACAAATAGATAATCAGCGAACACAATTTAAGCAATTAGGTGTTAGAGGAGATTGGGAAGAACCATATATTACGCTTAAAAATGAATATGAGGCGGCTCAGATTAAAGTATTTGGAGAAATGGCAAAGCAGGGGTATATTTATAAAGGCTTGAAGCCAGTTTACTGGTCACCATCTTCTGAATCGGCATTAGCTGAGGCAGAAATTGAGTATCAGGATAAACGTTCTCCATCTATATATGTCAGTTATGAGGTGCGGGACGGAAAGGGTGTTATTCCTAATGGAGCAGAAATTATTATTTGGACGACGACACCGTGGACTATTCCTGCTAGTTTAGGAATTAGTTTACATCCAGATTTGGAATATGACATTGTAGAAGTAGATGGTAGACAATTTGTTGTGGCTCATGACTTACTTCCTGCTTTAGAAGAAGAATTAAAATGGGAAGATGCTAAGGTTGTTGACTCTTTCATGGGGAGACGTGCTGATAAAATAATGGCTAAGCACCCTTTCTATGATCGTGATATTTTAGTTATGTTAGGAACCCATGTAACGACAGAAGCTGGAACAGGTTGTGTTCATACGGCTCCTGGTCATGGGGAAGATGACTTTTACATTGCTCAATCATATGGAATTGAAGCAATTTGTCCTGTAGACGAATTAGGAGTGTTTACAGAAGAAGCTCCAGGATTTGCAGGATTATTTTATGATGATGCAAATAAAGTGGTTAGTGAAAAACTAGAAGAAAATAATGCATTACTTGCCTTAAAGTTTATTACACACTCTTACCCACATGATTGGCGTACGAAAAAGCCGACTATTTTTAGAGCAACATCTCAGTGGTTTGCATCGATAAAAGATTTCCGTCAAAATATTTTAGAAGAAATAAAAGAGGTCCAATGGTATCCACATTGGGGTGAAACTAGAATTTATAATATGGTACGTGATCGTGAGGATTGGTGTATTTCCCGTCAAAGAACTTGGGGTGTACCGATTCCAGTATTTTATGGAGAAAATGGTGAACCAATCATTACTGATGAAACAGTTTCACACGTATCAAAATTGTTCGCCGAACATGGATCGAATATTTGGTTTGAAAAAGAAGCAGAGGAGCTTTTACCAGAAGGATTTACGTCCGAACATAGCCCGAACGGTAAATTTACGAAAGAAACAGATATTATGGACGTTTGGTTTGATTCTGGTTCTTCACATGAAGCGGTTCTATTGCATCGTGAGGGGCATGAAAGACCTGCAGACATTTATTTAGAAGGAAGTGACCAATATCGTGGTTGGTTTAACTCTTCATTATCAACAGCTGTCGCAGTGACAGGAAAAGCACCATACAAAAGTGTTCTAAGCCACGGTTTTGTGTTAGATGGTGAAGGTCGTAAAATGAGTAAATCATTAGGAAATATTATTGCTCCATCTAATATTCAAAAACAAATGGGGGCGGATATTTTACGGTTATGGGTTGCATCTGTTGATTACCAGGCTGACGTTAGAATTTCCCAAGATATTTTAAAACAAGTGTCTGAGAACTATCGTAAAATTCGTAATACGATTAGATTTTTGTTAGGTAATTTAAAAGACTTCAATCCTAAAACAGATTCGATTGAGGAATCTGAGTTAGAAGAAGTGGATCGTTTTATGTTATATCGTTTACAAAAATTGATTAAAAAAGTGAAGGAAAATTATGATGTATTTGATTTTGCTACAGGTACTCATGATATTCATCACTATATGACGATTGATTTAAGTGCTTTTTATTTAGATTTTGCTAAAGATATTTTGTATATTGAAGCAGCAGATAATAAACGTCGTAGAAGTATCCAAACTGTCTACTATGAAACTTTAGTGACATTAGTAAAATTATTATCACCAATCATCCCACATACAACGGATGAAATTTGGGAACATATTAATGATGCGGAAGCAGATAATGTACAACTAACCGATATTCCTGAACCAAGAGAAGTGGAAAATTTTTCAGATGAGTTAGTTGAAAAATGGCAGCACTTTATGAATGTTCGTAGCGATGTTTTAAAAGGGCTTGAAGAAGCGAGAAATGATAAAACAATTGGTAACTCACTAGAAGCAAAAATTTATATTGAAGCGAAAGATGATGAGACAAAAGAGGTAATAAATTCAATTGCTCATTTACATCAATATTTAATCGTTTCTGAAGCTGTGTTAAATGAATCACATCCAGAAGCAAAAGAATATCAATATATTAATATGTTTGTTGAAAAACATCCCGGTGGAAAATGTAGCCGTTGTTGGACTATGTCTGAAACAGTAGGGGATAATGCGGAACATCCAGAAGTATGTAATCGATGTGTGGAAGTCATTAAAACACATTACAGTCATTTAATTGATTAAGTAAAAATGAGATGAACTTTAACGACTGACTTATTCCTATTGAGATAAGTCAGTCACTTTTGTTTTAATTAATGTTTTTTCTTGAAAAATTTTATAATTTCTATATTGTTAATATTAGATTTATTGACAGTTTTGATGGAGGTACTTGGATGATTCGATATTATTTAATTGCATTAGGAGTTATATTGTTAGACCAATGGACTAAGTGGGTAGTTGTTCAAAAGATGGAGATTCATGAGCAGATTCCAATTATTCCGGGGTTTTTCTCCATTACATCCCATAGAAATAGTGGGGCTGCTTGGGGAATTTTACAAAATCAGATGATTTTCTTTTATATTATTACTGTAGTCGTCGTTATCGGTATTATTTATTATATTCATCGACACTTAAAGGGTAAACCTGGATTACTGACATCGATGGGATTAATTTTAGGTGGGGCAATTGGAAATTTCATTGACCGTCTTTTCAGACAAGAAGTAGTTGATTTTTTAGACTTTTTAATTATTAATTATAATTTTCCAATATTTAATGTCGCTGATTCTTCTTTAGTTATCGGAGTATTTTTATTTATTATTTTTACATTTATAGAAGAGAGAAAAGCGAAAGGACAAGAAGTTACATGATTCAGCGGGAATGGACTGTAACGGCTGAAGAAGTTGGGGTACGGCTTGATAAAGTATTAGTAGGTTTACAACAGGGGAAGTCCCGACATCAAATACAAAATTTGATTAAAAATAAACAAGTTTTAGTGAATGGTATAGTTCGAAAAGCGAATTACGTATGTCGACTAAATGACCATATTTCCTGGGAGATTGTCGATGATGAAAAAACTTTAGAAATTGAATCCGAAAACATACTGTTATCCATTATTTATGAAGATGATTATTTAATCGTTTTAAATAAGCCACAAGGAATGATCGTACATCCTACAAGCACCATAAGGTCGGGAACATTAGTTAATGCATTAAAATATTATACGAAACAGTTATCGACATTAAGTGGTGAGGATAGGCCAGGTATTGTCCACCGATTAGATCAGGATACAAGTGGAGTCATGGTCATTGCAAAAGATAATGTTACACATGATAAATTAAAAAAACAGTTTCAAGATCGTACAGCAAAACGAGTCTATGAAGCGATTGTATTAAATGAGGTAAAACATGATAAAGGAGTCATAAAGGCACCGATTGGAAGAAATCCTAAAAATAGACTACAAATGAGCGTTGTTGACGATGGTAGATATGCCGAAACACTTTATAAAGTAATTCAGCGATATAAAGGAATGACCCATGTGCAATGTCAGTTAATAACGGGCAGAACTCATCAAATAAGAGTCCATATGAAATACATACAACATCCAATATTAGGGGATAAACTATACAATAGGAAAAAATCGGCTTTAATTAATCATCAAGCTTTATTTTCAAAGGAGCTTTGTTTTCATCATCCAGAAACAAATGAGTGGCAATGTTATGGAATAGAAACACCAAGTTCATTTGAACAAGTCATCACACATTTGAATAGTAAAAGTTAACTTTTTATTTCTGATTTTTATATACTTAGATAACAACGAAAAGTGTTCTAGCGTTTGAGTTTTGTTGCTTCAAGGGGTCAAACTCAAACGCAAGAAATTCCACCGTTAGAGTTTTGGGTCTCAAGGGGTCAAACTTAAACGCAAGAAGTTCCACCGTTAGAGTTTTGGTGTCTCCAGGGGTCAAACTCAAACGCAAGAAGTTCCACCGTTAGAGTTTTGGTGTCTCAAGGGGTCATACTCAAACGCAAGAAGTTCTACCGTTAGGGTTTTGTTGCTTCAAGGGGTCAAACTCAAACGCAGGAAGTTCCACCGTTAGAGTTTTGCTGCTTCAAGGGGCCAAACTCAAACGCAAGAAGTTCCACCGTTTAAATTGGCCGCTCTATCAATTCAACTTCTAACGTGGAACTATTATTAATAACTGAAAATTACTTTTCATCAATGTAAAAAAGATAAACTTTAAACCTTGACTTATTTCATTAATTTTGCCATAATACGATTAATGAAAATTTTATAGAAAGTCCTTAAAATAGTCCCGAGAGGCTAAAAGGAATAAATTTATTTTACGGAACATCAAACCTTTGTCCTCTTTTTGGGCAAAGGTTTTTTAAATTGTAAATGAGGGGTCTTTATGAATAAAAAAACAGTCATTTTAGATAAAGATGCAATGAATCGTGCAATTACGAGAATATCCCATGAAATTTTAGAGAAAAATAAAGGTGGGGAAAATCTCGTTTTAGTTGGTATTAAAACTCGTGGGGTTCCAATTGCTAAAAGAATTCAAGCTAAAATGAAGCAAATAGAACAAATTAATGTTCCGATAGGGAAGTTAGATATTACGATGTATCGGGATGATTTAGAAGAAATTGCTGCCGATCCTGAATTGCATTCAACCAATATTGAAGTAGATATTACAAATAAAACAATCGTTTTAATTGATGATGTTCTTTATACTGGTCGAACAGTAAGAGCGGCAATGGATGCAGTCATGGATGTTGGACGACCAGCCCAAATTCAATTAGCAGCTTTAATTGATAGAGGGCATCGTGAATTACCTATTAGAGCAGATTATGTAGGGAAAAACATACCTACATCAGACAAAGAATTAATTGTTGTTCAACTGACAGAACAAGATGAGTTAGATGAAGTGAGTATATATGAAAAGAACTAAATACTCTTGATCCTTTAAAAAAATCCAGAGAGATTTAAAAGGTGTAAAGAACAAATGTATCACTGTATTTTGATACGTCTGTGCCTCTTTGCACTTAAAAGCAAAGAGGCATTTTAATTTGTATAAATTTTATAAAAATTTTAAATTGATGAAGGAGTGAATGATGTGGAACATTTTTTCTCAGTTGAAGATTTAACGACAGAAGAGCTTTATGAGTTATTTGAGCAAGCAAAATTATACCAATTCAACCCTCCTAAAATTAAACAACAAATTTTTGCAGCTAACTTATTTTTCGAGCCTAGTACTAGAACAAAAACGAGTTTTACGATAGCAGAAAAGAAGTTAGGTTTAGAAGTATTAGATTTTGAAGCAGCAACTTCAAGTTTAACAAAAGGTGAATCGCTGTATGATACTGCGAAAACAATGGAGTCAATTGGTGCAAATTTATTAGTTGTTCGTCATGAGGATGATAATTGGATGGAAGAAGTTAAAGACTTATCTATTCCAATTATTAATGCGGGTGCAGGGAAAAATGAACATCCGACTCAGAGCCTATTAGATGTATTCACGATATATGAAGAATTTGGTGATATTGAAGGTTTAAATGTCGTCTTTGCTGGTGATATTGTTCATAGCCGTGTTGCCCATTCCAATATTAAATTGCTAAGTCGATTAGGTGCTAACGTATTTGTTACTGGAGCACCACAGTTTATTGATACCTCAATCCCTTGCCCATACTTACCAATCGATGAAGCTGTAGAAAAATGTGACGTATTAATGTTACTCCGAATTCAACACGAACGTCACTTCAAAAAATTTGATGAATCAACTTATTTAGAAAAGTTTGGCTTAACAGTAACTAGGGAAAAACAAATGAAACATCACGCCATTATTTTACATCCTGCCCCGGTCAATCGAGGGGTTGAAATAGATTCATCACTCGTTGAGTGTGAACGCTCAAGAATTTTCAAACAAATGGAATATGGCGTATTTATTAGAATGGCAATGATTATAAAAAAACTATTACATTGGGGGATTATTCATGACAACAATATTGAAAAATGCAAGCATCATTTCGGAAAACAACGAATTCAAAACGTGTGATATTTTCATTGAAGGTGATAAGATTAAAAAAATCGCACCTACGATTGAATTAGAAGCTAATCGAGTGGTCGATTGTAAAAATAAATTAGTGACACCGGGTTTTATTGATGTTCATATTCATTTACGTGAACCTGGTGGAGAACATAAAGAAACGATAAAAACAGGTACTGAAGCGGCAGCAAGGGGAGGATACACGACCGTTTGTGCGATGCCAAATACAAATCCTGTTCCTGATAGCGAAGAAACAGTTAATGAAATTTTTAAAAAAATTAAACAAGACGCACTTATTCGGGTGTTACCATATGCATCGATTACAAAAAATTTAAAAGGCGAGGAACTAACAGATATTCCAGCATTAAGTAATACAGAAATCTTCGCTTTTACTGATGATGGAGTTGGCATTCAAACCTCCGGACAAATGTATGAGGCGATGAAGTTAGCCGCTGCCAACAATCGTGCGATTGTCGCCCATTGTGAAGATAATTCAATTTTATATGGGGGAGTTGTTCACGAAGGTGATGTTAGTAAAAGGCTCAATTTACCAGGTATTTTAAATGCTTGTGAATCAACACAAATTGCGCGTGATTCATTACTAGCTGAGGCAACTAAATGTCATTATCATGTTTGTCATGTTAGTACAAAAGAATCTGTTCGAGTTATAAGAGATGCTAAAAAAGCAGGAATTCATATTACAGCGGAAGTATCACCCCATCATCTTCTATTAACTGAAGACGATATTAAAACAGATGATGCAGATTTTAAAATGAATCCACCTTTACGAAGTGAACAAGATCGCGATGCTCTACTTGAAGGTTTGTTAGACGGGACAATTGATTTTATTGCGACCGATCATGCCCCACATTCTGAAGAGGAAAAGTCGGTAGGAATGTTAAAGGCACCATTCGGAATTGTCGGATTAGAAACAGCCTTTCCTTTACTTTATACACATTTAGTTAAAACGAAGCAAATATCTTTAAATCAGCTTATTGAATTTTTTACTAATAAGCCGGCCGAAGTTTTTAATTTGCCATACGGTAAATTAGAAGAAGGAGCTGTGGCAGATATTACGATGGTCGATTTAGAACGTGAAGAATCGATAGACAAATCAACATTTTATTCGAAAGGAAAAAACACCCCTTTTAACGGTTGGTCTGTTCAAGGGATACCTGTTTTGACGATTGCTTCAGGAAAAATTGTGTATGAGGATGAAGAGTAATGAAAAAAAGAAAATTAATATTAGAAGATGGTACAGTATTTCACGGTACTGCCTTTGGTGACAGCTTTGAAGTTAAATCAGGTGAAGTTATTTTTAATAGTGCGATGACTGGATACCAAGAAATCATATCCGATCCAAACTATTATGGTTCCATTGTCGTCATGACTTATCCATCAATCGGTACATATGGCATTAATCCAGATGATTTTGAGTCTATTACACCGACTGTTTCAGGTATCGTTGTTAAAGAGGTTATTGAACAACCATCTAACTTTCGCACAGAAGAAACATTAGACCATTTTTTGAAAAATCATCAAATACCGGGCATAGCAAATATTGATACGAGAATGTTAACGAGAATATTAAGGAAAAAGGGTACGATGAAAGGGATTATTACGGATGAAATTTCTTCAGAGGAAGAAGTAATAAAAGAATTAAAAAGTAACAATGATCATCACCATTTTGTAAAAAATATTTCAGTGAATAAACCTTATATCGTCCCAGGACAAGGAGAACGAATTGTTGTCGTTGATTTAGGAATGAAGCAACAAATTTTACATGAATTAACGAAAAGAAATTGTCATGTGACAGTCGTTCCCTACGATTATGATGCTGAAAATATTAAAAGGTTAAAACCAGATGGTATTTTGCTTTCCAATGGTCCCGGAAATCCCTCACAATTAGCGGAAACAAAGGAAACAGTAAAACAATTATTAGGTGAAATCCCTATATTTTCAATTGGGATTGGTCATCAAGTTTTTGCACTTGCATGTGGTGCTGAAACTACAAAACTAAAAGTAGGGAAGTATGGTTCTAATTATGCTGTAAAAGAATTAAAAAAAGATAAAACTTGGATGGCGGCAGTAAGTCATCATTATATTGTTGATGAAAAATCATGTGAAAATAATAATTTAGAAATAACCTATCGGTCACTTAATGACGGAACAATCGAAGGTCTATCACATCAAATTCATTCAGCTTTTTCTGTACAATTTAATCCCGAAGGGGCACCAGGTTCAAATGAAACAAGTTTTTTATTCGATGAATTTTTACAAATGACTGAGCAATTCAATGATAAAACTGGAGGAAACAGCGATGCCACGAAATGAATCAATAGAAAAAATTCTCGTTATCGGTTCAGGACCAATTGTCATTGGACAAGCGGCAGAATTTGATTATTCTGGAACACAAGCATGTCAATCACTAAAAGAAGAGGGATATACGGTCATTTTAGCTAATTCAAACCCAGCAACTATTATGACTGATGACACTGTCGCAGATACGATTTATATGGAACCATTAACAGTTGAATTTTTAAGCAAAATCATTCGAAAAGAGCGTCCTTGTGCGATTTTGCCAACACTAGGTGGACAAACAGGGTTAAATTTAGCAATCGAATTAGATGAATCTGGTATATTACAAGAATATGATGTGCAATTGTTAGGCACAACTTTAGAAGCGATTCAAAAAGCGGAGGATCGAGAGAAGTTCCGGACTTTAATGGAAGAGTTGAACGAACCAGTGCCACCGAGTGAAATTGTGAATACAGTGGAAGATGCTGTTAATTTCGCAAATGGAATTGGTTATCCTGTCATTGTCAGGCCCGCATTTACGTTAGGCGGAACAGGTGGAGGCATGAGTGATAATGAACAACAATTACGTGAAATTGTTCAAAATGGCTTATCATTATCTCCTGTTAATCAATGTTTAATTGAAATGAGTATTACTGGCTTTAAAGAAGTAGAATATGAAGTCGTTCGTGATAAAAAGGATCAGGCTATTGTTGTCTGTAATATGGAAAACATTGATCCAGTTGGTATACATACAGGTGATTCGATTGTTGTCGCACCGTCGATGACATTAACTGATAAAGAAAATCAAATGCTTCGTCACGTGTCATTAAAGTTAATTCGTGCGTTAAAAATTGAAGGAGGCTGTAATGTACAACTTGCTTTAGACCCATATAGTTTTGAATATTTCATTATAGAAGTTAATCCAAGAGTGAGTCGTTCATCAGCATTAGCATCAAAAGCAACAGGTTATCCAATTGCAAAAATTGCAGCAAAGATAGCTGTTGGATTGACGTTAGATGAAATAAAAAATCCGATTACAGAAACAACATATGCATTTTTTGAACCAGCTCTAGATTATATCGTTACAAAAATTCCACGTTTTCCTTTCGATAAATTTGTTTCTGGTGACCGCAAATTAGGAACACAAATGAAAGCGACGGGTGAAATTATGTCAATTGGTCGTAATTTAGAAGAGTCATTATTAAAAGGGGTGCGTTCTTTAGAAATTGGTAATGGTGATTTTCATTTGTCATCAGTAGCAGAAAGTGAAACGAGTGATTTATTAAATCGAGTTCAACGTGCGGATGATGAACGAATTTTTGTGCTAGCTGAATTGTTAAGACGGGAAACGACGGTAGAAGAACTTTATGACATCACAAAAATTGACCGTTTTTTCCTTAATAAAATGAAACATATTATTGATTTAGAAAATGATTTG
>Ga0209487_1001077_pt1 | contig 23447 bp, 20 predicted proteins | sample Poulit2012_FD_187524 | JGI IMG/M metagenome (GOLD analysis project Ga0209487, IMG submission 187524) | Agricultural soil microbial communities from Georgia to study Nitrogen management - Poultry litter 2012 (SPAdes) (version 2) | ecosystem: Environmental > Terrestrial > Soil > Agricultural land...
CCGTTGGATAAGCTTTCTTTCAATAGTTCCCTAGCTTCTTCAACTGTTTCCACTTTACCACCAAGAACGACCATTTGACTTCCAAGAGTTAGGCAAAGTTCAGTCAAATCTTCTGGGCCCTCATTTTTTAAGGTGTCAATTGCTTCCTGAATCTCCAACGCATTTCCGATGGCCCTTCCAAGAGGTTGGCTCATATCTGAAATGACAGCCATAGTATTTCGTCCAACATGATTACCAATAGACACCATAGCATGAGCTAATTCTTCTGCATCTTGTAATTCTTTCATAAAAGCTCCAGTTCCAGTTTTGACATCTAGGACAATGGCATCTGCACCTGAAGCTATCTTTTTACTCATAATTGAACTTGCGATTAAAGGAATCGAGCTCACTGTCGCTGTGACATCCCTTAAGCCATATATTTTTTTATCGGCAGGCGTTAAATTGCCGGACTGACCTACAACTGCTACTTTATTTGTATTAACAAGATCGATAAATTCATCATTCGTAATCTCGACATGAAATCCCGGAATCGCTTCCAATTTATCAATTGTACCGCCTGTATGACCTAAGCCTCTCCCGCTCATTTTAGCAACTGGAACACCTAAAGAAGCTACTAAAGGAGCCAGGATTAGAGTTGTTGTATCCCCTACTCCCCCCGTTGAATGTTTGTCAACTTTAACTCCTGAAATAGCTGATAGGTCAATTTGATCTCCAGATTCTGCCATAGCCATCGTCAGTAATGCTCTTTCTTTTGCTCGCATTCCCTGTAAAAAAATAGCCATTAACAAAGCACTAACCTGATAATCTGGAATCTCATTACTTGTATAACCATCGATAAAAAATTGAATTTCTTCTTGGTTAAGCTCTAATCCATCTCTTTTTTTCTCAATAATGTCATACATCCGCATAGGTCTCACCCTTTTGATTACTTTATAATTTTAATCTCATGATCACCTTGTCTGTTTCAGTCGCTGTTATTTAAATTACATTAATCTATTGTTTTAAGAATTCTTTTAACGAACTTCAAAAAATCTCCTCTTACTTTATCAGTTGTTTCAATCACTTCTCTATGAGATAACGGTTGATCTAAAATACCGGCAGCCATGTTTGAAATACAGGAAATTCCGAGTACACGCAAATTAGCATGTCCGGCTACTATGACTTCTGGAACAGTCGACATTCCTACCGCATCTCCTCCTAGAGTTCTTAACATGTTAACTTCAGCGGGGGTTTCATATGTTGGTCCTGTATTTCCTACATATACTCCCTTTTTAACAGTTAAATCAAGTTCCTTGGCACAACGCTCTGCTAATTGAATGTATTCTTCATCATAAACACTCGACATATCAGGAAAACGAACGCCTAAGTCCTCATCGTTTGGTCCGATTAAAGGATTAGTCCCCATATTATTAATATGGTCATCAATTAACATCAAGTCTCCTGGAGAAAAATCTGTATTAATCCCTCCAGCAGCATTAGTTACAACAATTGAGTGAATACCTAATTCTTTCATAACACGTATTGGAAAGGTTACTTGCTCCATTGAATAACCTTCATAATAATGAAACCGCCCTTGCATAGCAAGCACTTGTTTACCTTCTAAATTTCCAAGCACAATCTGACCTTTGTGTCCAGCTACTGTTGACTTAGGAAAATGTGGAATATCACCGTACGGGATGACAATCTGTTCATTAATTTCTTCGGCAAGCACACCAAGCCCGGATCCAAGTATTAGTCCTATTGTTGGCGTAGAACTTGTCTGTTTTCGAATATATTGACTTGCTTCAGTAATGGTATTATCTTTCAACAAACTCTTCTCCCTTCATTTCTATTGAATATTACCTAAAAAACTTGTTCCGTGTTCAGGCATTTTTATATTGAAGTTCTCACTGATGGTTGCTCCAATATCGGCAAATGTTTTTCTTAAATCTAATTTTCGGCCTTGCTCTATCTTATTATGGTATACAAGTAATGGAACGTATTCTCGTGTATGGTCTGTTCCATGGTGAATTGGATCATTACCATGATCAGCCGTTATAATAAGCAGATCATCATCTCTTAATTTTTCTAAAACCTCGGGAAGTCTAGCATCATATTCTTCTAATGCTTTTCCATAACCTTCAGGATTACGTCTATGCCCATATTTTGCATCAAAATCAACAAGATTTAAGAAGCTAATTCCGGTGAAATCTTTATTCATAGATTCTACTAATTTAGTCATCCCATCGTCGTTATCGACTGTACGAATGGCTTCCGTTACACCTTCACCATCATAGATATCTGAAATTTTCCCTAATGCGATGACATCAAAATTTGTATCTTTTAATTCGTTCATCACAGTCCGACCAAATGGCTTTAAAGCATAATCATGTCGATTTGATGTGCGTTCAAACACACCAGGTTGTCCTACAAATGGACGAGCTATAACCCGGCCAACCATATACTTTTCATCAAGAGTGAGTTCACGTGCTATTTCACAAATTCGATATTGTTCCTCAATAGGAACAATATCTTCATGAGCAGCAATTTGCAAAACCGAATCAGCAGACGTATAAACTATTAAAGCACCCGTTTTCATATGCTCTGCTCCCAATTCATCGAGTATTGCCGTACCAGACGCTGGTTTATTGCCGATAACTTTTCGTCCGGATTTTTCTTCAAGTGCTTGAATTAACTCAGGTGGAAATCCGTCTGGAAAGGTTCTAAATGGCTGCTTAATATTCAATCCCATAATTTCCCAATGGCCTGTCATCGTATCTTTACCATTTGAGGCTTCCTGCATTTTTGTATAATATGCTTCGGGATTATCTTGTTTTTCAATTCCTTCAATGTCTGCTATATTGCCTAAACCTAGTTTTTCCATGTTTGGCATAGTAAGTCCGTTCATTTTCTCAGCAATATGGCCTAATGTGTTCGCACCCACATCATTAAATTTATCAGCATCTGGTGCTTCGCCAATCCCCACTGAATCCATTACAACCAAAAATACACGTTTAAATTTTGTCATCAAAATCCCTCCTACAACTATATTCCCAATAATTTTATTTCTATATCCATTTTACTATGTTGTAGGATGTCTGACAACCGAAACATCGACTATGCCCTCGGATGAAATTCTTGATATATATCCTTTAATCGAGCCTGTGTGACGTGTGTATAAATCTGTGTAGTCGAGATATCAGCATGTCCAAGCATCTCCTGAACAGCCCTTAAATCCGCTCCATTTTCAAGCAAATGGGTTGCAAATGAATGTCGTAGCATATGTGGGGTCAAGTTTTTAGTAATACCAGCATGGCGAGCAACCGTTTTGAGTATTTTCCAAAATCCTTGTCGAGATAACGGCCTACCATGTTGATTGAGAAATAATGCATTTATCCCTGTTTGATTTTTCAATAGAATATGACGTGAATGCTGTAAATAGTTCTCTAACGCCTCTTTGGCGACATCTCCTAATGGGACGATTCTTTCTTTCGCGCCTTTACCAATACAGCGCACAAACCCCATTGTTAGATGAAGGTCACTGACTCTTAATGTCACCACTTCAGTGACGCGTAAGCCTGTTGCATAAATAAATTCCAGCATCGCTTTATTTCTTATATCAAGTGGGCTATTAATTGGTATATTTAATAATTTTTCAACCTCATCAGTCGATAGGACACTTGGAAGTTTTCTTTCTTTTCTTGGTGTTTCTATATGTAAACTTGGGTCGTTCTCGACTAAATTTTCACGGACGAGGAATTGATGAAATAATCTCAATGAAGAGATCATTCTAGCAATAGTCGCTGTGGATTTACCCTCATCTTTTAATGTATATAAGAATCTTGTTATGTCATCCCTTAACACCACATTCCAAGATATCTTATTACTTTTTTCCTTTATAAAAGTATAGTAGTTATTTAAATCACGTCGATAAGACATCAATGTGTTTTCCGATAATCCACGTTCAATTTTTAAATAGTGAAAAAAGTCTTCTAAAGTATCTTTCAAAATCACTCACTCTCCTAGCCGAAAAAACAAATTTAACCGGTCGATTAAACTTTTTTCTGCATTAAACACTTTAACCGCTGGCCCCTCTGGTGGATCATAACGATGAAATTGTTCATACTCTGCATGCATCATTCTGAGCCCGTAATAAAATAAAAAGGTACACACCATAAAAATAACAAAAACTTTTAATGTGTCCCAAATCATTCGATTCATTCATTCTCACCTCTTTTAATAACAAGAACTACTAGTTATTAAAAGATATGCCAAAAAAGAGGTAGTTTATACATTAAACTGTAAAATAAAATTTGCCCTTCTTCAATTGAAAAAAGGCAACTTAACGTTTCGTTATGAAGTTTTCACCTTAGCTTCTTGGCATTGCTTGCACAATCCATGGAATGTCAAACGATGATCTTTAACTTGAAATCCCCAATCATTCTCAATAATTTTCTCAACATCTTCAAGTAAATCTTCTACTATTTCTTCTACAGAACCGCACTCTATGCATACTAGATGGTGATGAAAGTGCTCTGCTCCTTCTTTACGGAGGTCATATCGTGAAACGCCATCTCCAAAATTAATTTTGTCAACAATTTTTAATTCCGATAATAATTCAAGCGTACGATAAACAGTCGCCAATCCAATTTCAGGTGCTTTTTCTTTTACTAATAAATAAATTTCTTCTGCACTTAAATGATCCTCTTCTCGCTCAAGTAGCACTTTTACAGTGGCTGCTCTTTGTGGAGTTAGTTTATAGCTTTGTGCATGAAGTTGTTTTTTAATTCGGTCGATTCGGTGTTCCATGGCAAGTTCCCTCCCTCGTGTCCCATCTTTATTATATGCACACAAAATTCCAGTGTCAAAATAAAATAAGTATAAAAATTTATTTATAATAATTATTATATAGTATTAATTATATTTTTAAAAGAAAAAAGTTTGTATTTCTAAGATAATAATATATGAAGTTATTGAGAACCAGAGGCAATCAAGGATTCCATTGCATAGCTAGCGACATAGGCCTCAATAGTTGCAGCAATAACGGATAGTGCTATTAACAATGAAAATATAACCAAATACTGAATTAATGGCTGAATAATTGGTTTCGATATTTTTCTAGAAAACAACTTATTCAGCAAGGTCAATGAAAAAATCATGGCAAAACTTCCTGCAACAATATAAAGTGGTATCGTTAATATATTTTGGGGTGCAATGGACAGAGCGGCTAAGAAAAAACCCTTCAAACCAATTTGGTTCACCAAAAATCCGACAGAAAAACCCACAACCAATCCTTTTAAAAACAATAATATCCATACGATCGGCAGACCAATCACAGAAAGGCCTAGAATCAATAATAAAAATAAGTATTTTGCGTGGTAAAAAAAACTGCTCTTAAAAACCTCGTTTTTTTCAATAGAGTTGCCTTCTTGAATTTGAAGGAAAAAGCGTTCCAAATAAAAGAATAAATCTTGTTTCTGTACAAAATTCATACTGTTAACAAGGATCGCTCCAAATATAATTCCAGTTAAAAACAAAATAATCATGAATACATAAACTGTGGCATGTTCTTTAACATGATTAATAGCTACATTTCTTTTTTTATACATCGGAATCCTCCATTCGAATCAAGCAATACTTCTTCTGTATCTACTTTAAAACTATGAAGAATTCCATTGAAACATACCAAAAATCTATTTTTATTTTTTCGCTAGCCTAGTCTACATTCTCTATTTTTCCGTATTTTCCGCCTCCGCCAGCTTTTATCGACATCCTGCCTTCTCGATTTCGGATGATATAATCTGCTAGTTTTTCTGATACAACTTCTATTAATTCATCATGTGGTACGTGATGAATTATGTTCATTTCAGTTTGAAATGAACTTATTAATTTCTCGAAAGTTTTCGGGCCAAGTTTTGGTAAATATTCTAATGGAACTTGATAAATATATGGAGGTCTACTGACTATCTCTTCCTGAGCATTAGCTAATTCCTTAATTCGATCGAATACGCCTTTAACTATTTTCTTTGAACCACAGCTTGTACATTTATCGTCTCGAGGAGATAGTGCCTCCAAACAATCTACACAGACAGTTGTATGGTATTTTCCAAGCTGTGGATTCATACCAAAATTCCGTTGTATTTTTCGCCCCTCAACTTGATGTAGCGCATAATAAAACTCTTTAAAAGACGGTTCTTTCATTAATATTTCCTGATACTCTCGTGCGATTTTCGGTAAGGAGTGGGCATCTGAATTTGAAACAAATGTATAATCATGCAGTTCTTCTATCTGATCAGCCATCTCAGTATCTGAACTTAGTCCCAATTCCACGCCATCAATTAAGTCTGGATCAAGTATTTCTTTTAACGATGACCTCACCCCTTTACCATAAAGACTTTTAAAAGGAGTAAAAACATGCGCGGGGATAAAAATTCCTGCCAACTCTTTTACTTTGTGTTGTAGTTCTTTTGCTGTTCCATAATAACGCTGTGAGCTCAATGTAATATTTTTCATCCTGGTTGTGAGCCACTCGGAAAAAATTTCAATCTTTGCCAATGTAGGAAAATAGCAAAGCACATGAAGTGGTCCTTGACATTCATCGTCATATACCTCGATTTCTGAGCCTAATAATAAGATCACATGCTCAAAGCGAATGCCACCATCTTCGAGTTCATAAGCCTCCCCCTCTTTTATTAAATTTTTAATTTCTTGTTGTACAGCTGGGGCTTGACTATCGATAACTCCAATCAAATTGATTCCCTTGCGGCGGCTTGATTCACGTAAAACATTTGTCAGCGTCAGATTCTTTGCTGCTGTTATTTTGACAGGGTGGTTGTATAAATCACGTCCTATATGGATGTGCATATCAGCAAAATATGACTTTAGTATATTATCGTTTTTCTCTTGAAATTTGTGCTCTGCCGACATCATTTAAATCTCCTTCTTTTCACTTGTCACTATCATATTTCAATTGTTCATCTCCAGCATTTCTAAATGTAGAATAGCATAATTTGTTTTAGCATCGTGGATCTGTTCATCCTTAATATATTGTTTAGCCTCTTCTAGAGTAAGCTCAATAACTTCAACGAACTCATCTTCATCTCCGGCAACAGGGTGATCCAACTTGTGTAAATCAGCCGTTAAATAAATATACATCAGCTCATCTGCAAAACCAGGAGACGTATAAAAAGACGTTACGAAAGAGAGTTGGTCTGTTGTGTAACCTGTCTCTTCTTCTAGTTCCCTTACAGCTGTCGTTTCCGGCTTTTCACCTTTTTCAAGCTTTCCGGCCGGAATTTCTATTATAGCTTTTTCAAGTGGCTTACGGTACTGCTTAACAAATACAATTTTGTTATCTTTTGTAATAGGGATCACTGCTACAGCTCCAGAATGTTTGATTAACTCTCGCTTGGCTGTTTTACCATTTGGTAGTGTTACGTCATCCACTTGTAAATCAACAATTTTCCCTTGATAGATTTGCTCTGTTTTAATTGTTTGTTCCTCAAATTGTTTCATTTTATCAACACCTCGTTAGTTTAGATTTGCAACCAACGGACGCTTGATCGGTGGTAGTCTACTCGGCGTAATGTCCTCCAACTAATTTGCTTCGCTGTAAGGCCGTGCCTGCTGACGTAAACGACACAGCTCTTAGTAAAGCATCTTGCCCATACTTATCACGAACAGCATCCATTGTATAGCCTAGTTGGCGTTCCCTGGTTCGATCTTTTTGGAAAAGTTGTAACTGTATTGTTTGGTCTTCACCTATATTACTTAAAGAAATTGAGATTTTACGTACCGTTTTATGAATAAAAAACTTTTTAAATAAATACATACACGCCTGATATATTTCTATCGTTATATTTGTAGGAGAAATCAAAGTATGCGAACGGTAGAATCCACCTCCGCCCTCTGTTTCACTATAGCCTATTCCTAGGCTAATCGTTCTGCCGACTTTACGATCATGTCGGGCTCTCTTTCCAATTTCTTCACACATTTCTAGAATAACATAACTAACGTCCCTGGGGTTATGATAATCCTTAAGTAAAATCTGGCTTTTACCGTAGCTGATTTGTCCATTTAAAATTGGTGCCCCTAATTCTGATAAATCCACACCATTTGCATGGTAAAAAAGTTGATCGCCCATAATGCCAAAGGTCTTTTGTAGTTGCGTTAATGAATAGTTGGCTAGCTGTCCAACTGTAGAAATTCCCATTCTGTTTAAGCGTTTTTCAAGTCGATGGCCAATGCCCCACATCTGTGATAAAGGTGACAATGGCCATAACATGTCCGGCACGTCTGAATAAGCACAACGAGCAATTTGCGATTTATTATTTTTAGCTTCTAAATCCAAACATAATTTCGCTAACAGCATATTAGGCCCGATGCCAATTGCTGAAGTTAAACCAAATGTATCTTCTATTTCTTGTTTGATTAAAATCGCTACATCTTTAGATTTTCCCCAAAGCTTATTTGTGCCATCAATTTCCAGGAAGCTTTCATCAACACTATACGTGTGAATGGCTTCTTTAGGAACATACTTATTAAAAAGTCGACTAATCTCAGTTGAAATTTGTAAATACAAATTCATTTGCGCAGAGACAGTAATAATTTGTTCATTTTTAGGTATTTCAAAAAGCCGGCTTCCTGTACGAATGCCAAATTCTTTTTTTAATCGAGGCGTTGCCGCTAATACAACACTGCCTCTTCGATTTAAATCAGCAACAACGGCCAGTCGATCTGTAAGTGGATCAAGACCTTCAACAAGTGCAGCACAACTGGCATAAAAGCTCTTCATATCTATACATAGAATATGTCGATTCGGAAAGACATTATAATCAATTTGAGGATTCATTTATATGCACCTCTTTTTAAAAATCTCACTTATAATAATAGTATGCGAATATATGTTCCCTGTTCAAGCTCTATTATTTTCCAGTTTATTAAAAATATGTGGGTCGAACACTTTCCCATTATAATAATAAATAGGTTGGGACATAAGTATTTTAGTTAATTTAAAAGCGAACGTATTAAAGTATATTTATATAAATATACACCTTTTCAAGTCAGCGTAGGAAAAATATGTAGACTCCTGGGACTGCAGCAAGCTTCGTCCCACCGAAAACCTTTGTGGGAGATGAGGCCAGACGCGCCCCCACAGTGCGTCATGAATGTTGGAAGGCTAATATTCGCGACGTCCTGTGAGGGCGCCTTCATGACCAACATCCTGTTGGCCCGGGGCTCATCAGCCGCCCACGAAAAGCGAAGTATTTTCCGAAGCGAATAACGCTTACTTAAAAATGTTCGTCGTTTAACCAATTCTTATTTTTGTCCCAACCTTTATTAACACATTATTTATACTGCATGATAAGATAATATACCTTCAATCACTTCCTGTTGAATAAGTCCTTGACTTTCGAGAAAATCAAGCTGCCCGGTAGTCTCTGATAGTGTTAAATCGAGTTGGGTTTCATAACGCTTTGGAAATAATTTTTGGGTGACTTGAAAAGGTGTCATGGATGTATTCTCTAACAAGGTCAATACTTTTTTCGCACGTTGTTCTTGCCTCGAAAGACGTGTAGGAATAAGTTCATCAATATTATCGATTATTGATCCGTGCCCCGGTAAAACTTGCTGGATTCCAAGTGTTAAACACTTCTGTAAATTGTTTCGATATTGAAGTAGTGGTTTAGGACGCTTTTGTTCTCCTAGTGGGGGTGGCTCCAGAAGAGGATTTGAGGAGATATGCTTCAGAATATGATCACCACCTATAAAGAGGCCATCACTTTGTCTTAAAAAAGATAAGTGACTTTGAGCATGACCTGCGGTTTCAACTACTTGCCATTCTGGATGACCTGGCAGATAATCCCCCTCGTTAATAATACTTGTTAAATTCCCTCTACCTGCCAAGTTTAATTGACCATGTAACTTATCAATAATGGAAAGGTATTTTTCAGGTACACCACAAGTAATGAAAAAATCTTTAAAGAAATTTTCATAATGTTGAAAGAACGTCTCATCTCTTGTTAACCAAGCATTTAAATCTTCATGTGCGATAATACTTTCAACTCTGGGAAATTCTTCGATTAACCCAATATGGTCTGGGTGATGATGGGTTAATATAATTTGTTCAATATCATTTGGGAAATAACCTAATTCCTTTAATTGCGTTTGAACCGCTTCCCAAGCCTGCTTTGTCTTGACACCGGCATCTACTAATGACATGGTATCTCCCTTAATTAAATAAACATGAACATCCCCTACAGCAAAAGGAGTGGGAATCGTTATCTGACTAATTGTTTGATTTAATACTTTCATATTTAATCCTCCAAATATAATGAATGGTGATTCATTTTCTTTTCATTCTACATTTTTTCCCAGTAAAAGTCACGCACAACCTTTTTTGTATGTGCTTTTTGATGAGACCCAATTAGCTTCAAATTGACATTCACGTTAAAATAAAACACAATCTAATACAAGAGGTGAAAAAATGCCTATTAATATAATTGCTCATCGAGGAGCAAGTAGACATGCTCCTGAAAATACACTTCCTGCCTTTCAACTTGCATATGAACTCGGTGCAGATGGAATTGAGACTGATGTTCATCTAACAAAAGATAATGTTCCTGTTCTTATTCATGACGAGACTTTAAAACGCACGGCACGTCATCCTGGTTATATTAAAGACTTCACCTATACGCAGCTAAAGGGATTTGATGTAGGCAGCTGGTTTGGAAACGATTATTTAGACACGCCCATATTGTCTTTAGAAGATTTTTTGAAATGGATTAAACCAAAAAATTTGAATTTAAATATAGAATTAAAAAATAATAAAATCGACTATCACCTTCTGGAATATATCGTATACGAAATGCTGGATCACTTTGAGCTTATCGAGCGCACAACTCTATCTACATTCAATCACTATAGTATCAAACGAATGAATTCACTGGATATTGAAACCGCTCTGTTAACGTCTAGACGGCGTTGGAATCTTGTTAAATACGGGAAGCTACTAGGAGCAGATACTCTGCACATCAAGCATACATTATTGACCCCTCGATTCATAAAGCAATCACGAAAAAAAGATGTTGCAGTTCAAGTGTATACTGTAAATAGGACAAAACAAATCTTAAAATGTTTTAATTATGAATGTCGAGGTATTTTAACAGATGTACCGCAGAAAGCTCTAAAATTAAGAGGTGAGTTAAAATGGAACTAATATTTTTGGGAACAGGAGCTGGGGTCCCGTCGAAAGAGCGAAATGTATCAGCTATTGCATTATCTATTTTAGAAGAAGTGAACAACATATGGTTATTTGATTGTGGTGAAGCCACCCAACATCAAATATTGCACACTTCTATTAAACCTCGAAAGATTAATAAAATATTTATTACTCATTTACACGGCGACCATCTCTTTGGATTACCTGGCCTGTTAAGTAGCCGTTCTTTTCAGGGAGGAGATAGCCCATTAACAATTTATGGACCTAAAGGCATTAAGCAGTTTATCGATGTATCTCTAAAAGCGAGCGGTTCTCATTTAACATATCCTCTTGAGATAATCGAATTATCTAGCGGAATTCTTTTTGCGGATAGCCAATTCGAAGTTTCCTGTCAAAAGCTTGAACATGGTGTACCTAGTTACGGTTTTCGAATTAAAGAAAAAGATAAAATTGGTGAACTAAAAGTTGATAAGTTAAAAGATATAGGGATAACTCCTGGGCCCATCTACAAGAAAATTAAAGAGCATGAAACAATCGAGTTATCTGATGGACGGATCATTCATAGAAAAGATTTTATTGGCCCTCCAAAAAAAGGAAGGGTTTTGTCTATTCTCGGCGATACGAGATCTACAAGTAAGAATGTTTCTTTCATTGAGGATTCCGATGTCCTAATACATGAAGCAACATTTGAAGATGAAGCACAAGAACAGGCTCGTAAATATTTTCATTCAACAACGACTGAGGCTGCTCAATTGGCAAAAGACGGCCATGTGAAAAAACTAATTTTAACACATATTTCTTCACGCTATCAAAAGGAAGATTTACCACGTCTTCTTAAAGAAGCACAAGCTATTTTTCCAAACACAACTTTAGCTGAGGATTTTTCTAGATTTAATGTTAAATACCAACATTAAAGGTGGGAGTACCGATAATGGATATTGAAAACATCGTAAAAATACAACAAGACTTTTTTAACAATCAAACATTCGATTATGAATATCGTATAAAACAACTTGAAATACTCAGACAAATGCTTAAAAATTACGAAGACGACATTTATTATGCTTTACGAGAAGATTTAAATAAATCTCGTTTTGAAACTTTGACAACTGAGTTGAGTGTACTTTATACGGAAATTGACTTTGCTTTAAAACATCTTAAAGACTGGATGAAGCCAGAAAAAGTAAAAGCGCCAATCACTCATAAAGGAACAAAAAATTATATATATAAAGAACCATACGGCGTCACTTTAATTATTTCGTCCTGGAATTATCCACTTCAACTTGCCATTGCTCCTGCAATTGGAGCTATTGCGGCTGGGAATACAGTTATAATCAAACCATCTGAAGCGGCTGTTGCAACATCTCGTCTCTTATCAAACATGATAGAAACAACATTTCCTAAAGAATACTTTACTGTCGTAGAGGGAGGAAAAGAAACGAATCAAGCTTTGCTTAGTGAATCTTTTGATTATATCTTTTTTACAGGTAGTGCTAAAGTTGGCAAAATTATAATGCAAAAAGCAAGTGCAACATTAACCCCCGTTACCTTAGAATTAGGTGGCAAAAGCCCTGCTATAATAAATCAAGATGCCAATATTAAATTAGCTGCTAAACGAGTCGCTTGGGGGAAATTTACCAATGCAGGTCAAACTTGTGTAGCTCCTGATTTCATTTATGTTCACGATACAATTAAAACTAAATTTTTACGAGCACTTATCAAACAAATTAAAGCATTTTACGGTAAAAATCCATTGAAAAATAGAGACTATGTACGGATTATTAACCATAACCATTATAAACATGTGGAAAGATTTTTAGATGATGAGATGATTATTTATGGGGGAGATAGAGATGAAGATAGATTATTGATTGCTCCCACTCTTCTTGATAACATATCTTGGAATGATTCTGTTATGCAAGAAGAAATTTTCGGACCAGTCTTGCCTATTTTATCTTTTGAAACTTTGGATGATGCATTAATGAATATAAAGAAAATGGAAAAACCACTTGCCCTTTACTATTTTGGAGAAGATGAAACGCAACAAGACAAAGTTATTGCGGACTTATCTTTTGGTGGAGGAAGCATCAATGATACATTATACCATCTAGCAAATCCTCATCTTCCATTCGGTGGCGTGGGCACGAGCGGTATGGGATCTTATCATGGCAAGTATAGTTTCAATACATTCTCCCATGATAAATCAATTATGAAGCAAACAACTAAATTTGATGTACCCTTTCGCTACCCCGGCGGAAAATTGACAGAAACGATTATTAAAAAAGTAATGAGTAAATTTTAAAAGACAAGACCATGCGTACAAAACCTGTATGAACTGTAATTGAGCAAGTCCGAACGGCTACCGCGTGCAAGGATTTATTAACATCCAATACGATAGAGACGCTCTCTCGAGTAATTTTTAATAATTCTGAACGAGAGAGACGTTTTCTCTATAGTTCTTTTACATAAAAAGTGGAAAGATATCTAAAACGAGTTAATCGATCCTCACCGTGATAATGTGTTATTTTAAGTCTCTTTAATACCATTTTTCAGCCATTTTGCTGTCACTGTTTCAGTGTTTAACAACTCTTCTGGTGTTCCCTCAAACATTACATAACCGCCTCTTTTTCCTCCTCCAGGACCTAATTCGATGACCCAATCACACGCCGCTATAAAGTCTAGATTGTGCTCGATAATGATAACCGAATTACCTTTGTTAACAAGGTTTTGAAATACTTCTAAAAGCTTCCCGTTATCTTTTGCGTGCAGCCCTAAAGATGGTTCATCTAATAGATAAATTTGTCCTTCTTTCTTAAGTTGGCTTGCTAACTTTAAACGCTGGACTTCCCCTCCGCTTAGAGAACTTGTCGTCTGTCCTAAGGTTAGATATTCTAACCCTACGTCCTTTAGCGTATTCACTCTGTTTATGATCTTCGGTCTCTTAAAGAAGGTCAGAGCCTCAACGATTGTTAAATTTAAAACCTCTACTATATTTTTATCTTTGTATCGAAAAGATAAAGCTTCATCTGAATATCTCGTCCCGCCACATGTTTCACATGAGATGGATATCGGATCAGCAAATGCAACATCTGGTGTGGTCACCCCTTTTCCCTCACAAACAGGACAGGCTCCTAAAGAATTAAAAGTGAACAGACCTGCTGGTTCTCCTGTCTCTTTTGAGAATATAGAACGAATATCATCCATAATTCCCATATAGGTGGCCAAGGTCGAACGGCTAGAAATCCCTATTCTATTTTGTCCTGCCATGATGGTTTCTGGATATTTTTCTGCGAATGCATCCAACATTAAAGAACTTTTCCCTGAACCAGACACGCCACATACTGAAACTAAGACATTTTTAGGAATACTCACATCGATATTTTTTAAATTATTATTATTTACCCCTTTAATTGTATAGTAATTTTTTATTCCTCTTGGACTTTTATTTATTTTAATTTTATGGTCCAGGGTTGTGGCGGCTTTAGATTTTTTAAGTTCGTGTGTCTTCCCTTGATGAACAACAACTCCTCCATTTACACCTGCTCCGGGACCCATTTCGATAACTTCATCAGCTTCTTTTATAATTGATAAATCATGTTCAATAATAATAACAGTGTTATGATGGGTTTTAATATTTTTTAACATCCGAATGAGCATATTCACTTCTTCTGGATGAAGTCCTGCACTTGGCTCATCGAAAATATAAGTAATATTGTTTAGACTGCTTCCTAAATGACGTGCGATTTTCACTCTTTGTGCTTCACCACCGGAAAGCGTACTCATTTTTCTTGATAGGCTAAGATATCCTAACCCCATGTCGACAAGCTGTTTCAAATGTGGAATTGCTTGTTGTGCTATCGATTCACCCAGAGGTTTTTTTATCTTCGTTAATTCTTCTAGTAATTCCGTAATCTCTAATCGGTCATACTCCGCGATATTTAAACCGTTTATCTTACATTTTAACACTTTTGGATTGAGTCCCGAACCTAAGCACGTTGGGCACAAGACTTGATTTGACACTGCCAGCACGTCTTCCTGTGATACTTGTTTCAGCTTAGAGACATCTCTATTTATATACAGGCGTGTGAACCTAGGTAATAATCCATCCCATTCATGATCTTGAGGCCCATTCTTGGTATGAAACGGCGCATAAACTTTCTTTCCCTTCAGAGGACCATATATAAATAAGCGAAGCTTTTCATCGGAGTAATTTTTAATCGGTTTATCTGGGTCAAATAATCCCCCCGTCATCATCCATCTACCTTGCCAACCTGAAGGCGATAATGGTTTAAATTTCACAGCATAGTCTCGAAGTGATTTATCAAAATCAATCATTTTATTTAAATCAGGCGAAATGACTCTTCCAAAACCATTACATTCAGGACATCTACCAAAAGAACTTTGGCTTGAGAAATCTGTCGCAGAGGTGATAGACGGCCTTCCAATCCGAGAGAATAGAAGTCGAATTAATGGATGGATATCCATATAGGTGCCCACAGTTGAACGGGAATTACCTCCTGCTTGTCGTTGCTCGACAACGACAACTGGGCTCAAGTTTTTCATAAGGTCGGCATGTGGTCTCTCGTACCTTGGCATTTGATTTCTAACATAGAGAGGATAGTTTAGAGTCATTTGTCTTCTGCTTTCTGTTGCTAATGTGTCAAAAACGACTGAACTTTTTCCTGAACCCGATAAGCCGGTAAAAACAGTGATTTTTTCTTTTAATATATTTAAATTAATATTTTTTAAATTATTCTCTTTAAGTCCTCTTAAAACAATCTCATCCTTTATCTCGAACATTCTATCATCCTTTCTAATTTTATACTAAAAAACAACGGCTCAACTTAACCGTTGTTTTAAATACTAATTTAAAAATCTCCTTCCATAACAGATATTTTATCAGGTTTATTTACTTTTTATAATCATCTAAGAAATCTTTTTGAAAGCTGGTACGCGGTTCCTCGTCATCCTGATCATTAACCATTTCTAACGACTTAAACGGATTTTTTCCATACTTTTCTGAAAGTGTATCAATCGTATGATAAAGTTTTTCTTTTTCAGCTTCTTTTTTATATGTGAATAAATCTAGTTGCTTACCGAGTTGCTTTTTTTCTTCAATATCCTGCACAGTAATCCCAAGAAGCCTAATAGGTTGCATGTTCCAGTGTAATTGCCAAAGCTCATTAGCAATTTCAATAATATCTTCTTTTGTATCAATAAACATCTGAAGCTTCTTGCTCCTTGTGATTGTTTTACGATCGTGATACCGAATCATAAGCTGGACGCTTCGACCAGCAGCTTTTTTTCGTTTCAGTCGGCGCTCAACATTATCTGCTAAAGTATGCATTAATCGCCTTATTTCTATCTCATTTGTAGTATCTTGAGATAATGTTTGAGAGCTTCCAATACTTTTGTATTCATTTACAGCATCAGGGTCGACTTCTCTTAAATCAATCCCATTTGCACGATTCTTTAGCCGCTCTCCATTAACTCCTAATAGTTGTTTTAATGTGTAAACATCTTTATTTGCAAGCTGACCAATAGTTTTCACGTTAATAGTAGATAATTTTTCTTTCGTTTTCTCACCAACTCCGTGCATTTCTTCAATTGGTAACGGCCATAATATGCGACTGATATCCCTCTTACGTAAAATAGTCAGACCCATTGGTTTCTCCATATCCGAGGCCATTTTTGCTAAAAATTTATTCGGTGCAATTCCAATACTACACGGTATATCAAGCGTAGACATAATTTGTTGTTGTATCTCTTCCGCAAGAGTTATAGGGTCACTCGTCTCTATGTCTGTTACGTCCATATAACCTTCATCAATTGAGACGGGTTCCACGAGTGGGGTTAATTCAGATAGCATTTTAAAAATTTCTCTAGAGGCTTGGCGATATCGATTAAAATTAGGGCGCATCACGGTCAAATCAGGACAGAGCCTCCGTGCCTGCCAGAGCGGCATCGTTGTTTTTATCCCCTTTGCTCGTGCTTCATAACTACTCGTTACAATAATACCCTTTCGTTCTTCTGGATTGCCTGCAATAGCGAGTGGCTTTCCTTTCAATTTAGGATCATACGCCATCTCAACCGATGCATAAAAACAATTCATATCAATATGAAAAATAATCCGTCCCTTGCGCTTTTGCTGTTGTTTAATAAGCATATAAACCACCCTTTTAGAACGGTTGTTTGCATCTTAATTATAGCATAGTCAATGTGTTTTTGTACTTAGAAGCTCCAAACTAAGAAAGGTAAAAAAAGAATCCTTGATTGTAGGATTCTTTTTTTATTAATTATAAACCTTATTCAGTAGCTACTTCTTTAATAATCGATGTAATTAACTCTGCTATTTTAATTAACTCTTCGACAGGCATGCGTTCATTTGTTGTATGAATATCTTCATAACCAACAGCAAGGTTTACTGTCGGGATACCAAACCCTGCAATGACATTCGCATCGCTTCCTCCACCACTTTTAACAAGTTGGCTGTCACGTCCAATCGTTTTGACTGCTCGTTTCGCTATTTCCACAACTTGGTCGCCATCTTTTTGATTGAAACCAGGGTACATAATTTCTATTTGAACATCTGCTTCTCCACCCAATTCATTAGCAGTTGATTCAAAGGCCTCTTTCATTTTGTTTGCTTGTTTCTCCATTTTCTCAGGAACTAACGACCTCGTTTCAGCCAAAATTTCAACATAATCACAAACGATATTTGTTTGCTGACCACCTTCAAAGCGCCCGATATTCGCTGTCGTTTCTTCATCAATTCGACCGAGGGGCATTTTAGAAATAGCTTTAGCCGCGAGTGTGATGGCGGAAACTCCTTCTTCTGGAGCTACTCCCGCATGGGCTGTTTTCCCATTAATTTTAGCAAATATCTTAGCTTGAGTAGGAGCAGCGACAACGATATCCCCAACTTTTCCATTACTATCGATTGCATAACCATATGACGCATTCAATAATGAAGAATCAAGTGCTTTTGCACCAACCAGACCTGATTCTTCACCTACAGTGATTACAAATTGAATATCCCCATGGTCAATCTTCTGTTCTTGGATAACTCGAATAGCTTCTAATATAGCAGCGAGTCCAGCCTTATCATCTGCACCTAATATCGTTGTACCGTCTGTGGTAATGTAGCCATCCTTAATTGAAGGTTTCACACCTTTACCTGGGACAACTGTATCCATATGGGATGTAAAGTAGATAGGATCAGCTGCTGCCTTTGTTCCTTTTAATGTACAGATCAAGTTTCCTGCACCATGACCCGTTTTTTCCTTTGCGTTGTCTTCAACAACTTCTAATCCTAAATCTGTAAACTTCTTTTTTAGTACACCGGCAATTTCTGTTTCAAATTTTGTTTCAGAATCAATTTGAACCAATTCTAAAAATTCTTCGGTAAGTCTTTCCTGATTAACTGTGATCATTGCTGTTTATCCTCCTATGTTTAAACATCAGCTTTTTATAATGGTATATTTCCATGTTTCTTCTTCGGTCGATCTTCTTCTTTATCCTTTAACATGTCCAAAGCCTGAATTAACTTTATCCGTGTTTCCCTAGGATCTATGACATCATCTACCATACCTAGCCCAGCAGCAATATAAGGATTTGCGAATTTCTCGCGATAAGTGTCAATTTTTTCTTGGCGTGTCGCTTCAGGGGTATCACTTTCTGCAATATCTTTAGCAAAAATTATATTTGCAGCCCCTTCTGGTCCCATCACAGCAATTTCTGCGTTTGGCCAAGCATACACAAGGTCGGCACCAATTGATTTACTATTTAATGCCACATAAGCTCCTCCATATGCTTTCCTTGTAATCACGGTTATTTTTGGAACGGTAGCTTCGGAATACGCATATAAAATTTTAGCTCCGTGTCTTATAATACCCCCATGTTCCTGTTTTACGCCAGGGAAAAATCCTGTCACATCTTCAAATGTTATCAAAGGAATATTAAAGGAATCACAAAACCTTATAAATCTAGCTGTTTTATCACTAGAGTCAATGTCAAGTCCCCCAGCTAAATATTTTGGTTGATTACAGATAAGGCCAACAGATTTCCCATTAATACGTGCAAATCCAACCACAATATTTTTAGCGAACTCTTCATGGATTTCAAAGAAACTATCTGGATCGACAACCTCATTAATGATTTTTTTGACATCATAAGGTCTAGTTGAGTCATAAGGAACTATATCAGTTAACTCTGAACAAAAATTATCATCTAATTCAACTGGTTTATGGTGTGGCTTCTGATTGTTATTGTCTGGGAGATAACTAAGTAGATCACGAACAGCATCTAATGCTTCTTGTTCAGTTTCTGTTTTGAGATGGGCATTTCCGCTTTTGGAATTATGGACGTGTGCTCCCCCTAATTCTTCCGAAGAAATGTTCTCTCCTGTTACTGTCTCAATAACTTTGGGACCTGTGATAAACATTTGCGATGTTTTTTCAACCATAATCACAAAATCGGTAATGGCAGGCGAATACACAGCTCCCCCTGCACTTGGCCCCATGATGACTGAAATTTGCGGGATTACACCCGAATAAATTGAATTACGGTAAAAGACTTGTCCATATCCGTCAAGTGAAGAAACGCCCTCTTGAATTCTAGCACCACCAGAATCATTAAGCCCTATAAAAGGAACCCCATTTTTAGCAGCCAGATCCATCACGTTAGCTATTTTCTTTCCATGCATCTCTCCTAATGCTCCCCCATAAACCGTAAAATCTTGAGCAAATAGGTAAACTGGCCTCCCATTTATCTTTCCATAGCCGGTGACGACACCTTCACCTTTCCCTACAGAGTTATCCATTCCGAAATCCGTACTGCGATGTTCTATAAATGTGTTAAGTTCAACGAAGCTGTCTTTATCTAATAAGTAGTCAATTCTTTCTCTAGCAGTCAATTTACCTCGGTCGTGCTGCCGTCTAATCCTATCGTCGCCGCCCCCAAGTTCAGCTTGTCTTCGTTTATCATATAATTCATTGATTTTATCAAAGATGTCCATTATACATTCTCCTCATCGTGTTCACAAAGTTCAATTAAAACACTATTAGCAGCTTTAGGATGGATAAAGCCGACTTGAGAATTATTTGCGCCTGCCCTGGGAGATGTATCAATTAGTCGAACACCATTTTTTTTATAATAATTAAGACGTTCCTCTAGATTATCTACCTCTAAAGCAATATGATGAACTCCTTCACCTTTATTTTGAATAAATCGGTGGATGGTTGACTTTTCGTTAAGTGGCTCTAAAAGTTCTAACATAGATTCCCCTATTTTTAAAAAAGCAACTTTAACGGATTCAGACTCAACTTTCTCAACTGCTTTTAATTCTAAATTTAATATATCAGTGTAAAATGATAACGATTCTTCAATATTTTTTACTGCGATGCCAATATGGGCGATTTTTTTCGGTGCTGTATTGACCACTGATTCATCTTGATGTCCAAGTAACTCTTTAATATAGTTAGCAAGGGCGTCAGTTGATGCTCCACTTGTGAAAACTTTTTTAATGCCTTTTTCAAGCAAATAAGGAATATCTTCACTAGGAATAACGCCCCCGCCAATGACTGGTATATCACTTGCATCATGTTTATCAAGTTCCTCGATTATTTTCGGAAATAACGAATTATGTGCTCCTGAGAGAGAGGACACTCCAATAACATCAACATCCTCTTGAATAGCTGCTTGCGCTATTTGAGCTGGTGATTGTCTAAGTCCCGTATAAATGACTTCCATTCCATGGTCACGTAGAGCTTGTGAAATGACGAGTGCACCTCTATCATGTCCATCAAGTCCTGGCTTTGCAATAAGAACTCTAGTATTTGCCATCATGTTTCCCCCTATAAACCGGTGTATTCTCCAAATTCATCCCTTAATACATTACAAATTTCTCCAACTGAAGCATAGACTTTGACAGCATCTAAAATATACGGTATTAAGTTAGTTTTTTCATTTTTAGCATGTTCGCGTATTGTGACCAAGGCCTTTTCTACAGCCTCTTGGTCTCGTTTTTTGCGAATATTATCGAAACTATCAACTTGAGCTTTTTCCAGCTTTTCATCTACTTTTAATAGATCTGGGTTAACCTCTTCATCGAGTTTAAATTCATTTAAACCGACAATTATTTCTTCGCCACTTTCAATTTTCTTCTGAGTGTCATAAGCTTCATGCTGTATTTCACGTTGCATAAATCCTTCTTCCACGGCTTGAACTGCTCCACCTATTTCTTCAATTCTATCAAGATATGCTTCAATCTCTTCCTCGATTTTATCAGTTAATTCCTCAACGAAGTAAGAGCCCCCCAAAGGATCGACTGTATCTGCCACCCCACTCTCGTGAGCGATGATTTGTTGGGTTCTTAAAGCAATCCGTGCTGATTCTTCAGTTGGCAGAGATAAAGCTTCATCCCTCGAATTGGTATGTAGACTTTGAGTTCCACCCATCACTGCCGCGAGCGCTTGCAATGTTACTCTAACAATATTATTATCTGGCTGTTGAGCCGTTAATGTTGATCCTCCTGTTTGAGTATGAAAACGTAATTTCCAGCTCTTTGGATTTTGAGCTTTGTATTTATCCTTCATCAGCTTTGCCCAAATACGTCTAGCTGCTCTGAATTTAGCTATCTCTTCAAAAAAGTTATTATGAGCATTAAAGAAAAATGCTAGACGTGGAGCAAATGAGTCAATGTCTAATCCAGATTCTAGAGCTGCATCCACATACGCCATCCCATTTGCTAGTGTAAAAGCAGCTTCTTGAACAGCTGTTGAGCCAGCCTCGCGTATATGATACCCAGAAATACTAATAGTGTTGAATTTGGGAACATAAGACTGACAATATTCGAATATATTGGTAATTAAGCGCATTGACGGTTTAGGTGGAAATATATAAGTACCTCTAGCAATGTATTCTTTTAATATATCATTTTGGATAGTCCCTGTTAGCTCTTCTACAGGAACACCCTGTTTTTCCCCAACCGCAATATACATACAAAGTAAAATAGAAGCAGGTGCATTGATCGTCATTGATGTGCTCACTTTATCAAGTGGTATATTATCAAGTAGTTGTTCCATATCATGTAACGTATCTATAGCCACTCCTACCTTACCGACTTCACCTTCTGCCATTAAATCATCAGAATCATACCCAATTTGTGTAGGTAAATCAAAAGCAACTGATAAACCTGTTTGTCCTTGATCTAACAGATATCTGAAACGTTTATTAGTTTCAGACGCTGAACCAAATCCAGCATATTGCCGCATAGTCCAAAAACGGCTTCGGTACATAGTAGGCTGAATTCCTCGTGTGAAAGGATATGTATCAGGGAAGCCTAATTTTTCATTATATTCTGTATCACCCTTAGGGTAATACAGTCGCTCAACTTCAATATCAGACGATGTTTTGAAACTATCTTTTCGTTCGGGGAAGCGTTGTTGCGTTTTTTCTACCGTTTGCTTCCACTTTTGTTCTTGTTCCCGAGTGTTCATTGTTATAATTCCTCCAAACAATAATAAAGTTTTTATGATAGCGGTTGCAATCCGACAAATAAAACTTGTCTGATCCTTCGTTTCACGTTAAAATAAGGTTAGATATGCTGATTGAGGGGGATTTTAATGTCTACAAAAAAGCAAAAACAAAAGTATGTTCCAAGAAGGAAGTCTAAACGTGAAAAGCGTATGAAAGTTGCTATTTATGTTATGGTTGCTGCTATGTTGCTATCTTTATTTACCAGTGGGCTTGCGTTTTTAATATAAATAATATGTATTGTAGATTAAGACCTAATTACAATTGTAATGATGGTCTTTTTTATTAGATTAAAGATAAAGCCTTCTAATAAAATGAGGCTGACCCCCAATCTGTGAGACAGCCTCATCAATTTACAATCTATCCTTATACTTCTTCACAATGTTCTTCAAAAATATTTTGGAGCTTAGTTATAACATCCATAGCAGTAAAGCCTTCAATATCATGGCGTTCTAACATTGTAACGATTTTACCATCCTTTAAAAAAGCAAAAGATGGAGATGATGGTGGATAACCTTCAAAGTAAGTACGGGCTTCTTCCGTCGCTTCGCGGTCTTGTCCAGCAAACACAGTTACTAAATGATCTGGTCGTTTATCATAATGGATTGAATTAGCCGCGGCCGGGCGAGCTACACCACCTGCACAACCGCAGACTGAATTGATCATAACAAGGGTTGTTCCATCTCGTTTCAGCGCCTGATCAACATCTTCT
>Ga0209487_1001078_pt1 | contig 23443 bp, 19 predicted proteins | sample Poulit2012_FD_187524 | JGI IMG/M metagenome (GOLD analysis project Ga0209487, IMG submission 187524) | Agricultural soil microbial communities from Georgia to study Nitrogen management - Poultry litter 2012 (SPAdes) (version 2) | ecosystem: Environmental > Terrestrial > Soil > Agricultural land...
GGGCATCCGTCAGACCGTCCGCATCGCGCGCTTCCTCCTCCCGTACTTGAAGCGAAAAGGCGACGGTCCACATCAACAACAAAAGGCCCGAAGCCATCAGCATGAAACTCAGTGCGTATGTCATCTATCTGCAGCGTTTGCATTCTCAATTGCGCAGGGCATCCCCCGCCGGATGAAGCCTCATTAAAGCCTCATGTACGAAATGCCGCTCGCTGCCGATTGATCGCCGCCGTCTGCCGACTATACACCGCCGTTGCAACCGGAACAGAGCTATTACCACTAAGCCGTTGCTCCGCACAGTCTTCCTGATCGGGCTTCCTGATCGGTGGGTCTGATCGGTGGGCCTGACCGGTAGGCCTTCGTCCCGTGCATAACGCCGTCCGGTAAGCGGTTTGTTTTTGGGAAGAACCGGGTCAGGTCTCGCCTGTGTTCACCGCCTTGCGCCGGGACGGCGAGGGCCCGCGCTTCGCTCCCAGGCTCTTATGTCGTTTCGCCCGGACGCACAGGTCCGCGGATTTCCTGATCCTGAAACTCGCGCGGCGTCACATATTTCGCCGGTACTGTCCGCCAACCTCAAACAGCGCCGATGTGATCTGGCCAAGCGAACATACCGTCACCGTTTCCATCAATTCGGCGAAGACATTCTCGCCGGCGCGCGCAGCCTCCTGAAGCCGTGCCAGCGCCTCGGGGGCGCGATCGGCGTGCTGCCGTTGGAACGCCCTCAGATGCCGTAGCTGATGCTGCTTCTCATCATCCGACGACCGCATCAGCGCTTTGGGTGCCAGTGCCGCCTCGTCACCGGCCGCCTGAAACGTATTGACGCCAATCACCGGCAGATCACCTGAGTGCTTCAGCCGCTCATAATGCAGCGACTCCGACTGGATCTTGCCGCGCTGATACATCGACTCCATTGCCCCGAGCACGCCACCGCGATCGTTGATCCGCTCGAACTCCATCAGCACGGCCTCTTCCACAAGGTCCGTCAACTCGTCGAAAATGTACGAGCCTTGCAGCGGGTTCTCGTTCTTCGCCGTGCCGAGCTCACGATTGATGATGAGCTGGATGGCCATCGCGCGCCGCACGCTTTCCTCCGTCGGCGTCGTGATGGCTTCGTCGTAGGCGTTGGTATGCAGCGAGTTACAGTTGTCGTAAATCGCCATCAGCGCCTGCAGCGTGGTGCGGATGTCGTTAAAGTGGATCTCCTGCGCATGGAGACTCCGGCCCGACGTCTGAATGTGGTACTTCAGCTTGCGGCTTCGCTCGTTGGCGCCGTAGAGATCCCGCATGGCAACGGCCCAGATCCGCCGTGCCACGCGTCCGATCACCGCATACTCGGGATCCATCCCGTTCGAGAAAAAGAACGACAGGTTGGGCGCAAAGTCGTCGATCTTGAGCCCACGGCTCAGGTAGTATTCGACGTACGTAAACCCGTTTGCCAGTGTAAAGGCGAGCTGCGTGATCGGGTTGGCGCCGGCCTCAGCGATGTGATATCCCGAGATCGACACCGAATAAAAATTGCGGACATTCTGGTCGACGAAGTACGACTGAATGTCGCCCATCATCCTCAGCGCAAACTCGGTCGAGAAGATGCATGTGTTCTGGGCCTGGTCTTCCTTCAGGATGTCGGCCTGCACCGTGCCGCGCACCACGCTCAACGCATGCGTCCGCAAACGCTCATATTCTTCCGGTTCCAGCACGCCCCACGCTACGAGATCCCGGCCGGTGCACCCGAGAAGACCGAGTCCGCTGCCGTCGTGCGTCGCCGGCCGCGCCGCCTCGGGTCCGTTCGGACCGTAGGTTTCGTACCGTGGCCGCTCCGGTCCCAGCTTGTCGGCGATAAGGCGATCGGCGGCTTCCCAGCGTCCCTCCTCCTTCAGAAACTGCTCCACCTGCTGATCGATGGCCGTGTTCATGAACATCGCCAGAATCATCGGCGCCGGCCCATTGATCGTCATCGACACGCTGGTCGCCGGATCGCAGAGGTTGAAGCCCGAGAAGAGCTTCTTCATGTCGTCCAGTGTGCAGATCGAGACACCGGCGTTGCCGACCTTCCCATAGATGTCCGGTCGCTCATTCGGATCAAAGCCGTAGAGCGTCACCGAGTCGAACGCGGTGGACAGCCGCCGCGCTGGAAGTCCTTCGGAAACGAGGTGGAAGCGGCGGTTCGTGCGCTCGGGTGAGCCTTCCCCCGCAAACATGCGGGTGGGGTCTTCGTTGGTGCGCTTGAACGGGAAGACGCCGGCCGTGTACGGGAAGTATCCCGGCAGATTTTCAAGCAGTGCAAACCGGATGCGTTCGCCCGGGTCCTTTGTCTTGGGTAAGGCGACTCTCGGAATCCGCGTGCCGGATAGTGAGATATGAGACAGCGGCGCCGTAATGTCGCGCCCACGTACCTGGTACGTGAACTCGTCGGCCTGGTACAGCTCGGCGAGGTCATCCCAGTCCTCAAGGATGCGTCGGCACCGGGCGTCGAGCCGGCCCCACCAGTGCTCGACCATCTCGTCGAGGCGCTGCTTCAAGACATCCTGATCGTCGGACTCCCACGTCTCGACTTGCTGTCGTACGCCGACCGCTTCGCCCCATTTCCGCGCGGTCTGTACCTGCTCCTCCGCCCACGCTCTGTAATTGCGTGCCGTTTCGACGACCTCTCCCAGGTAGCGCTGCCGTCGCGGTGGGATCACGCCCAGCTCAGCCGCCGACGGTGTTTCTTTCGGAACGGTCATCTGCGAAGTACGACCGAGTGCGAACTGCGAATTGAGGTAACCCAGGACGGCGGCATAAAGACGCGTCACACCGGGGTCGTTGAACTGCGATGCCATCGTGGGGAAGACCGGCATCTCCTCGGGCGACTGATCGAACGCCGCCCGGTTTCGCTGAACCTGCTTCCGAATGTCCCGCAGCGCGTCTTCGCTTCCTCGCTTCTCGAACTTGTTCAGCACGATGAAATCAGCCAGATCGAGCATCCCGATCTTCTCAAGCTGCGTCGGAGCGCCGAAGTCGTGCGTCATCACGTAAATCGACACATCGGTCAGGTCTACGATCTCCGTATCGCTCTGACCGATACCTGCGGTTTCCAGCAGGATGACATCGAAACCTGCGACTCGGCAGACGTTGAGTGCTTCTTCAAGCGCCGCCGATACCGATCGATTGGCCTGGCGGGTTGCGAAGCTCCGCATATAAACGCGCGGCACGGCGCCATTCGAATCCGACGCCTGTGGATCGTATATCGCATTCATTCGGATCCGGTCGCCGAGCAGCGCACCACCGGTTCGCCGGCGCGTCGGGTCGACCGACAACACCGCGATCGATATATCCTCAAAATCAGTCAGGAAGCGCCTCACGAGTTCGTCCGTGAGGGTCGACTTGCCGGCGCCGCCCGTGCCTGTGATACCGACGACCGGCGGCGAGGCCATACCATCGCCCCCCGTTATGTGAGAGGCAGGCGCGGCGCGCGGGGCGCTTCTCCCGCCGACGGTAACGGGCACCGCCACATCCGCCATCTCCGCCTGTGAAAGCCGCCGTGCGATGAATCGTGGATCGTGACTTTCGGATTCCGGCTCGGCTACCACCGGTAGATCCGCAACCGGGAAGTCGCACGCCCGCATCATCGACTCGATCATACCTTCGAGGCCGAGTGATAGGCCTGCCTCCGGCGAAAAAATCTGCGTGATACCGTAGGCCTCGAGCTCCTCGATCTCCTCATTGACGATCACCCCGCCCCCGCCGCCGAAGATCTTGATATGACCCGCGCCTCGTTCGTGCAGGAGGTCATACATGTACTTGAAATACTCCATATGGCCGCCCTGATACGACGAGACGGCGATGCCCTGCACATCTTCCTGAATGGCGGTCGTGACGACTTCATCGACCGAGCGGTTATGACCGAGGTGGATGACTTCAGCCCCTGCGGCCTGAAGCATGCGCCGAATAATGTTGATGGCGGCATCGTGGCCGTCGAACAGACTGGCGGCCGTGACAAAACGAATGGGGTTGCGAGGCTGATACACGTGTCAATGGCTTGTTTTTCGGGAAGCGATACAACGCCGCACTCTGCCGGCCGTTGCCACTGAAAGCGCTTTTTCGATGAAATAACAATGCTCCTGTTACCACCGATCCACAGGCTCGCTGTCCCACGCGACAGGCATTCAGTTCGTTACGAATCCTCGCTGGAATCTGCCTGTACATTGGGGCTGAACTTTCACGCTAATACAGACAATTATGGCGAAGATCTTCGTTACGGGTGCATCAGGATTCATTGGCACGGAAATCTGCCGCGTTGCGGTCATGGAGGGGCATTCCGTAGTCGGCCTCGTCCGCACCGGCCGGCCCGAGAATGTCGACTCCTGGGCCGACCAGGTGACATGGGTACAGGGCAATGCGCTCGTTCCGGATGATTGGCGCGACGCCCTTGAAGGCGCCGATGCGGTCATCCATACCGTCGGCATCCTTCGGGAGAAATCCCAGGACGGACGTACCTATGAGCGCATCAACGGCGACGCCGCGGAGATCGTGGCATGGGAGGCCGAGCAAGCCGGCGTGGAGCACTTCGTCTTTCTGTCGGCCGAGGGTCCGTATCCGTTTGTGCCCGCCGGCTACCTGAACGCCAAACGACGCGCCGAAGGGAGTCTACGCGGACGCCAGTTCAGGGAGTCGCTGCTTCGCCCCTATCTCGTTTATGGCTCGAAGCGCAAAGGATCAGCGGTCGCTGCAGCCGTGGTCGAGCAAGGCAGCAAGCTCCCCATAGCGAATCGTGCCGCCGAAAAACGACGTCCGCTGCACGTGACGCAGGTGGCCTATGCGGCGGTGCGTAGCGCTACGGAGGAAGGATTTGACGGCGTTGTTTCAGTCGACAATATCGAATACCTCGCCGGTGACCAGTGGCGGGAGTTCGTGTCCGACGAAGACGTTAAGCTTCCCCCTGTCCTCCCCATTGCCGTCGGCGGCATCGCCGCGCTCGCAATGGCCGGTCTCGGACTGCGGTTCCTGCGCAACCGGTAGTGCGCCGGCGTTAATCGCCTACCTTTTTTCGTACGCGATAGACATCAGGTATCCGTCGGAGGCGCTGAAGACGGCCTCCCACGTGGCGCCGTTGTCGAGATTCGCAATAGCACGTCGCTCGTGGTAGTCGATCGACAACTCAACCGATCGCGTGGACTGCCGCAGACCCGTCCGACGACCTTTGAGCACGGCCTCTTTAAGCGTCCAGTAGAGAAGCGTGGTTTCGTCGGGCGGGATCGGCAGCCGGGCGGCTTCATCACGCTCGCGCTCGCTGAGGATGCGGTCTCTCAAGCGGGGATGCGGTGTGCGGATCCGCTCAACATCGAGCCCGACGGGGCGCCGGGCAAGGACGGCGGCGCCAAGGATGCCGCTATGCGAGATCGACACGCATAGCTCTTCGCCCGGCAGATAGACCGAACCGTCCGCGGCAACCTCGAGGTTTACATCGCTTGCAGGAATCCCGAGCTGCTCGGCCGCCAGTGTGCGGGCTGCGGCTCGGCCCAGAAGGAACGAGCGCCGCCGGTCGTCATGGCTGAACGATTCATACCGGCGTAACTCAGCATGGGACAAGAGTGCAATACGCTCGCTCGAGCGGTCGGCCTCGTCCCGTAACGTCCTCAGCCAGATGTCATCGGGAAGATGCATCGCGGCGTCTGCGCACCAGGTAATCAGGCTCGGCCGACCCGAGCGCGACTTTGATGCGATGCTCGACTTCTTTCATCTGCCTGATCTGCTCGTCGACGTTGCCATCCGTGATATACATGTCATGGATGTAGAGCGTCTTCAGGTCCGGCGAGATGTCGATGCTGAGCGTTCCGGGTGTCAGCGTGATGAAGTTAGCCGTGAACGTGACCTCGGCCTCGGTGTCGAAGTCCAGCGGGATCGCAATCACGCCGGGTTCGATCCGATCCTCATTCATAAAGATGACCTCTTTGGCCACGCGGAGACTCGACATCAAGAGCTCCCTGCAGAACCAGAGGAACAGGTAGATCCAGTAGAAGAAGCGGTATCCGTAGCGGTCTCCCCCGAGAAGTGGCTGCATCAGCACCAGAACCAGGTAGCCGAGGATGAAGCCGACAACGAACGTGCTCACGTCGAGCGAGCCGTTGACAAAGGCCCAGACCGTGCTCAGTAGGATGTTGAGTAGAAACTTCGATTTCATGGCCCGAGCACGCTATTGATGTAAACCGACGGATCCAGCAGTTCGGCCGCCGCCGTCGCTGCGACATCGTAGAACGGGAATGCGAAGAAGCTGATCGAAAGCGTCAACAGCGCCAGGCCCACGATCGGGATCACCATCGACATCGGGGCGCGAGGCTGGTTCTCCACACGCACAGGCGCATTGTCCGGCTGCTTCTTCAGGAATGCGTACATCCAGATTTTCGACATCGAGTACAGCGTCAACAGCCCGACAATGAGTGCCACGGCTACGATTACGTACTCGCCCAGCTCAAGCCCGGCTCTGATCAGGATGATCTTGGCCCAGAATCCCGAGAGCGGCGGAAAGCCGGCCAGCGAAAAGGCCGGAATGAGAAAAAGCACCGCTACGTAGGGCTTGTACCGGTACAGACCTCCGAGGCCTTCCAGCTCCATCGTGCCGCCGTAATGCCGGGCGACACCGGCAACGAGGAAGAGGTTCGTTTTGACGATGATGTGGTGGACGATGTAGAACACCGCGCCGACGATGGCGAGAGGTGAGAACAGGGCCAGTCCCATGATCATATAGCCGATCTGGCTGATGATATGGAACGAGAGCACGCGCCTGAACTCCATCTGGACGGCCGCACCGAGAACGCCCGTGAACATCGTCAGGCCGGCAATCCACAACAGAATCTCGTGGGTGTAGCCCACGTCTCCGATAAAGACAAGGGTGAACACGCGGATGAACGCGTAAACACCGACCTTCGTCAATAAACCTGCAAAAACGGCGGAGACAGTAACCGGCGGCGTGTGGTACGAATCGGGCAGCCACGTAAAGAGCGGAAAAACGGCGGCTTTGATGCCGAAGGCGATCACAAAGAACATCGCCACCGTCGTGACCAGGCCCTGCTGCTCGAGCGTCGGCACGATCGAACCGAGTTCGGCGAAGTTCAGCGTGCCCGTCATACCGAAGAGCATCGCGACGCCGATCAGGAAAAAGACCGACGAAACGAGGTTGAGTCCGACATACTTGAGACTTCCCGCGAGCTGTTTCTTCTCGTTTCCGAGGACGATCAGCGCAAACGACCCGATCAGCATCACCTCGAACCAGACGAAGAGGTTGAAGATATCCCCCGTCAGGAACGAGCCGCTCACACCCATCATCATTACATGATAGAACGGATGGAAGCCGAACTTGAGCCGCTCGTCGTCGACTTCGCCGATCGAATAGACAGCCACCGCCAGGTTGATCACGCCCGTAATCACGAGCATAATCGCGCTCAGGTGATCGACGACGAACGTAATGCCGAACGGCATCTCCCAGTTGCCCATCGCCGTCGCGAGAATACCGCTGCGCGTTACCTCCGCCAGGAGCGCAATGGTCGCGGCAAGGTGAAGCGCGGCGCCGACAACGCTGACAACGCGCTGCGCCGTGACGGAGCGACGCAGAAACATCGCCACGATGGCCGTTGCAACGGGGACCAGTAGCGGCAGGATAATGAGGAGATGGGTCGTCACGAGACGCTACCTATGGATCAAACTAAAGGGTCCTCTCGGAGGGCATCCGAGTCGATCGTGTCGTGAGCACGGTACGTGCGATACACGAGCGCCAGAGTGTACGAGATCAGGCCGAACCCGATCACGATGGCGGTCAGGATTAGCGCCTGCGACAACGGGTTAGCCATTGTCTCGAGGCCCACGACTTCGCCTTGAGGCACGAGGGGCGGGCCCTCCCGGCTTAAGCGCCCGAGCGTAAAGATCGCCACGTTGGCGGCGTTCGAGAGCAGCGTAAATCCGATGACGAAGCGTACAAGGCTCCGCTGCAGCATCATATAGACGGCTGCAGTAACCATGACGCCCACCACGATAGCGAGATAGAATTCCATATCGTCAGTTCGGCAACATCTTTTTGCCCTGGCTCTCCAATGAGAACAGGATGGCCATTCCGGCACCAGAGACGCCGAAGTAAACGCCCAGATCGAAAAGCAGCGCTGAACCGAGCGCATAGACTTCGCCGCCCGGGAGCGGGATGTCCACCCATACGCCGGTCAGGAAGGTATCTCCCACCAGCAGCGCAATAACACCAGCCGCCGTCGCGCAGAACACGCCTGCTGCGATCAGATCCGGCGGCTTAACACGCATCGTTTTGGCCGTTTCCGTCACGCCATAGGCAAGTGCATACATGGCAATCGAGCCGACGACGAGCAGCCCGCCGATGAAGCCTCCCCCCGACTCGTTGTGGCCGCGGAAGAAGATGAAGACGGAGAACAACAGCATGAGCGGGACGAGCACCCGCGCGGTCGTCTGTAGAATGACGGACTTAATCATCGCGCCTCTCCCTCTCTATTATCTAAGGTATCTTCCTCGACTGGCTTGCCGCGCCACTTTTCCTTGACGGTCAGCATCAGGATCGAGAAGATGCTCAGCCCCGCCATTGAGATAACGATGGTCTCACCGAGCGTATCAATACCACGAAAGTCGACGAGAATGACGTTCACGATATTGCGTCCGTGCGCCTCGAGGTAGCTGTTCTGGCGGTAGAACTCGACCACCTCGCTCGTGAACGGAATCTGTAGTACGGCGAACATCACCACTGTCACAGACAATCCGAGGAGCCCGGCTATGGCCCATTTGCCCATCCGTCCAGCCGTGGTATGTTTTACTTCAGGGTCCTTCGGCAGCTTGATCAGAACCAGCGCGATAATGACGACCGTCAGCGTCTCGACGAGGAACTGCGTCATCGCCAGGTCAGGCGCACCGAAGTTGATGTAGATGAGCGCGATCGAAAATCCGGAGACGCCCAGTACCAGCACGGCCACGATGCGCGATTTGACGAGCGCGGCCGACACACCGGCCACAATCATCGCGATGCCGATCATCCACTCGTGGGCCAGGATGTCACCGAAGGAATCCAGCGCCGGTAGGGTGATGCCGTACTTGATGATCATCGTAATCATCACCAGCAATCCCGTAAAGGCGAATGCGGTGATGATCCCATGCCGCATCACGCCCGACTGGATGAGGCTCGCCTGCTTACGCCCGAATGCCATGACACCATCCACCGTGACGTCATAGCCGTTATCCGGCGCCTGAGCAAATACGCGTTTGAAAAACGCCATCCCACGACTCTCGCGGATCTTATCCCACGCGTAATAAACGCCCAGACCGAGCGCGACCGTGATCCCGCTGAGTAGTAGTGGGATGTTGAATCCGTGCCAGAGAGCCAGGTGGACATCCACGGACGGCGCGCCCATAACGGCCGCCGCAGCCGGGCCGATGAGGCCTTCATCGACGAGTCCGGGCAAGAGCCCATAGATCAGGCCGAGTCCGGCAAGGACAACCGCGCCCAACCATAAACCTACCGATCCGTTGGAAGCCTTTCCTGCCGCTTCGCTCGGCTCGCCGAGAAACGGCTTTACGGCAACAACGCCTGCCGCACCGACGATGGCGACGTTCGCGAGGAGCGACACCACGACGAGTATCCCGTACAGCGTGCCGTGCTGAAGCGCCGCTTCGTAAACGATCTCCTTGCCGATAAAGCCGATGAAGGGCGGGAAACCCGCCATCGACAAACCAGCGACGATGGCCGCACCGAATGCGATCGGCATCGTCTTCCGCAGACCCGAGAGACTATTAACCTCGCGCGTGCCGGTTTCGTGGTCGATGGCGCCGGCCACCATGAAGAGCGATGCCTTGTAGAGCGCATGCACCACGATGAAAACGATGCAGGCCGTGATCGCCGCCTCGCCGCCCATCCCGAGCAGCATCGTGAGCAGGCCGAGCGCCATCACCGTGGAATAGGCCAGAATCTGCTTCAAGTCGGTGAAGCTCAGGCTCAGCCAGGCGCTCATCAGCATCGTAAACGCGCCGACGGCCGTCACAATCCAGATCCATTCGGGCGTACCCGACAGCGCCGGTGAAAAACGAGCAAGCAGGTAGATTCCCGCCTTCACCATCGTGGCCGAGTGCAGGTATGCGCTGACCGGCGTCGGCGCGGCCATGGCATTCGGCAGCCAGAAATGGAACGGGTACTGGGCCGACTTCGTGAATGCGGCCGCGAGCAGGCAGAGCAGGATCGGCACATAGAGTCCGCTCGACTGCAGCGCTTCCGGCTGCGACAGGATCTCCGAGATCTCGAACGAACCGGCGAGCGTCGCCATCATGATGACGCTCGCAAGTAACGCGAGACCGCCGATATTCGTCACGAGCAACGCCTGCCAGGCCGCACGGCGCGACGTGGCCGATTCGTGATGGAAGCCGATCAAAAAGAACGACGTAAAGCTGGTAAGCTCGAAAAAGACGTAGAGCGTGATGACGTTGTCGGCGAACACCATCCCGACCATTGAGGCCATGAACGCCACAAGGCTGGCGTAGAAGCGGCCCGCCTGCTCATTGCGGCCGAGATACCCCGACGAATAAATCAGGATGAAGGTGCCGACTACCGTCACGATGAGCGCAAAGAAAATGCTCAGCCCATCGACCATGAACGACAGGTTAACGTCGAACCCGGGCACCCATGGAAGAACCTGACGGATGTAGTTACCCTGGGCAACCTCCCCGAGGAAGCCGGTAAAGTACACGGTCATCGCCGCCGGCACGGCAGCCAGGACCCATCCAGTATTCTTACCGACGAAACGGTATACCAATGGCGCGCATACGGCGGCCAGGTAGCCGAGAAGAACGGAGACTAAAATCATCAGACGTGCCCGGTGGTTTGCTCGCGTTCTTCGCGCTCCTCGATGTGGTGCCGTACTTCTTCGCGGATTTCCTCACGCCGCTCCGCAAGTTGATCCACGAATGTTTTATGCCACATCGGGACTCCACTGAAGTATGCGGCACGGCCGATCATATGAGCGGCTACCGGCGCGGTGAGGATGGCGAAGAGGATCAATGCGATTGCGCGCGTCCAAACTCCGACTTCCGGATAAAGGATCATCAGCGCGATCGCCAGAAGGCCCGTGCCCAGCACACCTGCTTTCGTCGCGGCGTGCATCCGCATCATCAGGTCAGGCATCCGGATGACGCCGATGCATGCGATAAGAATGAAAGCCGTTCCGGCGATGACGAAGAACGAACTTATAACTACAGCCATGTCAATCCTCGGTCCCCGGCAGGTCTGCCCGCTCGATGTAACGCGAAAAGACCACCGTGCTCATAAACGCGATGAGGCCCACGACCAGGCCCACCTCGAGAAACACCGGCTGATCCGTTGCAATTGCATACACGATGGCGAAACCGATGCTGATGTAAGCGAGCAGGTCTACCGCCACCACGCGGTCGGCAAGCGTGGGCCCGATGACGATGCGATACGCCATCAGCAGAAAACAAACGATGTGCAGCACGGAGGCTACGGTCAGCACGATCTGCATGATAGAAGGGCTGATGATGATGGGGGCGGTGTGCCCGCTGGGCTGACGGCGTAACGACCGGGCGGTGGAATCCGCAAGGTGCATGTGGCGCTCAACCCAATGCCAGATATCGACAATGGCGAACGAATATAAAAAAGGGATGGCAAGCAATTCAGTGCTGCCATCCCTTCTTCATGGGTTTTGCGTCTGATATACTCAGCTTTTTGCGGCCTTGTAGTTCTCTGAGACCTGATCCCAGTTGACCACATTCCACCAGTTCTTGAGGTAGTCGGCGCGCAGGTTCTGGTACTTCAGGTAGTATGCGTGCTCCCATACATCCACACCCAGAATCGGCGTGTGGCCCTGCATGTAGGGGCTATCCTGGTTGGGCGTGCCGTAGACCTGCAGCTTGCCGCTTTCATCCACGACGAGCCATCCCCAGCCGCTCCCGAACTGCGTTGCCGCTGCGTTGGAGAGCTTTTCCTTGAAGTCGCTGAACGAACCGAAGGCGTCGTTGATTGCGCCGGCAAGGTCTCCGGTGGGCTCGCCGCCGGCACCCGGCTTCATCACTTTCCAGAACAACGAGTGGTTGGCGTGGCCACCGCCGTTGTTGCGCACGGCTGTGCGGATATTCTCGGGCACCGAGTCGATGTCGCGAAGAAGGTCCTCTACCGATTTCGACTGCAGGTCGGCGTTGCCTTCGAGCGCCTTATTCAGGTTGTTGACGTACCCCTGGTGGTGCTTTCCGTGGTGAATGCGCATCGTCTGCTCGTCGATGGCGGGCTCGAGTGCGTTATGCGCGTAAGGAAGGTCGGGGAGATTGTGGGCCATATCCGGTACGGATTTATGAGTGAATATGTGTAGGTACGATGCGGCGGTTGGTGCCTTCCGGCCGCACTCGGTCGGCTCAGCGGATGGGTATTGATCTGACGATGGGTACAGAACCACCGTTAACTCGACATCCGCAGCGGTAGGCGATTTCAGCCTCCGGCGAAAGGCGTCCGGCCGATCATCCAAACTGACTCACGTTCCAGCGGAAGTTTTACCTTCCTTCACTAACGGAGCGGGCGTCAGTGGACGGCTCTCTATACCCCGCTGGGCGAAAGAAGTTTATGACGGACTGTCGACGAACCGGCCGTACCCACTCAGGGGCGCACGGCCGTGAGTACGTCGTTCGATATGAACAGGTCGCTCGTCAGGTTAATGAGCGACGGCATCACGCCGAGGATAATCAGCAAGACCGCGCAGATGACGACTACGGCTCCAGCGGTACCGCCGACGGTCAGATCCTTGGCTGCGAACGCGGTAGACTCCGGCGTCTCTCCTGCGGGCTTCATCCAGAAGACGAACAGGACGCGGAGGTAGTAATACGACGAGATCGCGCTTGCCAGCACGGCAATCACGACCAGCCAGGTGTAACCTGCCGCGACGGCCGGTGCGAAGACGGCGTACTTCCCGATAAACCCGCCGAGGGGCGGGAAGCCGATGAGGCTGAACATGAAGACGCCCATCGCCACGCCGAGGACCGGGCGCATGAAGCCGACGCCGGCCAGTGAATCGAGCGTCTGTTCGCGGCCCTGCACGTCATCCCACTCCAGCATCGCGATGACTGCGAACGCGCCGATGTTCATCACCGAATACACCAGCAGGTAAAACAGCACGCCTTCGAAGGCCTCGGCAGTGCCGGCCGTGATCCCCACCAGGAGATATCCGGCATGGGCGATCGATGAGTATGCGAGCATGCGCTTGACGTTCGGCTGGACGATCGCCATGACGTTGCCCGCTACCATGGTAACGACGGCAAACACAGCGAGAACGCTGCCCCAGTCGACGCCGACAACCGGTCCGACGCCGTAGAACATGATGAGACAGAGCGCAGCAAAGGCCGCCGCTTTGGATGCCGTCGACATGTAGCCCGTAAGCGGCGTGGGTGCCCCCTGGTACACGTCCGGCGTCCACATGTGGAACGGCACGGCGCTCACTTTGAACAGAAAGCCGACGAGCAGCAGCGCGACGCCTCCCCAGAACAGGACGTTGCTGCCGGTTTCGGCGAGGCCCGGCGCGAGCTCCGGCAGATACATCGTACCTGTGGCGCCGTACATCAGCGCGATACCGTAGAGGAAGAAGCCCGTTGAAAACGCGCCGAGCACGAAATACTTGAAGGCCGCCTCGATCCCGCCGATGTTACCGCGGACGATCCCGGCCATGATGTAGAGTGCGATCGACATCGTCTCCAGGCCCACAAACACCATGATCAGGCTGTTGGCCGTTGCCAACGCGATCATGCCGAGCGTCGCAAAAAGCAGGATCGCGTAAATCTCGCCGTGTGCGTGGCCGATCCGCTCGAAGTACGGAATCGACACCAGGACCGAGAGCAGACCTGATCCGAGAATGACGAGATTGATGTAGGATGCAAAGCCGCCGATACGGATCTGATCGAAAAACACGGTTCCGCCGCCCGTGCCCAGGTTGGCGATCTCCCACACCATCGCGCCGGCCAGCGCCGCCGCCGCGATCCACGGGATGGCCGGATCATTATTGCGGAACGAATCCCACACCACAAGCACCAGGCCGACGACGCCCATCACGATGAGCGAGAACGCCCCTACCATGTCGGTGCCGATGGTGGCGAAGGCCTGCGAAAGATCGATGTCCATCTAATACCCTGTGCGTAAACCGTGGTGTGTGTTCAGACCCACGAAATGTGATCTATCCTGCGGGCAAGCTCGAGGTCGGTCCTCGTCACGGCGTTACCCGCATCATGCGTTGAGAGCGAGAGCTCGACCGTGTTATATACGTTCTTGATCTCGGGATGGTGATTCATCTCTTCGGCCACGAACGATATCCGAACGATAAAGCTGACGGCCTCACGGAAATCGCCGAACTCATAACTGCGGCGCAGCATGCCCTCCTCATAGCTCCATCCCTCGAGCTCGCGAAGTGCCTGCTCGATGTCGTTCCTGCCTAACGGCGTTCGCTCACTCATCCCCACCTCCATCCACACTTGAATCCGTTGACGTCGCCTTTGACGGCGCCTTCTCTACTTCCGCCATATACATGTGGCCGGCGTCGGCGGCTTCTATCGCCGCGACACGCTTAGCCTCAATGGTCTCGAGCAAGAAGTCGGTGGCGGGCTCGCTGCGCTCGAGGAAGGCGCCCGGCGCCAGCCCCATGTAGAGCATGAGCAGAGCCAGGGGCACCATCAGCGCGATCTCCCGGCCATTCATATCGACCAGGTTCCGGTTGGCGTCGTTCGTCAGCGGACCGTAGAACATCTGCTTGATCATGTAGAGCAGATAGATGGCCGCGAGGATGACGCCCGTCGTGGCGATAGCGATCATCACGGGGACGCCTACGACGGTGCTTCGGAATGCACCGAGCAGAATCAGGAACTCACCGACGAACCCGTTCAAACCGGGAAGGCCGGCTGAGGCCAGGGCTGAGAACACCATGAAGAAGGTCAGGATCGGAACCGTCCGTGCGATGCCTCCGAAATCCGTCATCAATCGCGTGTGCCTGCGCTCGTAAAGCATTCCAAGCAGCAGGAAGAGCGCGCCGGTCGACAGGCCGTGGTTGACCATCTGGATCATCGCGCCTTGCAGGGCTTCCGGCGTAAACGCGAAGAGGCCGAGCACCACGAAGCCGAGGTGACTAACCGACGAATAGGCGACGAGCTTCTTGGCGTCGGTTTGTGCGCGCGAGACAAGGGCGCCGTACACGATCCCGATAATGGCGAGTATGGCAAACACCATCGCCCATTCCTGTGCGGCGTTTGGGAAAAACGGCAGACAAAAACGAATGAGTCCGTACGTACCCATCTTCAGCAGCACGCCGGCGAGGATGACGGAGCCGCCCGTCGGCGCCTGAACGTGGGCGTCCGGCAGCCACGTGTGCAGCGGAAACAGCGGCACCTTGATACAGAACGCGAGCGCAAAGATCAGGAACAGCCAGGTCTGCGTGCCGAGCGGTACGTTGAAGGACAGCACCTTGTACCAGTCGGTCGTGAAGACGCCGTCGTTGACGGCAAGCCCCGCCGCGTGGCCGAGGTACAGGATGGCGGCGAGCATCAACAGCGAGCCCACGAGCGTGTATATGACGAACTTCACCGCCGCATAAATCCGGTTCTCCCCTCCCCATATCCCGATCACGAAATACATCGGGATGAGCGTGAGCTCGAAGAAGACGTAGAACAGGATGATGTCATACGATGCGAACACGCCCGTCACGCCGGTCTGCAGCAAGAGGATGAGCGCGTAGTACCCGGCGGGGTAGCGGTCGATGTAATTCCAGGATGCCAGCACGACGATCGGCCCCAGGAGCGTCGTGAGCATGATGAGCAGGAGGTTCAGCCCGTCGATGCCGACGAAGTACTTGACGTCGAGCCAGTCGGGAAACCAGCCTGCCCACTGATCGGCGAGTTGCGGTGCTGCGGTGGTCGAGACGGCCGGATCAAATCCGGCGTACAGGCCGACCGACAAGAGGAACGTGGCCGACGTAAAGATGAGCGCCGACATCCGGGCGCCCCCTGTGCTGCGCAGCATCATGGTGATGATGGCTCCGAGCAAAGGGAGGAAGATGACGATCGATGTCAGATACGGGATGTTCATCCGTTAGTAAAGTGTCTGTCCGGCGCTCTGAATCGCCCGCCTGTTAGATGATGATGAGCCCGTTAGATAAAGATCAGCAGGGCTACCAGGAGTACGACGCCTACAACCATGGCGAGCGCGTACGCTTGCACCACGCCGGTTTGCAGCATCCGAAGTCCGGCACCCACCGCGCGTGTGGTTCGGGCGAGACCATTCACCGCGCCGTCGATGACCGCGCCGTCGAACAAGGCCATGCCACGCGCGCCCACATCAACAAGCGGCTTAACGATGGTTTTCTGGTAAAGCTCGTCCCAGAAATACCGGCCCTCCCACAAGCGATAAAGCCCGCCGGTGGCGCTGCGCACCTTCTCATCGAAGGCAAGGCCGTGGCGGGTGTACATCCGCCACCCGTACAGCACCGAAAGAATCGCCACCAGCGCTCCAACAACGATGAGCACGATCTCGATCATGAGATAACCCGGTCCGTGTGCCATCAACGCAGGCTCGGCGACGGGGCCTCCATACGGCATCCCGAGGTAATGATGGATCCAGTTCTGGAAGCCGGTCATGCGGGTGACGATCGGTGCAACACCCAGGAAGCCGCCGAATACCGACAGCGCAGCGAGCACCCAGAGCGGAATCGTCATCGTGGCGGGCGACTCATGCGGCTTCACCTTATCGGCCTCCGGCCAGCGCTCTTTGCCCTGGAAGGTCAGCACGTAGGCGCGAATCATGTAAAAGCCGGTGAGCAAAGCGGTAACGAGGCCGACGGCGAAGACGAAGTACGCGAAAAAGTTGCCGTTGTAGCCGTACTCGAACGCGCGAGCGAGAATCTCGTCCTTGGACCAGAAGCCGGCCAGCGGCGGGATACCCGCGATGGCAAGCGTCGCGATGAAGAACGTAATGTTCGTCTGCGGCATGTACTTGGCGAGACCGCCCATCGTCCGCATATCCTGCGCGTCAAACGGAGGTGTGTAGGCTTCGGATGCCGGCTGAGTAGCCTCGCCGACGGGTTCCTTGCCTGTGTCTCCGCCGATCACACCGCGCTCTTGCAACTGGTGCTCGACGCCGTGCATCCCATGAATCACACTTCCTGAACCGAGGAAGAGGCACGCCTTAAAGAACGCGTGCGTCATAACATGGAAGATGGCCACGAAGAACGCGCCCACGCTGGCGGCCATGAACATGTAGCCGAGCTGCGAGACGGTCGAATACGCCAGCACCTTCTTGATGTCATTCTGGGTGATGGCGATGGTGGCGGCCATGATCGCCGTGAGCGACGCCACGATGGCAATGACCAGCATGATGTCGGGCGCGCCCAGCACCATCGGCGAGAGGCGTGCGAGCAGGTAGAGTCCGCTCGTGACCATCGTCGCGGCGTGGATGAGCGCCGAAACCGGCGTCGGGCCCGCCATGGCATCCGGAAGCCAAACGAACAGCGGGATCTGGGCGCTCTTACCGGTGGCCCCGATGAAGAGCAGCAGAATGGCCCAGTTCAGATTGGTCTGCGACATGGCGGCTGTCGGATCGGCGAGGAGCGTGCCGAAGTCAAGTCCACCCAGTTCGCGGAACAGCAGGAACATCGCCACCAGGAAGGCAGCGTCCCCGATGCGGTTGACGATAAACGCCTTGTTGGCCGCAATGCTGTTTCTGATGTCTTCGTACCAGAACCCGATCAGCAGGTATGAACAAAGACCCACGCCTTCCCAACCCAGGAACAGGACGACGAGGTTGTCGCCCATGACGAGGTTGAGCATCGCGAACATGAACAGGTTCAGGTACGCGAAGAACTTCCAGTAGCCCCGATCGCCCTTCATGTAGCCGATCGAGTAGATGTGGATGAGCGTGCCGACGCCCGTCACGATCAGCATCATGATCAGCGACAACTGATCGATGCGGTAGGCGAAGTCGAGGCTGAGTCCGCCGGCGGCCATCCACGTATAGAACGTGGCGACCTGGGCCTGGCCGTCGAAGGTTGAGAAGAGGTAGACCGTCAGGACGAACGGTACGGCAACCAGCGCGGTGGCTACGGTGCCGATGAGCGCCTCCTGCTTCCGCAACGCCGGCACAAAAAGCCCGATGATGCCGCAAAAAACGGCACCGGCCAGCGGTAGTAGGATGATCAGCCGTACCAGTGCTTCAAGTTCCATGGAGTGTTATTGGAGTACGTGCGGACGTTCCCGCTTCCAGCCGTGGGTGATCAATGACGGAAGAGACTGAACTCCGTCACATCGACGGTCTCTTTCCGGCGGAATAACGCGATGATGATGGCCAACCCGATTGCCGCCTCGGCGGCTGCGAGTGACATCACAAAAAATACCAGGATCTGCCCCGACACATCGCCGAGGGCCTGACTAAAGGCAATGATGCTCAGATTGACGGAATTCAGCATCAGCTCTACCGACATCAGCACCACGATCGCGTTGCGCCGCGTGAGCACGCCGACAACGCCGAGCACGAAAAGTATCGCACTGAGGGCGAGATACCAGTTAAGGGTGATTTCCATCAGAAGTAGCTCTGCGTGTAAAGGCTATGGCTCTTTGAAACGACGAACGCCGCTCGTATCAGGTGAAGCGGCGCTTGGCCAGGATGACCGCACCGATCGTGGCCACGAGCAACATAATGGCGATGATCTGGAGCGGCAAAGCGTACTGAGTGAATAGAACGAGACCCACGGCCCTGGCTGTGCCCGTTTCGGCGGCCGTCTCAGCGACGGGTACCGCGGGCAGCAGGTCAAAGGAAGCTGCAACCATATAGAGAAGCTGAGCCAGTACCGCGGCCCCAAGCGCAAATGCGGCGATACTTCGAGCGCTCGCGAAACTCAACTCCGGCAGCTTGCCCAGGTTGAGCAGCATGATGACGAACAGGAACAGCACCATGATGGCGCCCGCGTAGACGATAATCTGGATTACGCCGATGAACTGGGCATGGAGCGTCAGGTAGAGCCCGGCGATGCAGAACAGGTTGAGGACCAACCACAGGGCGCTCACCATCGGGTTCTTTGAGAAGATGAGCCCGAAGGCGGCGGCTATCGCCACGATCGCCAGAAGAAAAAACAAGAAGGGCGCTACCATAAAAACCGGTCCTTTCTCCAGTTCGGTCGAAGTTTGCAGGGCCGGCGGGCCCATCACAGCGGCGGAAGTTACCCAAACTGGGTGCGTCGGGCAAGGCGCGAGCGCGTCAAGCAAAGGTGAATCTGCGTTGCCCGGCGGTTCGCGGGGTCATTACTCATGCCGGGTTGCCCGCGGAAGCCGCCTCCGCTACGCCCGCTCCCTCCGGCTGCCCGTTGGCCGCGGCCACCCGCAATTTCCGCTCGTATACCTGGTTGAACATGCCGGCCGATCTCTTTGCACCCCACAGCTCCAATTGAGGATCGCTCCGCGTCTCGACGACAAGGTTAAGCGCGGCCGGCGTGAGCCATGCACGAATGCCGGTCACGATCTGGTAACGGCTCCGCTCAAGCCCTTCGGCAATGCGCAGCAGCGGTGCCAGCTTCATGATCACATTCTTGATCTCCGGCTTGAGCCGCTGAAATTGCATGTGCGTCTCCCGCGGCGGCGCGCCACGATGATAGCGCGCCAGGTGCGCCATGATCTCAATCTCGTCCGGCACAAACCCCTGCCAGTCGGACTGCATGATGAGGTACTTCGAATGCTTGTGGTGACTACTCCGACTTATATGATAGCCGATGTCGTGCAGCAACGCCGCATACTCGAGCAACTCGCGCTCGCGCATCCCCAACCCGTGCACCGGCCGGCACACATCGAATAACTGGAGGACGATAGCGGCCACATGATGCACGTGCCGCCGATCCCACCGGTAGCGGAAACCGATCTCGTGCACCGACCTTCGCCGTACATCCGTGAACGGAGCGATACGCCGCAGCCGTTTCCGGTTTCGCTCGATGTAATCCTCGACCATTCCCTCCCGCAAGGCATGCGAGGAAATGCGGATTCGTTCGACATCCAGATCCTTCAGCACTACATCGGCGAGCATGGCACCTGCCACCACCTGGTCAACACGTTTGCGGTCGATCCCGTTCATCTCCATCCGATCCCGTCGGGTCGAGGTCATGATCAGCTTGGTGACCTGACGAAACTCGGGTGCGGCGAATGGCTGCTGATAAATATTGAGGGATGGATCGCCGAAGTGGTTGAGATAGACCTGCGCAAGGTTCTCTGTCGTGCCCGATGAGCCTACGATTTCTCGCACGCCATAATCCCGCGCGGCTTCGAAGACTTCTTTGAGTTCATCCCGGTAGTGCCTACGCAGGCGGACGAACTCCTCGCGGTCGACCGGGTCCGTCGTCAGGAAACGGCCCGCCATACGTGCGGCGCCCAGCTTCAGACTTTTGCGGTAGATGACTTCATCGCTCGTGCCGACGATAAACTCAGTGGAACCACCACCGATGTCGACCACCAGCGTGGGCACGCGCATCTCGACGGCGCGGCGCACGCCTTGATAGATCAGGTGCGCCTCGAGGTCGCCGTCGATCACGCGGATCTTGATGCCGGTACGCTCACGCGCGTGGATGATAAAATCACCGCCGTTGCGGGCCTCGCGGATCGCGCTCGTGGCGTAGGCCAGATACTCGGTGACACCCCAGCCCTGCGCCAGGAGCTTGACGCGCTGCAATGCGCGGATCGAACGCTCGATGCCTTTCTTAGTGATCTGCCCGGTAAGCAAGCCATGATCGCCGAGGCGAACGACGTCTTTCAGCCGGTCGAGAATCGTGTAGGCACCGTTCGGATACGCATCGACAATGAGCGAATGGAAGGAGTTGGTGCCGAGGTCGATCACGCACAGGCGGGTCGGATGCGCGGCGTTTTCGGTGGGAAGCTCCCTGTAAGGGATGATGCAGGCCGAGCCCGTCTCAGTCAGCATGGATCATGTCACTATCTGGCACAGCGGATGTCAGGGTAGCAGAGTTACCCGGCGTGTTTCGCACGGCCTGTTTCGGTGGCCAGTTGCGTGTGGCCTCTTTCCCGCCACGCGCTCGCCCAGGTTCAGCCGTGTCTGCGACGGCTGTATCGGCATATTCAGGATACGGCATTAATGCGGAAGGCCTTTATACGAATGCCTTTCATGTACAGGCTCTGCTCTTAGTGTGACGGTTAGTGTGACGGCCGGGCTGCCTCCGCCCCGCCGTCGAGCGACTTGCGGATCCGGTCGGCGATGGCGTCCGGCTCGGCCGCATCGTCGAGATCGAACGTCAACAGATGATCGCGATTTCGGTGGATCCACTGCTGCACGAGGCGCAGTTCATCCGCCTCCTCCTTCCAGTAACGCTCCTCCGCCGGCCGGCGTCGGGCCTGGTTAACCGCATTGCGCAGGCGCTCCCACGATCCTTCCCCATTCACCTCAAACTCGTCGGTGAGCCGCCCACGCGAGACCACGAGCATGACGCGCCGGTCCGCTTTCCCTTTCCACACGGCCACCCCGTTTCGTTCAAACACGGGTCCGGCCAGGGCATGCTGCCGGTGCTGCAACTCTTCCAGCCGCTTCAACGCATCGCGGTAGTACGACGCCTGCTCAAACTCAAGCCGGCTCGCGGCCTCGCGCATGCGCTGTTCGATAACGGTGACGACCGACGTGTCGCGGCCGTGCAGGAAGTCCCGCACGCGCTGCACCTCGGCGGCATAGGCTTCCTGCGCCGATTCCCACGCGCCATCACCCTCCGCACTGCCCGCCGATGTCTCGACGCACGGCGTGAACGGACACCGGCCCATGGACGCGAGCACGCACGGCCGTCCACGGGCGAAGGCGTTGTCATCGCACTCGCGCAGCCCGAAAAATTCGTCGACGATGTGCAGCAGGAAGTCGCGCTCGCGGCGGCCGCCAAGCGGACCGAAATATTCGGCGCCGTCATCCAGCGCGACGGCGCTGGGTGTCAGGCGCGGAAACGGATGCATCTTGTCGAGTTTGAGGAAGGGGCGGTTCCGATACTCGAGCTGGGCGCGATTGTACCGCGGCGTGTGCTGTTTGATGAGCCGCGATTCGAGCAGCAGTGCGCCGAGTTCGGACGGCGTGGTCTTCCAGCCGACCTCCCTCACTTCCGACACCATTTTATGAAGCCGCGGCGGCAGGGCCTCGACGGAGCTGAAGTAGCTACGCACGCGGGATTTAAGGCTCAGCGCCTTGCCGATGTAGATGATGGCGCCGCGGGCATCCTTCATAAAATAGACACCCGGCGCATCAGGTAATTGGGGAAGGACGTCGCGCCGGATTTTGTCGAGGCCGGTGGCGGCGGCGCGGATTTGCTGGTACGATCGGTTCTGAAAAGCCAGCAGGTCGCCGAGCGTGTGGATGTTGTGCTCGTGCCGCATCACGTGGAGGAAGCGGATGAGCACCTGCGCCGTGGCCTCCGCATCGCCGAGCGCACGGTGACGTCCGTGGATGGGGATGCCATAGAAGTCCGCCACGCTCGCGAGGCCTTTCGATCGCAGGCCGCGGAGCAGCCGCCGCGCGAGCTTGAGCGTACATAAGGATTGACATTCGGGGATGTCGACCCGTGCCCGCCGGCATGCCTGTGTCACAAAGCGCCAGTCGAACGACAGGTTGTGCGCCACGAAGATGCCGTCGCCGAGGAATTCGCAAAATGCCGGCAGCACATCGGCAGCGCGCGGCTTGCCGAAGACCATCGCCGTGGTGATGCCGGTGATGCGCGTGATGCGCTGCGGCACGGCCCGCTCCGGATCGATCAGCTGGGTGAACCGCTCGATGATCTCGCCGCCGCGCACTTTCACGGCGGCGATCTCGATCAGCCGGTCGCGGTCGGCCGAGACGCCCGTCGTCTCGGTGTCGACAACCACGAAGGTGGCATCCGTCAGGTCTGTGTCAAGACCGGTGTCAAGCTCAATGGAGTCGCTCATGCCATACATCACACATTACCATTCCGCCGTATGGTACGGCGGACGGCGTCGGATGTGAAGTGCTTCAGCGGGAATCCACGGCCGCCTCGGCCCGAAGTTGATCGGTGAGCGCGTCGAGGTCGATATTCAGCAGGTCGGCGAGCGTGCGGCCGACGTATGCGTTCTCATAATTGCCAACAAAACGGTCGCTTCCGGGTCCGAACGCGTGCAGCTTCACGTCGACCGCCGTGTGCCCGTTCGTCGTCCAGCCGATGCGGGCCCGCCGCGAGATGATCCCGCTGACGGCGCTGGTGAGATGACCGGACGAACCCGCCGAGACCTCGAGAAGCGCGGCTTCGGCTTCAGTTAGATCGTCGATCCCTGCGAGTGATTGCAGCAGCACGGCCGGCGGGGTATCGCCCTCCAGCATCCGCCGCACGATCTGCTCCTGCGATGCCTGCACACGTGCGATGACCTCGGGCTCCCAGCCGTATATCGACCGGCCGTCGACATTGCGGCC
>Ga0209487_1001079_pt1 | contig 23438 bp, 25 predicted proteins | sample Poulit2012_FD_187524 | JGI IMG/M metagenome (GOLD analysis project Ga0209487, IMG submission 187524) | Agricultural soil microbial communities from Georgia to study Nitrogen management - Poultry litter 2012 (SPAdes) (version 2) | ecosystem: Environmental > Terrestrial > Soil > Agricultural land...
AGGTGCATTTCCTCGGCCACCACCTGCCGCTGCAGCAGGGGTGCCAGCTCCAGATCCAGGTGAATCCGGCCGGCCTCCACCAGGTTGTGCATGGGCGAGCTGGGGTTGGTCACCTGCAAGCCATGGAGCGTCAGCGAGGTGGGGTAGAGATGGAAGCGGACTCGCTCCAGCTCGACCCTGGCCTTGACCTCCCGGGTCGCCTCCCGCTCAATCACCCACTGGATTGCCCGGTCCACCAGCAGCCAGTACGCCAGGGCCACCAGTACCAGCAGACCGACCAGAACCTTCAACCAGCGCTTCATATCTGTCGACTCCCCACCTCGTTCAGGACCGCTGCCGCCTCGGTGGTCTCCAGCGGTTCAATCACCCGCTGCCCCGGCCACCAGGGCCCGGCGCAGCGCCTTCATCGCCAGGCCGCGGTGGCTGATGCGATGCTTGCATTCCGGCTCCAGCTCTGCCGCCGTGGCATCCATTTCCGGCACCCAGAACAGCGGGTCGTAGCCAAAGCCGCCCTCGCCCCGGGCCCCACTGAGTATATAGCCCTCCCACTGCCCCTGGCAGATCAGCGGCGCGGGGTCGTCGGCGTGGCGCAGCAGGACCAGTGCACAGTGAAACCGGGCCGTGCGCTGGGGGGCCGGCACCTCGGCCAGGGCCTCCAGCAGGGCCCGATTGTTGTCCTCGTCGTCGGCCTGCTCCCCTGCAAACCGGGCAGAGTGGATGCCCGGCCGCCCCTGGAGGGCATCCACGACCAGCCCGGAGTCGTCGGCCAGGGCCGGCAGCCCGCTCAGTCTGGCGGCATGGCGGGCCTTGAGCAGGGCATTCTCGACAAAGGTCGGGCCGGTCTCCTCCGCCTGGGTCAGCTGCAGCTCGCCCTGGGAGCGCAGGTGCAGCCCGGTGTCTGCCAGCATGGCCTGCAGCTCTTCCAGCTTGCCGGGATTGCCGCTGGCCAGGATGACTTCAGAGAGAGTGGCGTCCATCACGGCTCCCAATAGACGGTGTGGGTGAACTCCAGGGGGTAGGCCGCCTCACCGGCGCCGCCAGGCTGAACCTCCAGCCGGAAGGTCAGCAGATCCTCCCGGCCATGGCTGAAGTCGGCGATGTAGTAGATGGCGCCCCGCTGTTCCAGCTCGCGAAAGCTCAGCTCGTGTCGATGCACCAGATCCGCGCGCGTGCCGGTGACCAGGGCCCGGCTGGGAGTGCTGTCGAATTCCTCGCCCCGGCGCACCGACACCATGACCAGGGAGCGGTTGCGCGCGCGCACCACCCCATAGGCCGCGGCGATGTCCGGCTGCAGGAAGGTGCTGGGCATGACCTGGTAATGAATGCTGTACTCGCCATGGCGCACCATGCGTCCATCTTCCTGGGCCCAGACCGGACTCCCCAGCACTGCCCAGCACCACAACAGCCATGTCAGGCCATGGCGTCCTGTTCTCTTCATGCTCGGCCTCCTCAGCGACGCATGTGATAGATGGCCGTCAGGCCAAACAGATTGGGCCACCAGCGGGCCGCCAGGGTGCGGCGGTGGCGGGCGCTGACCACGTGGCGGGCGGTGACCGCAATGCGCTTCTTGTGGCAGAGCGCATCGAAGTCACGCACCGTGCAGAAATGGATGTTGGGGGTGTCGTACCAGGTATAGGGAAGATGTCGGGAGACCGGCATCCGCCCCCGCAGCGACAGGTGGAACCGGGCCTGCCAGTGGCCAAAGTTGGGAAAGGTAACGATGCACTGTCGCCCAACCCGGAGCATTTCATCCACCATGCGGTGGGGGTAGCGCAGCGTCTGCAGGGAGTTGGTCATGACCACGACATCAAAGCTGTCGTCGCAGAAATTGTCCAGCCCCAGGTTGAGGTCCTGCTCCACCACCGACAGCCCCCGGCTGATGCAATAGGTCAGGTTGTCGGGATCGATCTCCACGCCCAACCCCTCCACGCGCCGCTCATCCCGCAGCAGGGCCAGCAGGGCGCCATCCCCGCAGCCCAGGTCCAACACCCGGGAGCCGGGGGCAATCCACTCCTTGATCAGCTTGAAGTCGGGGCGCATCAGCCACACTCCGCAGCGACATTGAGCATGTAGGCAGCAAAGACATCCCGGTAGCGGGGAATGGGCATCAGAAAGGCATCGTGGCCGTGATCGGCATCGATCTCCGCATAGCAGACCCGCCGGCGGGCGGCGATGAGGGCGTCCACGATTTCCCGCGAGCGGGCCGGCGAAAAGCGCCAGTCAGTGGTGAAGGAGATCACCAGAAACGAGGCCCGGCTCTGCTCGAAGGCCGCCACCGGGTCATCGCCGTAGTCCCGGGCCAGATCAAAGTAATCCAGCGCCCGGGTCATCAGAATGTAGGTGTTGGCGTCAAAGGTGCGGGCAAACTTGCCCCCCTGATAGCGCAGATAGCTCTCCACCTGAAACTCGATCTCGCCCTCGGAACCCGGCAGCAGGTCGCCATTCTTCAGGTCGCGGCCGAACTTCTGCATCATGCCGTCGGCGGAGAGATAGGTCACATGCCCCACCATGCGGGCCAGGGCCAGGCCGCTGCGGGGATAGGAGTCTCGCTCCAGATACCAGCCGCCATGCCACTCGGGATCTGAGGTGATGGCCTGGCGGGCGATCTCGTTGAAGGCAATGTTCTGGGCGGACAGCTTCATCGCCGAGGCAATGGTCACACAGTGGCGCAGCTCGTCGGGGTGCATGACTGCCCAGCGCATGGCCTGCATGCCCCCCAGGCTGCCCCCGACCACCGCCGCCCACTGGTCGATGCCCAGATGCCGCATGAGCCGTCGCTGGCTCTCCACCCAGTCGCGACAGCGGAGCAGGGGAAAATCCGGCCCCCAGATGCGCCCGGTCTCGGGATGGATCGAGGTGGGGCCGGTGGAGCCGTGACAGCCGCCGAGGTTGTTCAGCGAGACGACAAAGAAATGTCGGGTGTCGATGGGCTTGCCGGGACCAATGTAGGCATCCCACCAGCCCGGGCGCCGGTCCTCCCGGGTATGGTAGCCCGCAGCGTGGTGATGACCCGACAGGGCATGGCAGATGAGCACCGCATTGCTGCGCTCGGCGTTGAGCTCGCCATAGGTTTCATACACCAGCTTGAAGCCGGGCAGTGTCCTGCCACTGGCCAGGGTCAGCGGCTCGTCGAAGTGATGACTTCGCGGGCTGACCAGACCGACGCTGTCGGCAGCAAATGGAGCCATAACAACTGAGAGTCCATGTCTGAGGCATCAGGGCCCGACTCGCGCCGGGGCTCATCCTCCAGGGATCGACCCCGGGCGCTTCAGCCCCAGCCGGGCCGGCAGCTTCCTGGGCGCCGTGATGCGCACGGTCTTCTGTCGCGAGGTCTCGCCCTGAACAACACTGACATCGCGCCTGGGCACCCCGAAATGCTCCGCCAGGAAGGCCTCCAGGTAGGCATTGGCACGGCCCTCCACCGGCGGTGCACTGATGCGGACCTTGAGCCGACCACCGTGGTGGCCGGCGAAGCCATCGCTGCGAGCCCTGGGCTGCAAGTGGCAGTACAGCAACAGATCCTGCCCCTGCCAACGGTACCACAATTCACTCATTTCGCGACGTCAGCTCCTGCTCTCCTCTCCTCGATGCACCCCGCGGAGACAGCCGGCCGCTGCGGCCGGCGCCCTTTTCCATGGCCCCGCTAGATGCCCATCATTAGCCCCGCCGGCAGATTCACCGCCATGGCACCATGGCGCAACAGCACCTGGACCACATTGATGGCCAGAAACACCAGAATGGGGGACAGGTCCAGCCCGCCCAGGGGGGGCAGCAGTCGACGAAACGGGGCCATGACCGGCTGCACCAACTGATGGAGCAGCAGCACGGCCGGGTGATGGCTGCCCGGGGCCACCCAGCTGAGCACGATGGCGGCCAGCACGGCAAAGAAATAGAGGTTCAGCACCATGCCGGCCACCCCCAGCAGCGACCACAGCAGCAGGGTCACCACGCTGGGCAGGGGATGGTTCAGCAGGCTGATGATCAGCGCCAGGCCGGCCGCCTGCAGCGCCACGGCCAGAGTCAGTGCCGCCAGGTCGATGCCGGCCAGCCTCGGCATGGCTCGCTGCAGGGGCCGCAGCAGGGGGTTGGTCACGCGCACCAGCGCCTGGGATATGGGGTTGTAGAAATCCGCCCGGGCGACCTGCAGCAACAGGCGCAGCAGCAGGGCCAGCACATACAGGCTGACCAGGGTGCGGGTGATGAGCAGAACAACGTCAACGAATGCGGCCATGGTCGGCGGCCTCCTCTGCCTTGGTGGTGGACCGGGTGGCGCCAAACTCCCGGGTCAGCTCTGCCGAGCGGTCCCGGGCCGCCACCAGCGCTCGGTGAAACAGCGATCTCAACCCGCCCTGCTCGAGGCAGTGGATCGCCTGCTCAGTGGTTCCTCCGGGGGAGGTGACCCGGCGACGCAGCTCGGCGGCCTCGACGCGCTCGCCGACCGCCATCTGCGCGGCACCCAGGGCAGTCTGCCCGACCAGCCGCCGGGCCTGGGCCGGGCTGAGTCCCAGCTGCTCGCCAGCTGCCTGCATGGCCTCCATGACCAGGAAAAAATAGGCCGGCCCCGACCCCGAGACCGCGGTCACGGCATCCAGCAGGGCCTCCTCCTCCACCCAGAGCAGCTCGCCGGTTGGCGCCATGACCTGCTCGGCCAGGGCGCGCTGACTGTCCTCTGTGCCCGGGCCGGCATACAGCGCCGCCATGCCCGCCCCGACCAGGGCCGGGGTGTTGGGCATGCAGCGAACTACCGGTACGTCGGGGCCCAGCCACTGCTGCAGGCTGGCACAGTCAATGCCCGCGGCGATGGAGACCACCACCGGGGCAGCGGTCGCCAGCGCCGGGGCCAGCTCGCCGGCTACCGCCGCCATGACCTGGGGCTTGACTGCCAGCACCACCACGTCGGCCCCGGCCACGGCGGCGGCATTGTCCGGCGCCAGCCTGACTCCCCGGGGTGCCAAGGCTGCCAGGGCCGCCTCGACGGGGTCGCTGACGGCGATGTGCTCTGCCGGCAGGCCCCGGTTCAGCAGGCCACCAATGATGCTGCCGGCCATGTTGCCGGCACCGATGAATGCTATGCGGGGTGGTGCCACGGTGTCCTCCTCGTCATCCGGCGCGCAGTATATCAACTGTGCTCCCTCGGGGCGGCAAGCGGATGGCTCCCCACAGCTCTGCTATATTCTCTGGGACACGAAGCGGCCCCAAACCCGACCAGGGCAGCCCCTGCGTTCGGCGCAGGCGGCCGCGCTTCCCGTCGGACCAGCCCGGGACCAGCCCGCCCGGCAACTCAGGACCCCTGCATGGACATCACCGAACTCCTCGCCTTCAGCGTCAAGCACCAGGCCTCGGACCTGCACCTGTCAGCAGGTCTGCCCCCCATGATCCGCGTCGACGGCGACATCCGCCGCATCAACGTGCCCCCTCTGGAACACAAGCAGGTGCACGCCCTGATCTACGAGATCATGAACGACAAGCAGCGCAAGGACTACGAAGAGCATCTGGAAACCGACTTTTCCTTCGAGGTCCCGGGCATCGCCCGCTTCCGGGTCAACGCCTTTCACCAGAACCGGGGGGCCGGCGCCGTGTTCCGGACCATTCCCTCCCGGGTGCTGAGCATGGAAGAGCTGGGCATGGGCCAGGTGTTTCGCGACATGGTCATGCAGTCCCGGGGGCTGATTCTGGTCACCGGCCCCACCGGCTCGGGGAAGTCCACCACCCTGGCCGCCATGGTCGATCACATCAACGAGAGCCGCCACGATCACATCCTGACCATCGAGGACCCCATCGAGTTCGTCCACGAGTCGAAGAAGAGCCTGGTCAACCAGCGGGAAGTGCACCGGGATACCCTGGGCTTCAACGAGGCCCTGCGCTCCGCCCTGCGGGAAGACCCCGACATCATCCTGGTCGGCGAACTCCGCGACCTGGAGACCATCCGCCTGGCCATGACGGCAGCGGAGACCGGCCACCTGGTCTTCGGGACCCTGCACACCACCAGCGCGGCCAAGACCATCGACCGCATCATCGACGTCTTCCCCGCCGAGGAGAAGTCCATGGTGCGCTCCATGCTGTCGGAATCCCTGCAGGCAGTGGTCTCCCAGACCCTGCTGAAGAAGACCGGGGGAGGCCGGGTGGCCGCCCACGAAATCATGATTGGCACCCCGGCCATCCGCAACCTGATCCGGGAGGACAAGGTGGCCCAGATGTACTCCGCCATCCAGACTGGGGCCGGCGTCGGCATGCAGACCATGGACCAGTGTCTGCAGGAGCTGGTGCGCAAGGGGGTCATCAGCCGCGACATCGCCCGCACCAAGGCCGCCTTTGGCGAGCAGTTCTGACCGCCGACCACCACGCCGGAGACCACGACATGGACATGGAGCAACTGCTGCGCAGGATGGTGGAGAAGGGGGCCTCGGACCTGTTCATCACCGCCGGTGTGCCGCCCTCGATGAAGCAGCACGGCCAGATTCTCCCCATCACCGCTCGACCGCTGACCCCCGAGCGCACCCGGGAAGTGGTGCTGTCGGTGATGAACGAGGCCCAGCGCCGGGAGTTCAACGCCACCCGGGAGCTGAACTTTGCCATCAGCGCCCGGGGCATCGGCCGCTTTCGGGTCAGCGCCTTCTATCAGCGCAACCTCTGCGGCATGGTCCTGCGCCGCATCGAGACCCACATTCCCCGCATTGAGGACCTGGGGCTGCCGGACATCATCAAGGAGCTGGCCATGACCCAGCGCGGCCTGGTCATCCTGGTCGGCGCCACCGGTACCGGCAAGTCCACCTCCCTGGCCGCCATGGTCGGCCATCGCAACCAGAACTCCCGGGGCCACATCATTACCATCGAAGACCCCATTGAGTTCATCCATCGCCACGCCGGCTGCATCGTCACCCAGCGGGAAGTGGGCATCGACACCGACTCCTTCGACGTGGCGCTGAAGAACACCCTGCGCCAGGCGCCGGATGTCATTCTCATCGGCGAGGTGCGCACCCGGGAGACCATGGACCACGCCATCGCCTTTGCCGAGACCGGTCATCTGTGCCTGTGCACCCTGCACGCCAACAACGCCAACCAGGCCCTGGACCGCATCATGCACTTCTTCCCCCCGGAACAGCACTCCCGGCTGCTCATGGACCTGTCGCTGAACCTGCGGGCCATCGTCGCCCAGATGCTGATTCCCACCCCCGATGGCGAGGGGCGGCGGGCCTGCATCGAGGTGCTGCTGAACACTCCCCTGGCCGCGGACCTGGTTCGAAAGGGCGCCATCCACGAGCTCAAGGAACTGATGAAGCGCTCCACTGAACAGGGCATGCAGACCTTCGACCAGGCGCTGTTCGACCTCCACCAGGCCGGTGAGATCACCTATCGCGACGCTTTAGCCCACGCCGACTCTCCCAATGATCTGCGGCTGATGATCAAGCTGGGCAGTGCCGATGCCGACGCCCTCGGCGACACCGCCGCCGGCCTGGAGCTGGAGCGCACCGAGGACGACCACCCCGGCATGATGCTGCGACCCTGAGCCGGACGGGCGCCCCGAAGCCCGGGCATTGTCTTCTGCCGCCACAGGCTCTAGGGTAGGGTCCCGCCCCGACCTTCGCTGCCATGCCCCTGACGCCCATCGCCTGCATTGCCAACTGGCGCCAGCTGCCGCCCCGCCGGGCCAAGGCCTGGCTGGCCCGGTTCAGCCCCGCCGAACAGCGCCGCCTGGAACGCTTCGCCCACGAGGATGCCCGCCGCCAGTTCATCGCCGGCCGCTGTCTGGCGCGCGAGCTGCTGTCCCTCCAGGCCCCTGAAACGGAGCGCTGGCAGCTGGCGGCATCGGGCCCGCCCCACATTGCCCAGCGGCCCGACTGGCAGCTGAGCATCAGCCATAGTGGCGACTGGATCGGGGCCGCGCTGGGACCTGCCTCCATCGGCATCGACCTGGAGGCCACCCACCGGCCCCGGCGGCATCTGGCCATTGCCCGCCGGTATTTTCATGACGAGGAAGCCCGGGCCCTGGCGGCGCTGGCGGGAGCGGAGCGGGAACGGCTTTTTCAATACATGTGGACTGCCCGGGAGGCCTACCTCAAGGCGCTGGAAACCGGCATCGCCGACGGACTGAAGCGCCTGCGGGTGGAGGCGAGGGCGGGGGCGCCGCCCCGGGTGGTGCTCTGCGACGGCAACCAGGGCTGGCGGTTTCACTACCAGGCCCGCGACGGGCTGGTGACCTGTGTGGCCTGGCAGGGCCCGCCGCTGACTCTGGGATGCTGGTGCTGGCGCCGCCTCAGGATGCTGCCAGTCGACGGCGGCCCGGCATCGGCAGCGCAGGCAGACCCGCGGTGCTGACCTCCAGGCCGCGCTGGAAATAGCGGCTGCTGAGGGCCGGCTCGCCCAGATGGGCCAGCAGACGACCCAGCTCGGCGCAGCCCTCGGCGCTCTCCTCCAGCTTGAGGCTGGCCTCAAAATAGTCCCGGGCCTTGCCCCACAGCTCGTTGCGCAGTGCCAGCCGCCCCAGGGCCAACAGCAGCACCGCATCGCTGTTGCGCTCGGTCAGCCACTGCTCCGCCACCAGCAGCTGGCGCTGGGGGTCGGGCCCCTCGATCAGGCCATAGAGCCGCACCAGCTCCGGGTCCCAGCTGCGCTTGAGCTGCTGCTGGAGCAGGGCCATCGCCTCGGCCTCGGCCCCACGGGCCAACAGCTGCCGGGCATAGTGGCCCACCAGCTCCGGGTCCTGGCGCAGCGCTCGCGGCATGCTGCGCCACAGCTGGTGCAAGCGACGCCCCTCGTCCTCTCCCTCGCGGGCACCCAGCACCTTCAGCTGGGCTCTGTAGGCCTCCCGCTCCAGAGTCTGCAGCTCGACCGGGGGCAGCACGCCATGGCGGTGCAGCTCGGGCAGCAGCTCCAGCAGGCTGGGCCAGTCCCGGAGCCCGACATAGACCCGCTGCAACAGGTCCAGCACGTAGGGATGGCGCCCGGCGTGGCGGCGCGTGCGCTGCAGCGTGGCCAGGGCATCCTCCAGCAGCCCCTGCTCCAGCAGCAGCTCGGCCCGCACCAGATCCACCGCCACCCCTGCACCGGGGGCGCTGTCGGCGGCCCGGGCGAGGTCGCCCTGGGCCGAGGCCCAGTCGCCCAGGGCACTGCTGGCCCGGGCCGCGGCCAGGTAGTGCAGCAGCGGCTCGTCGCTGTGCTCTGCAGCCCGTTCCAGCAGCCGGCGGGCCCGTCCCCAGCGGCCTTCGATGTAGGCGATGATCGCCTCGGTGGTGCGCTGCTGCTGACGCCGGTGCCGGCGGCGGCGCCACCAGCTGCCGCTGCGCAGGCCCAGGCGCAGCCCGCCGCGCAGCCATCGCAGCATCAGCCACAGCAACGCCAGGCCCAGCAAAAACAGCGCCAGGGCCACCCAGATGCTCGTCTCCAGACTGTAGCCCCCATAGGCCACCAGCACGTAACCCGGGTCGCTCTCGATGGCGGCCACCAAGGTCCCGGCGACCACGAGGACGGCCAGAACCGCCAGAAACCCACGCTTCATGGCTGTGCCTCCCCAGCCGGGTCCTCGCTGGCCGAGCTCTTCTCGTCGAGCTCTTCAGACCGGCTCCCCCCCTGGCGCTGCTCCAGGTAGTGGGCCAGCCGCCGCCGGGCCTCGCCCACGGTGGGCACTTCGGCCCGGATGTCGGTCCGGGCCAGCGATTCCAGGGCCTGGACCAGGCGCTTCGTGCGCTCCGGCTCAGCCAGGTAGTGTCGCTCCAGCCACTGCTGTGCCTGCTCCAGGCTCTGGCGATAGGGCTCGGTCCTGCCCTGCAGCAGCGCCAGCCGAGCCTGGCCCAGCATCCGCTCGAGATTGAACCGCACCAGCTGCTCGGTGGCGGGCTCCAGCAGCACCTCGGGCGGCACGTCCCGGCGCTGGATGCGGATGTAGCGGGACAGTCGCTGCCAGGCCGCCGTCAGGCCCAGTTCGACCCGCTCGCGCCAGCCTTCATCGGCGTCGGGCGCTTCCGTCGCGGGCTCCCACCGGGGCTCGGGCATCAGCGGCAGGGCCTCTGCCTGCTCGGACAGAGCCGACAGCCGCAGGAACAGGCCATCGACATCCACTGCCGGCATGGCCTCCAGCGCTGCCATCTCGTGGGCCAGGGCTTCGCGCACGGGATAGAGGTCGTCATCCTGTTCCATCCGCAGCAGGTCGTCGGCCTCCTGCAGCGCCCGCAGGGCCACCTCCCGATCGCCCACGGTCTGCAGCCGCTGCCGGGCCAGCTGCAGTAGATACTCCGCCTCGGCCAGGCGCCACAGGCTGCGATCGGTCTGGGCCAGGGCATTCCACTGCCGGCTCAGTCCCCGCAGGGCCGCGGCCTGGCTCTCCTGTCGCTGCGCCAGATCACGGAGCTCCTGCCGGGAGCGAGCGCGCTCTTCCTCGGCCTCTCTGAGCAGGTGCTGGCGGGCGCTGTCCAGGGCTTCCAGGTCCTCGCGCAGCACCAGCAAGCCGGCCTGGCTGTGGTCCTGTTGCTGTCGGCTCTGGTACTGCAGCCAGCCGCTGCTGCCCAGGGCCAGCAGGCCGACCAGCAGCGCCAGCACGGCCAGGGCCCGCCCTCTGCCGCGGGGCGGGGGCGTAGCGGCCGGCAATGCCGGGGGGCCCACCCTGTCCTTCCTGCTGGAGTCTGATGACGAGTCACTCACGGCCGGGGCCTCCCTCTGCTTTGGTCATTGTTCTTCTCTGCCCTGCTCCCGCGGCCACCATTGCTGCAGGGCCGCTACCGTGGCTGCCGTACTCGCATTGGCCGCCACCTGCAGTCGAAAAAAGCCGGCCCTCCGCGCCAGCTCTGCCACCCGATCGCCGGGCAACAGCAGCGTGGCCTTCAGGTCGGCAGGATCCCTGCCCGCGCCGCGCCAGATCTGCTCCAAGTGAGCCAGACTCTGGCCACTGCTGACGCCGATGACATGGGCCTGCTCTGCCGCTGCCAGCAGCCGGGCTGCCTCGGCGGGGGCCGGGGGCCGGCGGCGGTAACACTCCATGAAATCCACCTCGCCGCCACGGCGACGCAGGGACTGGGCCAGAAAATTGCGCCCTCCCACTCCGCGAATGATGAGCACCCGCTGGCCATCGAGGCGCTGCCAGTCCGGCTCTGCCAGCAGGGCCTCGCTGTTCATTGCGCCGCCGGGCTGGCTGGCAGGCAGGCCCCGCTCGGCCAGGGCCCGGGCGGTGGCCACCCCCACTCCGAACCAGCCCTGCTGCAGGGGCCACTGGGGCCAGAAATTCTCCAGCCAGTCCAGGCCATGCTCCACCGCCGTCACGCTGACACAAACAATGCGCTGATAGCGGTCCAGCTCCAGGGCGAGCTGCCGGTTTCGCTGCAACAGTGCGCTGTCCCGGCGCGGGTCCAGCGGGTCGATGACCAGCAGCGGGTGGTGGGCAACTGCGGCGCCCTGGCTCGCCAGGCTCTGGCAGAGCTCATCCGCTCGCTCTCGGGGCCGGGTAATGAGCACCTTCAGCCCGGTCAGGCCGTGCTTCACGACGGTGCCTCCGCTCAGTCCGACCCGGACTCCGCCGCCCGATACACCCGCTCCAGAATGGCGCCGGCACCCTGGCCCAGCAGATCCTCGGCCACCTGCACGCCCAGCTCCTCGGGCTGCTGTGCGCTGCCCCGGGCCTCGGCGGTCAGCACGACCGAGCCGTCGGGCTCGCCCACCAGGCCCCGCAGCCACAGGCGATCGGGGGTCTCCAGCACGGCATGGCAGGCGATGGGCACCTGGCAACCTCCCTCCAGCCGGCGATTCAGGGCTCGCTCGGCACGCACCTTCAGCGCGGTGGGCACGTGGTGCAGGGGGGCCAGCAGCTCGGCCAGCTCCTGGTCATCACTGCGTATTTCCACACCGACGGCCCCCTGCCCTCCGGCGGGCAGGCACTGTTCGGGAGCCAGCAGGCTGCGGATCCGCGAGTGCAGCGCCAGCCGGCGCAGGCCCGCAGCCGCCAGGATGATGGCATCAAACTCGCCGTCGTCCAGCTTGCGCAGGCGAGTCTGGACATTGCCCCGCAGGTTGAGGATTTGCAGATCGGGGCGCAGCGATCGCAGCTGGGTACCCCGGCGCAGGCTGGACGTGCCCACCCTGGCGCCCTGGGGCAGGGCATCCACATTCTCGTAGCGCGGGCTGACGAAGGCATCCCTGGGGTCGTCCCGCTCCATGATGATGGCCAGCTCGAGGCCGGGCGGAAATTCCATCGGCACGTCCTTCATCGAGTGGACCGCCAGATCGGCGCGGCCCTCCAGCATGGCCTGCTCCAGCTCCTTGACGAACAGCCCCTTGCCGCCGACCTTGGCCAGGGGGGCGTCCAGCAGCTTGTCGCCCCGGGTGGTCATGGCCACCAGCTCCACCTTCAGGTCCGGGTGATGCCGGCCCAGGGCCTCGGCGACGTGCTCCGCCTGCCACAGGGCGAGGGGGCTCTTGCGGGTGGCGATGCGCAGGGTGCGGGTCATGGTTCCTCATCGAGTCAGATTCCGGTGGAAGACCGCCTCGCTCCCGCCGGGAGGGGCTTGTCTGCACTGTCGTCGCATGATACGGAAGCCGTGGCAAAATGTCCTGCAGCACGGCGCCATTCCAGCCGACCCGCCGCGCAGCAAGGCGCCGCCTCCGCTATACTGCGCACCGTCATTCTCTATAGCGAAGCAGGTTCATGAGCCAGTCCAACGATTCCGCCAAACTCTGGGGTGGGCGCTTTGCCGAGCCCACGGATGCCTTTGTCGAACGCTTTACCGCCTCGGTGGATTTTGATCGGCGCCTGTATCGACAGGACATCGAGGGCTCCCTGGCCCACGCCCGCATGCTGGCCCGCGCCGGAGTGCTGACCAGCGAGGAACTGACCCGCATCGAGGAGGGCCTGGCCCAGGTTCGGGAAGAGATCGAGAGCGGCGCGTTCCAGTGGTCCGTGGCCCGGGAAGACGTGCACATGAACATCGAGGCCCGCCTCACCGAGCTCATCGGCGATGCCGGCAAAAAGCTGCATACTGGCCGCTCGCGCAACGACCAGGTGGCCACCGACATCCGCCTCTACCTGCGGGAGGAAGCCGACGGCATCTCCGCGGAGCTGACCCGCCTGCAGAAAGGTCTGGTGGCGCTCGCCGAGCGGGAGGCAGACAGCATCATGCCCGGCTTTACCCACCTGCAGACTGCCCAGCCGGTGACCCTGGGCCACCACCTGCTGGCCTGGAATGAAATGCTGGAGCGGGACTACGAGCGACTGCAGGACTGTCGCCGCCGCCTCAACCGCTGTCCGCTGGGCGCCGCAGCCCTGGCGGGCACGACCTTTCCCATCGACCGGGCCTATACTGCCGAGCTGCTGGGTTTCGAGCAGCCCACGGAGAACTCGCTGGACTCGGTGTCCGACCGGGACTTCGCCATCGAATTTGCCGCCTTCGCCAGCCTGCTGATGACCCACCTGTCCCGCTTTTCCGAAGAGTTGGTGCTGTGGACCAGCGCCCAGTTCCACTTCATCGATCTGCCGGACCGCTTCTGCACCGGCTCCTCCATCATGCCCCAAAAGAAGAACCCCGATGTGCCCGAGCTGGTGCGGGGCAAGACCGGCCGGGTCAACGGTCACCTGATCAGCCTGCTGACCCTGATGAAATCCCAGCCCCTGGCCTACAACAAGGACAACCAGGAGGACAAGGAGCCCCTGTTCGACACCGTCGACACGGTGCGGGACTGCCTTCGGGCCTATGCCGACATGGTGCCCGCCATCCAGCCCCGCAGGGAGGTGATGCGGGAGGCGGCCCGGCGGGGCTATGCCACGGCCACCGATCTGGCCGACTACCTGGTGCGCAAGGGCGTGCCCTTCCGGGATGCCCACGACATCGTCGGCCAGTCCGTGGCCCATGCCATCGAGCAGGGCCTCGATCTGGCAGAGCTGGAGCTGGCGACGCTGCAGCGCTTTGGTCCCATGATTGACGCCGACGTGTTCGAGGTCCTCACCCTGGAGGGCTCGGTGCAGGCTCGCAATCACTACGGCGGCACGGCTCCCGAGCAGGTCCGCCAGGCGGCGGCCCGGGCTCGGCAGCGGCTGGAAAACCGCCCGGCGGCACATCGGCAGTGAGTCCGCCCGGATTCCAGACGGCAAAAAACCGGCGCGGCGGGCTGTGGTGAACAGCCGCCGGGCCGGTCGGTGCGGGCGCTCCGGACTTACTTGATCCGGGCTTCCCGATAGATGACGTGCTTGCGAACCACCGGGTCGTACTTCTTGAATTCCAGCTTTTCAGGGCTGTTCCGCTTGTTCTTGTCGGTGGTGTAGTAGTGGCCGGTGCCTGCACTGGACACCAGCTTGATCTTGTCGCGCGCGCTCCTGGACATGATGTTCTCCGTTAGACCTTGATGCCACGGGCACGGACATCGGCCAAGACCGTGTCGATGCCCTTCTTGTCGATGATGCGCAGCCCCTTGGTGGACACGCGCAGCGACACGAAACGCTTTTCCGACTCGACCCAGAAGCGGTGGCGCTGCAGATTGGGCAGAAAGCGCCGCCGGGTTCTGTTCTTGGCATGGGAGACGTTGTTACCGGTCATGGGCCGCTTGCCGGTCACCTGACAAACTCTGGACATGGTTTCCTCGCCTGTAAACGCTGGGGCTGACTAGTGTTCTGGCAATGAAGCCGTGGGCATTACCCCAGGGCGGCTCAAAGAGCGCGACTTTATACCAGATTCGAGGAGGGCAAGCAAGAAACGACCCCATCAAGCCCGACCCCCCTTGCCGGGCACAGCCCACGGCACCTCCTTTCGGACCGGGCGCGGACCACCCGCTAGAGCCAGCCTCGCCGGGCCATGGAAATGCACTCGCCGTCTCCGACCACCAGATGATCCAGCAGGCGGACATCCAGCAGCCCCAGAGCCTCCTGCAGGCGCTCGGTCACCAGCCGGTCGGCCTGGCTGGGCTCGGCCACTCCCGAGGGGTGGTTGTGGGCGACAATGGCCGCTGCGGCGTTGTGGTCCAGCGCCCGCCGCGCCACCTCCCGGGGATAGACTGCGGCCCCGTCGATGGTGCCGTAAAACAGCGGCTCATAGGCCAGCAGGCGATGCTGGCTGTCGAGGAAGAGCACGGCAAAGACCTCCCGGACCGAATCCCTCAGCTGACTTTGCAGAAAGGCACAGACCAGGTCGGGGCAGGTCAGGCTCTCCCCCCGGTCCAGGACCTCTTGCAGATGGCGGCGGGCAATCTCCAGAATGGCCTGGACCTGGGCATACTTGGCCAGCCCCAGGCCCGGGGCCGCACAGAAGCGCTGCCGGTCTGCGGCCAGCAGACCCCGCAGACTGCCAAAGCGGCCCAGCAAATCCCGGGCCAGATCCACCGCGTTGCGCCCGGGGACGCCGGTGCGCAGCACGATGGCCAGCAGCTCGGCATCGGACAGGGCCTGGCTGCCCCGCTGCAGCAGCTTCTCCCGGGGCCGCTCCGCGGCCGGCCAGTTGCGCAGACTCATTTTCCCCTCCCTGGGTCCGGGCCCTCCCGGGGGCAGAAAGTGCTATCTTAGACCCCGCCGCGAGGAGGCCGGCCGGTGCAGGACCGGCACTCACCGCCAACCACGACCCTCTCATGTGGAACCCGCTGTCATGTTGCCATGGACCCGTCGCCGAATCCTGTTGGGTATTACCGGTGGTATTGCCGCCTACAAGGCCGCCGAGCTGGTGCGCCGTCTGCAAGACGCCGGGGCCAGCGTGCGCGTGGTCATGACCGAGTCCGCCCAGGCCTTCATTACTCCGCTCACCCTGCAGGCCCTATCGGGACAGCCGGTACACACCAGCCTGCTGGATCCCGCTGCCGAGGCCGCCATGGGCCACATCGAGCTGGCCCGCTGGGCCGAACTGATCCTGGTGGCCCCGGCCAGCGCCAACTTCATCGCGCGGCTGGCCACCGGCCAGGCCGACGACCTGCTGACCACGCTGTGTCTGGCCAGTGACGCCCCGCTGGCCATGGCCCCGGCCATGAACCAGGGCATGTGGCGCCACCCCGCCACCCAGGCCAACATCGAGCTGCTGCGCCAGCGGGGAGTCCGCATCCATGGCCCCGACCGTGGCAGCCAGGCCTGTGGCGACGTCGGCCCCGGTCGCATGCTGGAGCCCGAAGCCCTGCTCCAGGAGACCGCCGACTGCCTGCAGCCCCCGCTGCTGGCCGGGCAGCGCCTTGTTCTCACCGCCGGACCCACCCGCGAGGCCCTGGACCCGGTGCGCTACCTCAGCAACCACAGCTCGGGCAAGATGGGCTTTGCCCTGGCCGCCGCCGCCGCCGAGGCCGGCGCCGAAGTCACCCTGGTGGCCGGGCCCGTCAACCAGCCCACGCCGAGAGGGGTAGAGCGCATCGACGTCCACTCCGCCGAGGAGATGTACCAGGCGGCCCTGGCCCACCTCGAGGGCTGTGACCTCTTCGTGGCCACCGCCGCCGTGGCGGATTACCGCCCGGCCAGGGCGGCCGAGCAGAAAATCAAGAAAAACAGCGAGACTCTGACCGTGGAGCTGGTGCGCAACCCCGACATCGTCGCCGCCGTCGCCGCCCGGCAGCCGCGCCCCTTTGTCGTCGGCTTCGCCGCAGAGACCGAGCAGCTGGAACAGCACGCCCGCAGCAAGCTGGAGCGCAAGGGGCTGGACCTGATCGTCGCCAACAACGTGGCCGAAGCGGGCATCGGGTTTGGCAGCGATGACAATGCCGTCACCGCCTTCTGGCCCGGCGGCCAGCGCAGCTATGGCCGCCGCAGCAAGCAGCAGCTGGCCCGGGACCTGCTGGCCCTGGTGAGTGAGCTTCGAGGGCCCGCGGCACAATAGTGCAGCACCCATGGTCTATCCTGCTCAGGATGACTGGACAGCATGCCCCGGCAGAGAGCGAAAGGACGCCGCAGAAAGGATGGATGCCGATGAACCACAGCGAGCCCCGGGCCGTCACCGCCCACACACAGCCCCCCCTCCCCCGCGCCCAGCGAGCCCTGGTGCAGCCGGTCCTGGAGGGCACCCTGGTCGGGCTGGCGGCCATGCTGGTCGGCGTGGTGATGCTGGGCCTGTGGTGGCTGCCCGCCAGCAGCGACCGCCTGCTGCGGCACACCAGCGAGCAGCTGGCCGGTCAGCAGGCCGCCGCGGTAGAACAGCAGCTGAAGCAGCTGGAGCAGCGTCTGCAGGCAGTGGCCGACCCCGGATTGATCGATGCCCTGGAGCAGCGCCACGCCGCGGAGCTCGCCGCCTGGCAACATCGTCTTGAGCACCATTTCCCCGAGGCCGTCAGCGTGCGGCTGCTGCCCCTGGGCCCTCTGGGCATCGCCGGTCTGCGCCGCGAAGACAGCGGCCTGCGCAACAACATTGAAATGGACCTGCTCCGCCACGCCTCCACGGGCCAGCCCGCCGGGCCCGAGGCCTACCGCATCGATGGCCGCTGGCTGGTCAGCATGGCCCACCCCCTGACCAGCAGCGCGGGGGACTACAGCGCCGGAGCCGTGCTGCTGACCCTGCCGGCCAGCCTGTTCCAGGGCCTGGATTCCCGGGCCGCCGGGCAGACCACCCTGGTCCAGACCCTGGCCGGGGGGCCACAGGCCTTCGCCCGTGACGGCACCGCCGAGCCCGGCGCCACCGTGGTGGAACAGGCCCTGAGCGTCGACCACTGGCGGCTGCACTTCGCCCCCTCTCCCCAGCTGGTCAGCAGCCACCGGCTGGAAAATGCGCCACTCTGGCTGCTGGCCGGCCTCGCCGCGGCAGGCCTCCTCGGGGGTGCCCTGCTGACCGCCCACCGCCTGCGCCGCCTGCTGGCTCGCAACATCGAGGCCCTGAGGCGGGCCGACCCTGCGGCGGTGACCCTGCCGGGCCTGGCCGAGCTCCTCCCCCAGGTCCGGCCCGAGACCGCCCCGGACACCGCAGCGGCAGCCCCGGTCCCTGCCGAGATCGCCGACCAGGACGAGCCCGGACCCCCTCCCTCCGAAGACCCGGGCCAGACGATCATGGAAGTGGACTTTCTCGAGCTGCCCGACCGGGTATTCCGCGCCTATGACGTGCGCGGTCGAGCCGACACCGATCTCACCCCGGCCCTGGTGCACCAGCTGGGGCTGGCCATCGGCAGCGAGGCCGAGGCCCGGGGCCAGAAAACCCTGGTGGTGGGCCGCGACGGGCGCGAGACCAGTCCGGCCCTGGCCAGGGCCCTGATTGCCGGCCTTCAGGAGAGCGGCCGCGAAGTGGTGGACGTCGGCATGGTGCCCACGCCGCTGCTGTACTTCGCTGCCCACCAGCTGGGCACCCTGGCAGGCGTCATGGTCACCGCCAGCCACAACCCCCGGGAGTACAACGGCCTCAAGATCATGCTCGGTGGCCGGCCGGTAGCGGGCGACGCCATCCAGGACCTGCGCCGGCGAATTGAAGAGCAGGATTTTATTCGCGGCCAGGGCAGCCATCGCCACCACGAGGGCATCATCGAGACCTACATTGACACCATCGTCAGCGATGTGGCCATCGCCCAGCCCCTGAAGCTGGTGCTGGATGCCGGCAATGCCGTGGCCGGGGCCGTGGCTCCGCGCCTGTTTCAGGCCCTGGGCTGCGAGGTGGTGCCCCTGTACTGCGAGGTCGATGGAAGCTTCCCCAACCATCACCCCGACCCCACCGTGGCTGCCAACCTGAAAGACCTGGTGGCCGCCGTCAGGGAACACGAGGCTGACCTGGGCCTGGGCTTTGACGGCGACGGCGACCGCCTGGGCGTGGTCACTGCCAGCGGCCGCATGGTCCAGGCCGACGAGCTGCTGATGGTGCTGGCCCAGGATGTGGTGGCCCGCAATCCCGGCACCGACATTCTCTACGACGTCAAATGTTCCCGCCGCATCAACGCCCTGGTCAGCCAGCTCGGTGGCCGCCCCATCATGTGGCTGAGCGGCCACTCCCACATGAAGGAAAAGATGCTGGACACCGGCGCCCTGCTGGGCGGGGAATTCAGCGGCCACATCTACTTCAACGAGCGCTGGTATGGCTTTGACGACGCCCTGTACGCCGGTGCCCGGCTGGTGGAAATCCTCTCCACCGGCGACCCCAGCATGGACAATCTGCTGGCTGCTCTGCCCCCCGCCGTCGCCACCCCCGAACTGCGCCTGCCGCTGGCCGAGAGCGATGCCCTGGAGCTGGTGCGGAAGCTGGTGGAAAACGGCGACTGGGGTGAGGGCAAGGTCACTACCCTGGATGGCCTGCGGGTGGATTACAGCGAGGGCTGGGGCCTGATCCGGGCTTCCAACACCGAGCCGGCCCTGACCCTGCGCTTCGAGGCCAACGACGACGATGCCCTGGAGCATATTCGACAGCTCTTCCGCCAGCAGCTGGCCAGCATTGATGCCGAGGTGGCGGGTCGCTTCTAGGGCCTGTTGACGCTCTTCTGGCCGCCGCTGCGAGCCGGCACTCCGGGGTGACCGCGATGCAGGGCCGGCAAGGCTACGCTTCGCGCGCCTGGATTGGTAGCCTTTCAAAACTGAACAGAGGAAGGGCAAAACTGCGCAAGCAGGCCCTGAGATAGCGCCCCCGACCGTTGATTGCGAGGTGAACCCAGAGATGTCCCTGTCCCGCGAGCGCGCCGCCGAAGTCGCCGAAGTCCTCACCGAGGCCCTGCCCTACATCCGCCGCTTCCAGGGGGCCACCGTGGTGGTCAAGTTCGGTGGTCACGCCATGGTGGACGATGCCCTCAAGGCCAGCTTTGCCAGCGACATCGTGCTGATGAAGCTGGTCGGCATCAACCCCGTGGTGGTCCATGGCGGCGGTCCGCAGATCGGCGAGATGCTGAAGCGGCTCAACATTGAATCCCGCTTTGTGGACGGCATGCGCATCACCGACGCCCAGACCATGGACGTGGTCGAAATGGTGCTGGGAGCTGCAGTCAACAAGCAGATCGTCGACCTGCTGAACCGCGCCGGCGGCAAGGCGGTGGGGCTGACCGGCAAGGACGGCCAGCTCATCCGCGCCCGCAAGCTGAGCCCGCGGGAAGGGGGCGCCCTGACCGAGCTGGGCTATGTCGGCGAGGTCGAGGGCATCAATGCCGAGCTGCTGAACATGCTGCAGAGCAGCGACTTCATCCCCGTCATCGCGCCGGTGGGGGTCAATGACCAGGGGCAGTCCTACAACATCAATGCCGACCTGGTCGCAGGCCGGATTGCCGAGGTGGTCAAGGCAGAAAAGCTCATCCTGCTGACCGACGTGGCGGGGGTCAAGGACCGCGACGGCAAGGTGATGACGGGCCTGACCACCCGCCAGGTGGATGCCCTGGTGGCCGACGGCACCATCCACGGTGGCATGGTGCCCAAGGTACACTGCGCCCTGGATGCCGTGCGGGGCGGCACGGCCAGCGCCCACATCATCGACGGCCGCGTTGCCCATGCCGTCCTGCTGGAAATCTTTACCGATACCGGGGTCGGCACCCTCATTGCCAACCGCCATCTGGAACAGGGCGAGGGCGCTTCGGACAACCCGGGCTGAGCCCGGTTGCCGGCCCCTCGCTGAATGGCTACGATAAGCCGCCGTTTTACCCAGGCACTCCCGACATGACTCAAACCGGCTCTCGCCGCGATCAAATTCTTCAGGCGCTGGTCCGCATGCTGGAAGCGGGCCCCAGCGAGCGCATCACCACCGCCCGGCTGGCCCGGGAGGTGGGCGTGTCCGAGGCCGCTCTCTATCGCCACTTTCCCAGCAAGGCCAAGATGTTCGAGGGCCTCATCGAGTTCATCGAAGAGGCCCTGTTCACCCGGGTGGGGCAGATCACCGCCACCGCCGAGAGCGCCCTCGACCGCTGCAGCCAGATCGCGGGGCTGCTGCTCACCTTTGCCGAGCGCAACCCCGGGATGACCCGCATCCTCACCGGCGAGGCCCTGGCCGGTGAGACCGAGCGCCTCCACGACCGCGTGGTGCAGCTGTTCGATCGCCTGGAAACCCAGCTCAAGCAGATTCTCCGCGAAGCGGAACTGCGCGAGGGCCAGCGCACCACCCTGCCGGTACCCGTGGTCGCCAACCTGATGCTGGCCACCATCGAGGGCCGCATCGGCCAGTTTGCCCGCAGCGGCTTCCGGCGCCCGCCCACCGAGCACTGGAACGAACAGTGGCAGCTGCTGGTGGAGGGAATGTTCATGCCCCTGCCCGACCTGCGGCCCGGCAGCTCTCCGCACCCGCCGCTGGCGCCACGGGGCGGCCCCCTCTGAGGGAGGCAGAGGCCTGGACGTGAACGGGACTCAGCGCTGGTCGGGCAGGCGCTGCAGAAGCTGGCTGAAGCGGTCGATGTCCCTCTGGTAGGCAGCGCGAACGCGATCGGCCTCCAGGTGGCGCTGCTGAATGCTCTGTTCGGTCTCCGCCACTTCGGCCCGCAGGGCCTCTATGGTGGACTGGAGACGGTCGGACACCGCGACGCCCCGCCGCTCCAGGTCGGCGGCGCGGCTCTGCTCCCGCTCGATCTGGGTCTTCAGCGACAGCAGATGACCCTTGAGGAGATCCGCCCGCGCCTCGATCTCCCGCAGGGCCCGCTCTCTGGCGGCCTCGATGTCCGCCTCCGTGCTGTAGCGGCGCAGCAGGGATTCATCCCACATCCGCTCCCGCTCGGCGGCGCTGTCTGCCGCATCCCGGGCCCGGCGCTCCTCGGGCCCCAGGGCCGGTGGCACCTCTTCGATCACCCTGCCGTCCGCGGCCAGGACCGTGTAGCCATTGCCGACATATTCGGGGGGCACGTGGTCATCCAGCACCACCGAGCGGTGCTCATCCAGATAGCGATACATCAGCTTCTGGGCCTGCAGCGCCGGCGCCTGGGCCAGCATCCAGCCCATCACCAGGCCCAGCGCCAGGCCAGGCAGCTTTCCCGTCCCCATGATCGTCCCTGTCACTCCTTGGGTGGCTGCTCCACACCATACCGGGCCCGATAGGCCCGCAGATTCGCCAGCGCCTCCGCATCGCCCTGGGATGCAACCCAGTCGATGAGATTGGCCAGGGTGATCAGCGACAACACCGGCACGCCGAACTCCCGCTGCACATCCTCGATGGCCGAATGGCTGCCCTGTCCGCGCTCCTGTCGGTCCAGCCCCACGGCCACGCCCACCATCTGGGCACCGGCCCCCTCCAGCAGGGCGGCCACCTCCCGGATGGCGGTGCCGGCGGTGATGACATCGTCCACGACCAGCACCCGGCGGCCGGCCAGCTCGGCCCCCACCAGCATCCCGCCCTCGCCGTGGGCCTTGGCCTCCTTGCGGTTGTAGGCCCAGCCCACGTCGCGGCCCTGCCCCTCGGCCAGGGCACAGGCAGTGGCCGCCGCCAGCGGGATGCCCTTGTAGGCGGGGCCAAACAGCACATCGAACTCGGGCCCGCGGTCGGTCAGCAGCTCTGCATAACAGCGGCCCAGCTGCCACAGCGCGGCACCGGCGTGAATCTGGCCGGCATTGAAGAAATAGGGACTGACCCGTCCCGACTTGAGCGTGAAGCGGCCAAAACGCAGGGCCGTGCTGGCCACTGACAGATCGATGAACCGCTGTTGGTAACTCCGCATGACCTCGCCTTTTCCCAGGGCCCTCTCCCCTTTGAATCCGGCGCTCCGGCTGTGGTCACAGACCGGGCGCGCGGTGGCGTTTGCGCACAGTACGGGGAGCTCGGGTATCATACGCATTCCCAGTTAGCGAGGCGACTATGAGAATCATCAGCTTTTGTGCCGACGGCATCCGCGACGCTGCCCAGCGGGGCTTCTTCGAGTGGGCTGCCGATCAGGATGCTGACATCATCTGCGTGCAAAACCTCATGGCACGCGAGGAAGATCTGCAAGACGAGGTCTTTTACCCCGAGGGGTACAACGCTTATTTCTGGGACCACTACGAGCAGCCGATCAACGGCGTGGCGCTGTACTGCCGCAAGCTGCCCAAGGCCATCATGACGGGCCTGGGCTTCATGGATTACGACATGGAAGGCCGTTATATCCAGGCCGACTACGACCACATCAGCATCGGCTGCCTGCTGGCGCCCAGTGCCTACGCGCCCCCGGGCACGCCCATCGATGCCGACCTGCAGGGCCGCCGGGACCGCTTCTTCGAGCTGTTCCAGAGCCATCTGAGCAAGATCCGCAACAAGCGGAGACAGTACATCCTCTGCGGCAACTGGACCCTGACCCGGGGGGACATCGACCTGCAGGACCCCGAGGCCAACCGCGACCGCCCCGGCGCCCTGCCCCGGGAGCAGGAGTGGATGGCCCAGCTGCTCGGCCCCAGCGGCGGCTACCTCGATGCCTTCCGCGAAGTCAGCGCGGACCCGGATGAATACTCCTGGTGGCCGGATGGCCAGCGCGGCAGGGATGGCTGGCGCGTGGACCACCAGATTCTCTCTGCCGACCTGGGGCCGCTGGTGGAATACGGCGCGTACTACAAGAACGATGAGTTCTCCAGCCACGCGCCGCTGATCATGGACTACGACTACGAGCTGTAGTCAGCCCTGCAGGGCCTGTCGCTGGAGCGCAATGAGCTCGGCGATGCCCGTGCGAGCCAG
>Ga0209487_1001080_pt1 | contig 23430 bp, 23 predicted proteins | sample Poulit2012_FD_187524 | JGI IMG/M metagenome (GOLD analysis project Ga0209487, IMG submission 187524) | Agricultural soil microbial communities from Georgia to study Nitrogen management - Poultry litter 2012 (SPAdes) (version 2) | ecosystem: Environmental > Terrestrial > Soil > Agricultural land...
TCCATCCCCATCCCCTAGGTAAAACAGCAAAACAAGTGTATGAAGGCTTAGCCGGCTTAATTTATATAGAGGAAGAGGATGATTTTTTCGAATATGGCGAAAATGATATTCCGTTAATTTTTCAAGACCGACTTTTTACAGAGGATGGCCAGTTAGATTATCTTTATAGTCAGCATCCAGATGGCACAGTTGGTAATACGTTACTAATTAATGGAACGATAAATCCTAAATTAACCGTTAATCGTGAGAAGGTTCGCTTACGTTTACTTAACGGTTCAAATAAACGAGATTATACGTTTAAACTTAGTAACGGAGCTAGTTTTACACAAATAGCATCTGACGGTGGCCGTCTTGTTGAACCGTTAGAAGTAACAGAGTTAAAATTAACACCTGCAGAAAGAGCAGAGATTATCGTCGATTTCTCAGCATTTGAAGAAAATGAGGAAGTAGCCCTGCAAGATGAAGATGGGGTGACTTTATTGCCTTTTGTTCTAAAAGGAGAGAAAGACGAACGTTCATTAGCTAAGTTTTTTGAACAGGATTCTTTTGAAATTACGGAGGAAGAAAAACAAATGGAACCAACAAAGGAAATCGTTTTATCCGGACATGGCCATCACGTATCAATCAACGGAAAAAAATATGACCCTGAGCGTATTGACTTTACCCAAAAGCTTGGCGAAACTGAAGTTTGGGAAGTGTATAATAAGCCAGATATGATGGGTGGCATGCTACATCCGTTTCATATTCATGGTACTCAATTTAAGGTTATATCGATTAATGGCGAAGCTCCTCCAAAACATTTACAAGGATATAAAGATACAATCGATTTAAATCCGGGAGATCGGGCAAAAATTGCTGTTACCTTTGATAAACCAGGAGTCTTTATGTTTCACTGTCATATTTTAGAACATGAAGAAAACGGTATGATGGGACAAATTCTTGTTGAGTAAAAATTAGAGGTGGAACAAAATCTAGTAAATAAAGAAGCAGTGTTCGGTTTAATTGAATACCGTTTCTTTATTTTTATGTCTACTTAAGGATGTGAGCTTTTTATGTAACTGACATTAGCCGATGCATTTAAAATTCCTTTAATCCTTATAGTGGCTAGCCTAGCTAGGTAAGTTTTAAAAAATACGTTGATTTTCCAAGTAGGAGCTATTTTTGGATAAGTATATGCGCCAAAATGTTTCATCTTATCCAGTAGCGACCTCTACTGAGTAAGTTAGCAGCAATATGTGTTTACACTTATTTAGTGGGAGCTTCTACTGTGTAAGTGAATAAGTCAAACCTTCGTAACTTACCCAGTGGCGGATTCTATCGAGTAAGTTAGTGAAAAATAACCTCTCATCTTACTCAATGGAACGTTTCAGCGTGTAAGTCTACGTACAAAAACGTTTCAGCTTACTCAGTAGAGGCTTCTGATGAGTAAGTCTACGTACAAAAACGTTTCAGCTTACTCAGTGGAGGCTTCTGATGAGTAAGTCTACGAACAAAACGTTTCAGCTTACTCAGTAGAGGCTTCTGATGAGTAAGTCTACGTACAAAAACGTTTCAACTTACTCAACGGACACCTTTGCCATGTAAGCTAAATAAAGACAATATGTCATCTTACCCAGCGGAATTCCTTGCCGTGTAGATCAATAAACAAAACCCCTAAACTTCACCAGCACGAGGAGATGTTAGGTAGGTTTTCTTTAAAATTTTTGTAGCGAGAAGGGGCGTTAGTAAATTTTTTTAAATTTTCAGGAACAAGTAAATCAAATAGAGTTAATAGTGACAAACGTAAGAGGGGATGTTGCTATAAATAAATACAATATATTTTTGACTAAAAAAGGATGGACTGAGATTCTACAACATATAAAATTTCAGTCTATCCATTTATTAAAGGCTTATTATCCAAATTCATTTTTAAAATTATAAATTTATACGTTTCGCTTAATAAAGGCTGTTGATATTCCTTGGATAAACATAATCAGAGAAAGACTTGCGATAATCGATAAACTTAACCATTCAACTTTCACGTCAAGAAAACTTACAACAATAATAAAAAACACATACACTAGATTAAGGAACATCATCGATATATGTGAAGAACGGGCAATAATCATTTGTCCTCGTTCATCTTTCCCCTCGCTAATTGTAAATATTATATATATAGACATTCCAATGATTGCAAGGGCAAAAGAAATAATATAAAGAACGTTAATCATCATAATCTACCTCCTCATAGGTAAAAATTTCATCGATACGTTTTTCGAATAAAAGCGCAAGATCAAAAGCTAATTTCAAGGATGGATTATATTTATTTGCTTCTAGTGAATGAATCGTTTGTCGTGTGACACCGAGCTGCTCGGCTACATACTTTTGTGTCCATCTTCTTTCAGCACGAAGAACGTATAAATTGTTGCGTAATTCTCGGTTTTTTTTTGGCATAATCTTTCCCTTCTTCATAATGTAAAAAATATATTACATTTGTTAATTATATTTTACAGTCTTTGTAGAGATAAGTCAATAAAAAATAAACATAATTTGATTACGTATAGACCACTTTATTATACGGATATTTTTATACGAATATAGTAGTTTTATTAACCTTACGAAATGAATCCCTCGCTCATACAGTAGTAATAGGACGGGGTGATACCATTGGAGTTACAATAAACATTACAAGTTATTACATTAATTATTTCTATATTAACTTTCGTAGGTAGCATTGTTATTTTTTTATTTAAAAAAATAGTAATCGACCCATTGCAAAGGGCAATCGATACATTAAATAGCACGTTAAAACGGTTCGAGGAAAGTACGAATCGGCAATTGGAATTGTTAAACGAGGAAATTAGTTTGTTAAAATACGAAAATATTCGTCATGAAGAACAAATTAAGACATTATTTAAAGATCAAAAGGAGGGATGAAATGACACAAGCAATTATTCGTTTAGTTATTCTGTTAATTTTATTACTAAACCAAGTGCTTCTTGTGCTAGGTCTGAGTCCGTTAAGTGAAGAATTATTATATGAAGATGCTTCAAGTGTTGCAACGATTGGGGTTGCTCTTTGGACGTGGTGGAAAAATAATTATGTAACGAAGGAAGCTCAGGAAGCGCAAAAGTATTTAAATGAATTAAAAAAAGAAGGCGCTTGTAAGCCACGTCTTCTATTTTAGTTTGTAATGCTTGGATAATCACATATGTCATTAGTTTTGTGCAAAAGTAGTAATTTTCATCGTTTGTAACAAAATATGATACGGTAGATCAGGCGCTTATAGGTAAATATACTTAGGGTAAAGACCCTCTAGTATATACTAGGAGGAGACAAGCTTGAAAGTGCGTGAGTTTAAAATTTGGGATACTTATAAAACAGATACGATGGAAGTTACAAAAGAACATATTATTGAATTTGCCACGAAATATGATCCACAATATTTACACATCAATGAGGAGAAGGCTAAACAAACGCGATTTAAAGGGATTATCGCTTCAGGGGTTCATACGTTAGCGATGTCTTTAAGTTTATGGATCGACACAGGAAAGTACGGGGAGGATCTTATTGCTGGTTTAGAAATTAATGATATTAAGTTTTTAAAACCAGTGTATCCTGGGGATGATATATATAGTATTGGAACTGTATTAGATGTAGAAGAAAAACAAAATAAGACTGGTATTCTTACGTTACGTCTATCGACATTCAATCAAAGGGAAGAGCAAGTGTTTCAAGCTGATTTTGTCGTATTAATGAAAAATGATTAAGAATATATGTTTTTATTAACTTTAAAATTACCTACTAGACTTGCTAGTACATAATAAATAATGAATTAAATTGATATAAAAAATCTCAAATCGTCGTATACAACGATTTGAGATTTTTGTTGAAATGAAAATATTAACGTGAGTAGAACTCAACGATTAATGATTCGTCAATTTCAGCTGGTAATTCTGAACGTTCAGGTAAACGAGTAAAGACTCCTTCTAACTTGTCTTCATCGAAGGTTAAGTAATCTGGTACAAAGTTATTTTCTTCAACAGATTCTTTAATAATTTGTAAGTCACGGGAACGCTCGCGAACACCGATTGTTTGGTTCGGCTGTACACGGTAAGATGGAATGTCGACTCGCTGTCCATCGACAGTGATGTGGCCATGGTTTACGAGTTGACGTGCTTGACGGCGTGTACGAGCAAGTCCAAGACGGTAGACTAAGTTATCTAAGCGAGACTCTAAAAGAATCATGAAGTTTTCACCGTGAACTCCACTCATTCTACCTGCTTCATCGAATAAGTTACGGAATTGACGTTCGTTTAAACCGTACATGTAACGTAACTTTTGTTTTTCCTGTTGCTGTAAACCATATTCTGAAATTTTACGACGTTGACTCGCACCATGTTGCCCTGGTGGATAAGGACGCTTTGCAAGTTCTTTACCCGTTCCTGTTAAAGAAATACCAAGACGGCGAGATTTCTTCCATAAAGACCCTCTGAATCGTGCCATAGGACCTTTACCTCCTTTATTTTTAATGTTGCATAAAATAAAGACCGTGTGCACTAAATGTTGATCATTTTGTTTTCATGTACCTTCGCTCCAGCAGCCAAGAGTTACACGATACACCTCGTAGAAGAGGAACAAAATGAGGCCAGACATAAGTACACTAAGGCTACTTCTTATTTTACACAAAATATAGTATATAATTTTAAACTTGTAAAGTCAACGGAAAGACAGGTTTTCTTCACTTTTCTATTTTTTAGAAAATGGATTAAATAAAATTTAAGCAGTCAGCATAATATGTACAAAAGTTTCAATTTTTCAATGACGTTTCTTGAAAAGGGAATGAATGATGTCGAAAAAGATTATAAATACAAGGAAAAAAGGTATTTGTTAATACAATAAAGAAAATAATCTTAGTGCATACCGGTTTATTGTATTAATTTGTTTTAATAGTCGGTTTAAAGAGTTGAATTGCTAAAATTGAGGTGATCTATTTGCAAACTAATGTCAATCGATTGCGAAGTCGGCTTATGTGCTTCCTTGGCTCGATTGGTATCATTATTTTTTTGCAACCTGCTCTTTTATATATATATAAAATGTTAAAAGAATTTAGCATTATCGAGCTTTACGGGAAAATAAGCTCATTTCTTCATTTAAATGGTTTTTATATAATCTTATTTTCCGTAAATATTTTTTTGTTAGTTACTGTTTTTCTTATTATTTATATAAAGTTTATTTGGAATTAAACGAACTTAAATAAATATGGTTCCTAAATTTCACTGTAAAACACTCTAAAAACCGACCATTAACAAAAAATGGAATATGTAATTGGAGGTAGTATAATAATGAATAGAGCTGTTAAAATGGTGTTAGTGGATTATCCATTTTTTCAATCTGACATTATTCAAGTGTTACAAGCAGAAGAAACCTTCCAAATCGTAGCCACTAGTGATGACTATTCAACGGTTTCCTCGATATTAAAAGAAAAACGAATTGATTTGCTATTGACTGATATAACTTTACTAATGAAATACCAAACTATGTTAAAAAAGGAATTGAATCGTTTAGAGTACAATGTAAAAATCGTAGCTCTTGCTTCTTCCGTAGTGGATCAATATGTGCTTGAGGCGATTCAATTCGGTGTAGATGGGTATTTGTTGAAGGATATGAATATATTTACTTTTTTAAAAGCGATTAAAACGGTCCATCAAGATAAAACGTACATCCATCCAGCTGTTACAAGGCCTTTAGTAGAAGCGTATAGGAGTTTATTAATTCAACAGAACAAGTATCCCACACCAGTTTGTACGAAAAGGGAAAATGAAGTCTTACAATTATTAGCAAAAGGTCAAAGCAATCGCCACATTGCTAAAGCGCTAGCTATTAGCGAAAAAACTGTAAAAAACCATATTAGTAATATGTTACGAAAAATGAAGGTAAATGACCGTACCCAAGCAGTCGTTACGGCTATTAGAAATAACTGGATAACGCTATAGGTACTTATTTACTATTCCCGTGATTATAATTTTCAGAATAAACAAAAACATTGTGACAGAAGTGTAACGAAGTAGTTATATTTACTTAAATAAATAGCTTCACAAAGGTATGTAAAAGTAAATACTAGTAAAAAAGGTCTACTTATAGTATAGTGTATATAGGTAATTTTACGTGAGGCAGGTGAGCGGGTAAATGGAAGAAAAATCAATTTTATTACAATTAAAAGCAACTTTGTTTGATATGCACGATGTTTTTACTAATGAAAACTACAAGATTCAAGATGCATTGATGGAAGTAAATAAGAAATTAAAACATACCCTTCAGGCTACTGAGATTAAATTATTTATCAATCAACAACAATTAACTCGGCTTGCCCCGGATAGTTATCACACTTTACGTTTGTCTAATATTAGTACGGACGAAAATTGGATTAACTCTTTAAAAAAGAAGTTTTCCGAATCGAAAGAAGACGTATTGTTACTACAAGAACAACTAACCCTTGATCATAGACCGTATCTCCATTATATTGTGATGAAATTACAATCTCCTACGAACTTTAAAGCTTATTATTTATTAACATATGATGAAAAACCAACGATTAATCATGAAGTATTAATCGAAATGCAGCAGGTAGTAAATAAGTTTTTTGAAGTTTTTTGTAATCATTTTTACGAACGATTTCTCCAAGAACGAAATCAATTGTTGTTCCAACTTTCAGCTAATTTACACTCGGTTTATCGTACGACGGATGTCTTGAAAAGAGTTTATAGCTCTGTGAAAATTTTATATCCAGCTTTCTCATATCGCTTCTTAATGTCCCATGAGTATGATGACTCATCTTTACCGATCGATACGATTAACTACTCCGATAATAGCCAAAGTCTTGATACAAAAGCTTTTATGAATAATGAAATACAACTCGATCTCAATTATGAACAAAATAAAACTGTTATCTATGCTCCATTAACAGGTAGGCAAGGAGTTTATGGAGTTTTAGAAATTGTTATTCCACGAGCGATTGTTCCGAACGAATCCGATTATCATTTTATAAATCAATCATCAAAGATGATCGGAAGGGCAGTGGAACGTACGACTCTTTATCAAAGTTCTAACCAACTTATTACAGATTTACAATCTATTAACTTAGCGACAAGGGATATAAACCGCAATTTAGAAATGGCGGAGATATCTGAAAGTGTTAAGAAGCATATTTATAATTCTTGTCAAGCAGAAGAAATAGGTATCGTTATGTTAACGAAAGATAATGAAGGAAGGGAAACATACCGTATAACAAAGGAAAGTACAGCTTATTTCAAACTTTCACGAGCGAAGGATTTCGTTCATTATTTGACGAAAAGACTTAAAAAGAATTCCGAACCAATATTATCAGGAAACTTTAAAATTGAATCATTACCAGTTCCTTTTAATTCAGTTATGGTTATTCCGATGTGGGATTCGGAGAAAATGTTTGGCTTTATTGTAATAGCTCATGAAAAACCGTATTACTTTTCTTTTGATAAATATAAGTTCATACAATCCTTTGTTCAACATGCGGCTCTTGCTTATACGAATTCACTCTTAAAGGAACAGCTTCGGGAGACAGCGATCACCGATTACTTAACGAAACTTTACATGCGAAATTATCTCGATAAAAAAATCGATCAACATATGGCAACCAATCAAGGTGGAACTTTTATGCTATTAGATGTCGACGACTTTAAGCTTGTTAATGATACGTATGGACATTACGTAGGTGATCGAGTTTTAATTCAAATTGCAAATGTATTAAAAAACACTTTAAATGATAATGAAATTGCAGCTCGTTGGGGTGGGGAGGAATTTGCAGTTTATTTACCTTATTCAAATGCCGAATATGCTGAAGAAGTAGCGAGAAATATTAGCTCTTCAATAAAAACAAAAACGAAGCCTAACGTAACCGTATCGATTGGGATTTCTACCTGGTCGGAAGGACGTCATTCGATTGAAGAACTCTTCATTCGAGCTGACGAGGCGCTTTACGAAGCAAAATCTACTGGAAAAGATTGTATCGTGTTTAATTAAGGTTTATTCACATAAACTAGCTTATATAGCTTAAAGAAGCATCATTACTAAAATAAGCTAGTTTTTTGTTCAACTTTTGTTTAAGTCTGTTTGTTAAACTTGCCGATAGTTCACACATACCTCGGTAATAAAGTTAGTAAGAAAAGATTGTAAAGTATTTAGGGGGAAATAGTGATGAATTTAGCGATAATAGACCAGCAACATATTTTTCGTGAAGGTTTCCAACGTTTAGTAGAGAAGGAAGAGAATCTGCAAATAGTTGCGTCGGTACCGACTTTATCCGAACTTCCGGTTGAGAAGGTAAATGATATTGATGTATTTTTAATCGATATAGGAGTACTGAAATTGGATGAAGAGTTAATAACAAAGTTAATAAGCGATAGTTTCCAAGAGAAAAAAATCGTCGCTTTAGCGAACGAAGCGGACAAGGAAAATGTAATGTTGGCAATTACCCTCGGCTGTCATGGTTATTTATTAAAGGACATGTCCTATGAAAAATTTATCCAAGCACTCCACTTAATTTATGAACAAGGTGCATTTATTCACCCTCAAGCATTGTATTACGTTATTAATGAGTATCGTAAATTAAGCCGGCAGGGAGGAAGAGGTTCCCGGAATAAGCTAAGTCGAAAAAGTGCAAAGCGAATTTGTACAAACCGAGAGAATGAAATTTTACAACTACTAGTCGATGGTCATAACAATAGTAGTATCGCAAAAGAATTAAATATAAGTGAAAAAACAGTGAAAAACCATTTGACGAATATTTTTCGTAAGCTAGATGTGAAGGATCGGACACAAGCAGCAGTACTAGCAATTCGGAACCAATGGGTAGACTTCTAAAAATAGGCATAATGCTCTTAGGCTTGAAACACATTTATATTGTTTTTAAGTGAGCAATATGCTTTTTTAAAAAAATAGACATAGACATTTGTAGTTACTTCCTCCATAATGAATAGTAATTAAAATAAAGGAGGAATTATGGATGGTATCTGTAACGTTCCAAGGTGAACCTGTTACATTAAGTGGTGAACAAGTAAAAGTAGGAGACAAGGCGCCAAATTTTACACTTTTATCGAACACCTTAGAAGAAATGACGTTAGTAGACTATAAGGGGCAAACGAAGCTTATTAGTGTTGTGCCCTCCCTTGATACGGAAGTATGTTCATTACAGACGAAGCGATTCAATGAAGAAGCGACAAAGTTAGCTGCAAAAGTGTTAACTGTTAGTATGGACTTACCCTTTGCACAAAGTCGTTGGTGTGGACTGGAAGGTATCGATCACGTAGAGACATTATCAGATCATCGGTTAGCCGATTTTGGAACGAAATATGGAGTCTTAATTGAAGAGTTACGCCTTCTTACTCGCGCAATTTTTGTCGTAGATGAAGCCGATATTGTGACCTATGTCGAATACGTTGATGAAGTAACGAACCATCCAAATTATGAAAGAGTATTACAACATTTAAATGAAAATTAATAAACATTTTTTATACAGTTCTAATTTTAGAACTGTATTTTCTTGTTAACTTGTTATAATAGTATAATGGATTAACTGATACCGAAAGTTGAACTAGTAGATGAAATGGAGAAGATAGGATGGAAGATTCAACTGTTGTTAAATTGTTTACAAAGTTAGATGAAGGGATAGAAAAAATTAAGGATCATGACACCTTATATTTAGATGCATTAGCCGATTCGCTACATTATATTCATTTGGAAGAAGCGGTTACTGAAGGAGTTAAGAAGAATGAAAATATGTTCAAACAAATTCGAAAAAGTTTCCTCGCTAAAATAAATGATCGGCAAGCAGTTCATCGCGCCATACAAATGGGATTGTTAAAAGGAATGAAAGATGAAGTACAATCGAATCATCGAATGACACCGGAATCGATTGCACTTTTTATTAGTTATTTAATCCAAAAGTTATATCCGAACAAAGAGAAGCTATCGTTACTTAATTTGGCTAGTGGTACCGGCAATTTATTACATACAGTTCTTGGTCAATTAGAAAAAGATATAGACGCTTACGCAAGTGAAATCGATGATACTTTAATAAGGATATCGGTTATGACAGCAAATTTATTGGAGCAAGAAATAGAATACTTTCATCAAGATTGTTTACGGCCTTTATTTGTTGATCCTGTCGATATCGTTATAAGTGATTTACCTGTCGGGTATTACCCAGATGAAGAACGGGCGAAAGAATTTGAACTAAAAGCTGAAGAAGGAATGTCTTATTCCCATCATTTATTTATCGAACAGGCATTAACGTATACAAAAAAAGGTGGCTATGTAATCTGTTTAATTCCTGAATTTTTATTTACAAGCGATCAAGCAGATATATTGCAAAAATTTTTACATGAAAAAGCCCATATTATCGGTCTTTTTCAATTAGCTGATAGTACGTTTAAGGCGAAGGAACATAAGAAAAGTATATTTATTTTTCGGAAAAAAGGTGAAGCGACGAAAAATGTAAAACAACCATTACTCGTAATGCTTCCATCATTAAAGAACACAGTTGCAATGGAGGATATTTTAGTTCAAATTAACGGGTGGTTTGAAGAGGAGAAAGAGCGCTTATAAACAAAAAACCGCATATAAAAAGTGAAACATTATGTAAAACCTTAAACACATTCCTTTTTATATGCGGTCAACTCTTTTAGCGGACGATTAGTACGTCACATTTTGCATATCGAGCGACACTTTCTGATACACTACCGATTAAGAAGCGTTCGACGGCGTTTAGACCTGTAGCTCCAATGACGATTAAATCAGCATCATTTTCTGGTGCGACTTCCTTAGAAATAGCTACTTTTGGTGAACCGTATTTTAAAGCGAGCTTTACTTCTTTTACACCGGCTTCTTTTGCGTTTTCTACGTATTCATTTAATAAATCACGAGCGTACTTTTCAGCACGTTCAGATAAAGATTTGTCATAAGCTTCTGCAGTAGCAAAGGTACGAGTATCGACAATGTGTGTAATAATTAAGGTTGCATCGTTAGCTTTTGCTACTTCGACAGACTTATTAAAGGCTTTTTCAGACGCTTTTGATCCATCAACTGCAATTACAATGTTTTTGTAATTCATCTTTATTTCCTCCTTGATTAGCCAATCTTTAGTTTATTATATCGTATTTAAAATGTTTTTGTAATACTATAAGGGAAAACTTTTTCAAATATTCAAATATATTGTTTCAATTTTGTCACAAGTATACGTTTACTTCTATCTAAAGTTAAGGATTGAACTAGTCTTAAAAATTGTTTACGATAAAATAGATAACGCTTACAATGAGGTAAAATATGCTTAAAGGAGAGAGAGATATGCCGTGGGAAACAAAGTTTACTAAGAAGTTTGGTGTGACATATCCAATTGTACAAGGAGGGTTAGCTTATTTAGCATATTCAGATTTAGCTGCTGCTGTTTCAAATGCGGGAGGCTTAGGCCAGATCACAGCGATGAGTTTAGATTCACCAGAAGCCTTACGGAAAGAAATTAGACGGACAAAAGAGTTGACGAATAAGCCTTTTGGCGTGAATTATGCAATTGGTGCTGCACGCCGACCGTTTAAAGAGATGGTTGAGGTAGCTATTGAAGAAGAAGTAGAAGCAATTTCTATTACTGGTGGTAATCCACAACCTATTTTAGAAATGGTTGAGGACACTCCGATAAAAACGCTAGTTCTTGTTGCAGCCCGACGTCAGGCTGAAAAGGCTGAAGAGTTAGGTGCCGATGCTGTCATGGTCGTAGGACAAGAAGGGGGCGGGCATATTGGAAGAAGTGATACTGGGACTTTAGTTTTGACCCCGCAAGTGAAAGAGCATGTTTCGATTCCAGTTTTAGCTTCAGGGGGGATTGTCGATGGAAAAGGATTAATGGCTGCCTTTGCTTTAGGTGCAGATGGTATTGAAATGGGAACACGTTTTATCGCTACGAAAGAATGTGTTCATGCGAATGAAGTATATAAAAGAGCAATTCTAGAGGCGGATGAAAATTCTACTGTCGTAATTAAGAGATCTCTCGGGGCACCAGCCCGGGCTATAAAAAACAGTTGGACCGATAAAATATTAGAACTAGAAAACCAATACGGTACATACGAAGCGTTAAAAGATTATATCAGTGGTGAAGCGAATAAGCGCTATATTTATGAGGGACTGACGGAGGAAGGCTTTGGTTGGGCTGGGCAAGGAGCCGCTCGGATTCATAGTGTTCCATCGGTAAAGCAATTATTTAAAGATATAATCGCCGAAGCAGAACAAATTCGTTCCCGCTGGAGTATATAAAACTTTGTTTAAGAAAAATACGGAATTTTATAAAAGGGTCTGAGTTTTCTACTGTAACGACTCAGTCCCTTTTATATCGATGATCTTTCTTCAAAACATAAGTGTTATTATTCATTATGTATAATTCCTTGCGACTTTTCTAAGGTTACTTATAATGAATGTAATGCTAATTTTAGTTACAATAAGGTTATCAATATTATATAAATTTTTTTGGTAGCGTTTTTTTGAATCAATGGAGGCTCAACTATTAATGGATAATATCGAACGAGAAATTCTTTCAAATCGTTTACGCTCATGGATTTTACAGGCTGGAAAAATTATCCGCGAAAAAATAAACGACCCCCTTGTCGTCTCAACGAAATCAAACCCGAAAGATTTAGTGACTGAGATGGATCGGGAAGTGGAATTTTTTTTTGCATCGAAAATAAAGCGATTTTATCCGCATCATCTTTTGTTGGGTGAAGAGGGTTACGGTCATAGTGAGTTAAATAAGACCGATACGATTTGGATTATCGATCCGATTGATGGGACGATGAATTTTGTCCATCAAAAACAAGATTTTGCAATTTCAATCGGTATATACCATCAAGGAATCGGAGAGATTGGCTATATTTACGATGTCATGAATAATAATTTATTTGGTGCCTTACGGGGAAATGGTGCCTATAAAAATAATGTAAAGCTTCCATCGTTAGAAAAGGACGACTTAAGCCTCGATGAGTCCATGGTTTCGTTCAGCCACCGTTGGTTAATGAAGAATAACTTTGTAAATGAAAGAACGATGCAACAGTTAGTAAGAGATGTGCGGGGTGTCCGTTCTTATGGTTCAGCTGCTTTAGGTTTTGCTCGAGTAGCCGAAGGTGCGCTCGATGCCTATATTACAATGCGTCTTGAACCTTGGGACATTGCAGCTGGAAGAATTATCGTTAATGAAGTTGGTGGAATCACGACCGATGTTCGTGGTAAAGAAATCGGCTTGTTAGAAAGAAGTTCTGTAATTAGTGCTCATCCAGCGATTCACGAGCGACTAGTTAAAAGGTATTTGCGACGGGCCATTAAGCGGGGAGTTCGTTAGAAGTTGTTTTATAATAATATTAAACCGAATCCAAATAATCGAATTCGGTTTTTTAATATTTTGTTTTATGTAACTATTTATGAGACATTAGTGAAAAAGTTACGATTCGTTTGTTTTGCGAATTTTTAAGCCAAAACCCATAAAAGCAAAACCTAATAACGTAAACAAAATAATAAGCCAGAAGTTACCATAATGGATGGCAATTCCAACGAAACAAAACATAAGCACGACTAAAATTGCTAATAAAAGCATAGGAAAATTTATCTTTCGCATGAAGTACACCTCTATTCTCTTCTCTTTTGTAAGTATATAACACTTATTTAAAAAACGAAACTTTATTGATAAATAGCATTTGTATTCTTTTTTTAGTATGATGATTGTTAGTATATTATGCAAATGAGGAGAAGATAGCGTTGGGTTCAGGAATTATACATCATTACATCGTGGAATTGATAGGAGAAGCACATCTATTTAAAACCTTCTATATTTTAAATGTCATTTTAGGGATTATTTCATACAAGTTAGGCTTCGCTAGGGAATTACCCCTATTAAAATCTATTATTGTATATATAATGTTATTTATCGGTATGTTTGTCATTACAATTTTTAATTTATTCGGTTTACCAATTACCGAATCTCTAATTGTAATATCACTTGTACTAGCGATTTATCGCTTTCGGATGTATCGAGAGCGAAAAGCGCGCGGAGAAGAACAATAAAAAAGACATCAAATTCCGCATGTTTTTTATAGGTTTGGGTATAGTATACGACAAATCCGAAATAAAGGTGGCATAACAATGATTCGAACTATTCTAAGTTGTGTAGCTGGTGCTCTCGTTGTAATTGGATTATTTTGCGTGTGGAAGCAGAGACGTTCGAGAAATGATCAACCTTCAGGATTTGTCCGTACGTTTTCGATGGCCGGCGCACCAGATCAAGTAGAGCAGACAGAGTTAGATGATTTAGAAAATAGCAAAATGGTTTCTGAAGGCTCTCAATTTGGTGTTCAATATTTTAATGAGTTTATGTATGATGAATAAAATCCACTTTAAATTAAAAAGCTCGGACACCCCCCTAAATGAGTGGATGGACTGAAGCTATGCATCATAGCGAGCTTCAGTCCATCTTTGCTTTTTAGGCTTTATTATTTATGTTGGCGGTGCCCTTCTTCAAATTAACTGCCATTAACGAAAATCGGTCTTCATGTTCCAGCATGTTTTAAAAAGAGGCTACTTAGGCTTTTATTAAATGCTTATTCGATTACAAAAAGACGACAGGAAATTTAAAACAATTTGTTAATGTAGACTGAAGTCATCTCTACAAAAAATTTATACTTAACCTGTGATTTAAAAAGAAACGGTGCTTAGTTTAACTAAACACCGTCCCTTTGTTTTCTTAACTTTCCACTTCCTTATGTCAGTTTATTTAAAGTATTGTTAATTTTCCTCAGGAGGTAAATCGTCTTCGTCTGGTTCTACACGGTTTAAATCTATTTCGCGGTCTTTTGTTCGATCGACATTTTCTTCGGCGGGTAAAGTTGGCATAATTCGACCAACGATATCAGCTAGTTCATCGACTATTCCAATAATCGGTTCTCCGTCCTCTATACGGTCACGCATATTGCGGATTCGTTCCCCTGTATCTGCATCGGCGACGACGATTGCAGTTTTGCCGTAAGGATCATCACGTAAAGCCTCATTGACAGAAAACTTAATCGTGCCGACTCGTTGACGATCAATTTTTTCATCAACGTCGATTGCAACGACAGCATAGGGACCCGCAACGATTGAAACAGCCCGTTCAACATCTGGAACATTAGTCGCTACATCCGCTAGATGAGTTGCAATTTCGTTATTTGTTTGCCAATTTTGATTATCGCTTACTTGTTCTACTCGTTCGTTATCTTCCTGAGGTTTAGTAGTTGGATTGTTCATACAAGCTGTAAGAATCATTGCACTTATACCAATGCATATAAATCGTTTAAACATATAGACGTCTCCCTTATCCTATGAGTTGATAATTATTTACGTTTATTGTTAGTCATTTCCGCCTTTTTATACGGTAAAAATAAAAAAACAGCAGGACAGACCTGCTGTTAAAAGTTTAATATATTGTTTATTCAATTATAATTTCTTTAATATGAGTAAAAGGTTCGTCTTTATTTGAGCCGTCTCCAAAATATAAATGGATTGGACCATCTTCTTTTAGTTGTTTTCCTTTATTAGAAAATCGTACATAAGCCTCTTTTAGTTGTTCAAGAGTAATTATAATATCTTCGCCTTTCGTAATAAGTCTTGCGGAAGTTGCCTCGGCTTTTGGTTCGACGTTTTCAACGAAAGGCTTTAAAGGCATTGCATAAGACTCAGTTAATGCTTTTTCTCGATCAAAGCGTTTAATACTATTGTTTACTGGTGGTTTAAAGCTTGAAGGATACTGTACTTCCGAATCGAAAAGCTCGGCTGTTTTTTGTGCTTCAGACTTTTCCTTTGCTTCTTTTTTCTCAGCAAATAATTCTTCCAGTATAATTTTCCGGTCATCAAAAATCCAAACCGATGGATCTAAAGTAATTGGGTATTTTACCTTACCTTTAATTTGGACGATCATCGTTTCACCCCTCTGTAACGCTATTGTTATGTAATTTTAACTTTCGTATATGAAACTTCGTCTATTATAGCATGATACGAAAGGAAATAATATTAATTGAATTATTGCAATTGGAAAACGTTGATAACTTGCTTTTTATGTAAGTAAAAGTTAAGATTGTCTTAGGGCTATCAAGAATTATTTTGCAACTGAAGCGATGACTTAACGTCGATTTAATTTATACAAGTGTGGGGGGAAGGCAATGCCTCAAGTTACGACGAGTCAACGGGATAAAGCGTATGCCATTTTAAAAGCCGATGCAGATAAAATTTTACGATTAATTGAAGTGCAAATCGATAACTTAATGGCACCGAAATGTCCATTATATGAAGAAGTCTTAGATACGCAAATGTTCGGATTATCCCGCGAGATTGATTTCGCCATTCGACTCGGATTAATTACCGAAGAAGAAGGAAAAGAATTGTTAGATAACCTGGAACAGAAGTTAACGATTTTACACGAATCGGTTCAAAATACAGTGGAAAAACTTTAAGAAAACTTTGCTACTCATTAGCAAAGTTTTTTATATTCCTAAAGTTGAATCGTCATTCATTTTTTATATAATACAATACAAACTACATAAATCGCTTTTAAAGTCGTTATCTTTCATGTAAAATGTTGACATAAATTAATCGTCTTATTTCAATATTGCTTTTTTAGTGTGTGTAAAGAGAGCTACTTTTTAAAGTAGTGAAGAGGTGTTAAATATGAGAAACCGCTTAAAAAATTATGACTTTTTATTAATTATTGTACCCCTTTTATTAGCGGCCTTCGGTATCGTAATGATCTACAGTGCAAGTATGGTTACGGCGGTCGTCAGTGGTTTAGATAGTACATATTATGTCGTAAAACAAGCCCAATGGTTCGGTCTTGGTCTTGTCGTGTTTATTCTTTGTTTACTTATTCCTTATCAATCGTATCAAAAGCTTGTAATTCCACTTATTATTTTAAGTGTTATTTCCCTATTGATTGTGCCTTTTTTTGGTAAGACAGTATATAATGCAACACGGACAATTGTTTTATTAGGTTTTAATATTCAACCTTCTGAATTTGTAAAATTATTCTTAATTATTTATTTAGCTTCTGTATATTCCAAGAAGCAATCTTACATTGATAATTTAAGTAAAGGTGTTATCCCACCGTTAGTTTTATCTTTATTTATTATTGGTTTAATCGTAATTCAACCAGACTTAGGAACCGCATCGATTATTTTATTTATTATTGCGATGATTATTATTAGTTCTGGTATTCGTTTTAAGCATGTAATGTTATTAGGAACGGTTGCTGCAGGTGTCATAATGATACTCATACCGTTACTAGTTACAGAAACGAGAATCCGCAGATTTACTGGTGCTTACAATCCTTTCGCTGATCCAGATTCAGCAGGATATCATTTAATACAATCTTATTTAGCGATTAGTGGGGGAGGTGTGACGGGAGAAGGTTTAGGGCAAAGCATTCAAAAGTTGGGCTACCTTTGGGGGGCTCATACCGACTTTATTATGTCGATTATTGCAGAGGAACTAGGAGCATTAGGCGTCATTATCGTAATCGGAGCCATAGTAACGATTACGTTACGAGGTCTATATTTTGCAAGAAAATGCACAGACAGTTTCGGAACTCTATTAGCAATTGGAATTTCATCGATGATAGGTTTTCAAGCAATCGTTAATTTAGGTGCAATTAGCGGGGTTTTACCAATTACTGGTGTAACCTTGCCTTTTGTAAGCTATGGTGGCTCATCATTATTAATTTTAATGGCATCGATGGGTATTTTAAATAACATAGCAAAGCAAGTAAAAATAGAAGAAAACAAACCGAAAGTGATCGAAAAAGATCCGATCGACGAAATTAAGCATAGGAGTGGAACGAGATGGTCAATGTAAAGAAAATGAATAAAGTGTTAGTTGCGAATCGTGGGGAAATAGCGATTCGAATTTTTCGAGCGTGTACCGAATTAAATATTAGTACCGTTGCAATTTATTCTAAAGAAGACTCAAATACCTTACATCGCTATAAAGCGGATGAATCCTATTTAGTAGGTGAAGATAAAGGGCCGATTGAGGCTTATTTAGATATCGAAGGAATTATCGAGATTGCAAAAAACGCAGAAGTCGATGCGATTCATCCTGGCTATGGCTTTTTGGCGGAAAATATCGAGTTCGCAAAAAGATGTGAAGAAGAAGGAATTATTTTTATCGGACCCAAAAGTGAACACTTAGATATATTCGGGGATAAAGTGAAAGCGAAAACACAAGCGATTGATGCGGGTTTGCCGATTATTCCTGGTTCTGACGGTCCGGTATCTTCTATCTCTGAGGTTCGTGAATTCGCTGAAGAAGCGGGTTACCCTATTATCATTAAAGCTTCTTTAGGTGGTGGTGGACGAGGAATGCGAATCGTACACCACGAGGGCGAACTTAACGAGGCCTATGACCGTGCTCGTTCAGAAGCGCAAACAGCGTTCGGAAATGATGAAATTTATGTAGAAAAATTCATAGAAAATCCAAAACATATTGAAGTACAGGTAATCGGCGATTACCATGGTAATATCGTCCATTTGTACGAAAGGGACTGTTCCATTCAACGTCGTCATCAAAAAGTCGTCGAAGTTGCGCCAAGTTTAGCTTTATCAGACGAACTCCGGGAACGAATTTGCGAAGCAGCTGTCCAATTAATGGAAAAAGTAAAATATATAAATGCAGGGACTGTCGAATTTTTAGTAACAGGCGATGAGTTTTATTTCATTGAAGTGAATCCTCGAGTACAAGTGGAACATACGATTACAGAGATGATCACTGGCGTCGATATTGTGCAAACGCAAATATTAGTTGCCCAGGGAGAAAAAATTCACGGCGCTAAGATAGGGATTCCAGCCCAAGAAGAAATTACAACGAACGGTTATGCAATCCAATCGAGAATTACAACTGAAGATCCCTTAAACGATTTTATGCCAGATACTGGCCGAATTATGGTATATCGCTCTAGTGGTGGATTCGGTGTTCGTTTAGACGATGGAAACTGTTATCAAGGAGCCGTAATCTCGCCTTATTATGACTCATTATTAGTTAAAGTTTCTACATGGGCTTTAACGTTTGAACAAGCAGCCCGTAAAATGGTCCGAAATTTAAAAGAGTTCCGTATTAGAGGAATTAAAACGAACATACCTTTCTTAAAAAATGTGATTTTACATGAGAAGTTTAGTACGGGTGATTATAATACGAGCTTTATTGATGAAACACCTGAACTGTTTAAGTTCCCAAAACGGAAGGACCGAGGTACTAAGCTTTTAACTTATATTGCAGATATGACGATCAATGGTGTTGATGGTGTTCCAAAAAAGAAAAAGCCGACATTTGCACCGGTAACGATTCCGGAAGTAGATAGAAATGAGCCAATACCAGAAGGAACGAAACAGTTATTAGAGCGACACGGGCCCGAATATGTTGCCAATTGGGTAAAAAATCAGGAAAAAGTATTATTGACCGATACAACATTCCGTGATGCCCATCAGTCACTTTTAGCAACTAGAGTTCGAACGAAAGATTTAACCCAAATAGCAGAGCCAATGGCACGGATGTTACCGAACTTATTCTCTGTTGAAATGTGGGGTGGGGCAACTTTCGATGTTGCTTATCGCTTCTTACGAGAAGACCCGTGGCAGCGATTATTAATTTTGCGAGAAAAGATGCCGAATATTTTATTTCAAATGTTACTACGGGCGAGCAATGCTGTAGGATATAAAAACTATCCAGACAACGTAATTGAAAAGTTCGTCGAGGAAAGTGCAAAAGCCGGTATCGATGTGTTTCGGATTTTTGATAGTTTAAACTGGTTAGAAGGAATGATTCCAGCGATTGAAGCAGTTCGGGAAAATAATAAAATCGTAGAGGCTTCTATTTGTTATACAGGAAATATTTTGGACAAAGGCCGAAAAAAATACGACTTAACGTACTATACAAACTTAGCGAAAGAATTAGAAAAAGCAGGTGCACATATTTTAGGTATTAAAGATATGGCAGGACTATTAAAACCTGAAGCGGCATATCAACTTATAACTGGCTTGAAAGAAACGATCGATATACCAATTCATTTACACACGCACGATACAAGTGGTAACGGAGTCTTTATGTATTCACGTGCAATCGATGCAGGTGTCGATATCGTCGATGTGGCAACGGGGGCAATGGCTGGCTCGACCTCTCAACCAAGTGCTCAAACATTGTATCATGCTTTAGAAGGAACAGATGCACAACCAGATATTGATATTGAAAGTTATGAGAAATTGTCGACTTATTGGGAAGGAGTACGCCCTTATTACGAAGATTTTGAAAGCGGTATGAATTCACCACATTCAGAAATTTATGAACATGAAATGCCGGGTGGTCAATATAGTAACCTACAACAACAAGCAAAAGCGATGGGTCTAGAAGACCGATGGGATGAAGTAAAGAAAATGTACCGCACTGTAAACGATATGTTCGGTGATGTCGTAAAAGTGACCCCTTCTTCAAAAGTAGTAGGTGATATGGCGCTCTTTATGGTACAAAATGATTTAACAGAAGCAGATATTTATGAGAAAGGGGAGTTTATCGACTTTCCGGATTCAGTAATTGAGTTTTTCCAAGGGTATATCGGACAACCTTACGGAGGATTTCCAGAAAAATTACAAGAAATCATTTTGAAAAATCGCGAAAAAATTGAAGAACGCCCAGGTGCTTTATTAGATCCTGTTGATTTTGAGCAACTTGAAAAGAAATTGTATAAAGAATTAGGTCGTGAAGTGACAAGCTTTGACTTGATTGCCTATGCACTTTATCCAGATGTATTTCGGGGTTATCATAAATTTACAAAAGATTTCTATGATGTTTCTGTATTGGATACTCCAACATATTTTTACGGAATGCGTCTAGGTGAAGAAATCGAAGTAGAAATCGAGCGGGGTAAAACTTTATTTATTAAGCTTGTATCGGTCTCCGAGCCACGTTCTGATGGGACACGGGTCGTATACTTTGAATTAAACGGGCAGTCTCGAGAAATCATTATCAGGGATAAAAATATCGAATCAAGCACGCAATCACTTCCAAAGGCAGATCCGGATAATTCAAAACATATTGGAGCAACGATGCCAGGTACTGTAACAGAAGTACTCTGTCAAGAAGGTGATCGCGTAGAACGCGGAGACTATATTTTAATAACTGAAGCAATGAAAATGGAAACGACGATTCAAGCGCCATTTAAAGGAGTTATTAAAAAGATCCACGTCACAGAAGATACTGCAATCGAACCGGGTGACTTGTTGATCGAATTTGAATAAGTCGACTATGTTATAATAAAAGAGGGTGTTGAAACGCCCTCTTTTTTATTAGTATATAACGAGGAGATAATATGAGTTTAACGATTTTGTATGAAGATAACCATTTAATTGTTGTCGAAAAACCGGTAAATATTCCAGTACAACAAGATCGCTCGAAAGATCGAGATTTAATATCTATTGTAAAAGAGGATATAAAGATCCGATACGATAAACCTGGGAATGTTTATTTAGCATTACTACATCGTCTCGATCGCCCTGTTGGGGGTGCTCTTGTCTTTGCTAAAACTTCAAAAGCAGCTTCGCGAATGGCAAATCTTTTTCGTAAGCGTGAAATAGAGCGAACATACTTAGCAGTCGTTAGGGGAACCGTTCAACATAAACGTGGAACCTTAATAAATTATTTACGAAAAGATTATCGAAAAAATATCGTTCATGCTGTTCATCAAGGAACAAAAGGGGCCAAAAAAGCTGTACTTCATTACAAAGTCCTCGCTTATGGTAAAGATTTAACCTTACTGCAAGTTAGATTAGAAACAGGGCGTCCGCATCAAATTCGTGTACAACTCAAAGAAATGGGACATGTTCTTTACGGTGATCAAAGATACGGTAAAGACATAAATAAAGTCGGTCAACAAATTGCCCTTTGGTCATATTCTTTATCTTTTGTTCACCCTGTTAGAAAAACAAGCTTACACATCACTTCCTTACCACCAAAAAGAGCCCCTTGGAATGCATGGGATTTACCTACAATTTTATAAAATGAAAAAAGAGGCTTAGGAAAATAGCCTCTTTTATTTTGAGGAACGTTATAGTTCGCTTTCCATTTTCTCGTTATAAGAAAGAACCGTCCTCCAAGAACTTGGCTCCGGTGCTTTTAAACGATAACTTCGATAGGAAAGTAAAATAAAATAACTTAACATACCGAAAAATAAGGTAATAAATAAGGCATGGAAAAGTGCAATCCAAATATTTAATCTCGTGTAAATAATTAATGCTCCAAAGATAACTTGCAATAGTAGTAAGCTCGTTGTAATCGTCCAACCCCAAACCATAACCCGATGTTCTCCGTATTGTTTTACAAATTGAATAAGTAGTATTATTGTCCATATAAATAAAATAGCGGCTAATAAACGATGGCCCATTTGAATCCATTGATGGAAACTATATTCTGTAAAGGCAAGGGGTTTACCACTAATACAAAAAGGCCAACTTTCACAGACTAGATGGGCGTTTACATGGCGTACTAACGCACCAGTATAGACGACGATTAATGTAAATATAGTTAACAGAACAAATTGAATACGGTGTTTTTTCTTGATATATAACTCATTCGTCTTAAACTTCCGATCGATTTCAAATATTAATAACATCAATAAAAAGATTGCCGCAAAAGAAATAAGGGAGATTCCAAAATGAAGGGCGAGAATAAAGTCAGATTGACCCCAAATAACGGCAGCTGCTCCAATTAACCCTTGAAGAACAAGAAATAGTATAGAAATACTAGCTAAAAATTTAACTTCTTTCAAATATCCAATATAAATCCAGGCTAAAATAACAAGTAACAAAACAGTTGCACCAATGATCGTTGAAATTAATCGATGACTATATTCAATCATCAATTCAGGTGTCATCTCAGAAGGAAATAATTGACCGTGACAAAGAGGCCAACTATTTCCACAGCCCTCGGCGGAACCGGTTTTAGTAACTAAAGCTCCGCCTAATAAAATGAAGATCATTCCAATTGTCGAGACGACAGAAAGCCATTTCAATACTCTGATCATTAAACTCACCTTACTTTCCAACTGTGAATTATTTTATCGTATTGTACTTTATACACCATATGGAATGTTACAAAATGTTACAAAATGTTATACTAAAGGTGAATATTTTAATTGTAAAACTATCTTAAGTGAAAATTCAGTCATTTATAACAATTATTATATAATGTCATAAATTTGTCAAAGGAACTTTTTTAATAATAAAGTTTTAAAAATATGGTAAAATAATATTATCTAAGAATGTCTAAGAATGCTAAAACATGAATTATTATCAATAATAATAATGGATATAATTTAGT
>Ga0209487_1001081_pt1 | contig 23430 bp, 16 predicted proteins | sample Poulit2012_FD_187524 | JGI IMG/M metagenome (GOLD analysis project Ga0209487, IMG submission 187524) | Agricultural soil microbial communities from Georgia to study Nitrogen management - Poultry litter 2012 (SPAdes) (version 2) | ecosystem: Environmental > Terrestrial > Soil > Agricultural land...
GTTGTCAATGCCAATGTGAACTATGCAAATACTGAAGCGATCATCGAGTACATTCCAAGTTTAACTTCACCTGAAGAATTAAAAGCCGCCTTACAATCGGCGGGTTATGATTTGATGATAGACGAATCAGATGATGCACGTGAAGATTTGGACAGTTTGCAACAAAAAAAATATGAAAACTTAAAGAAAAAAACGATTTGGGCAATTGTTCTTGCCGTTCCGTTGATGTTGATTGGTATGGTTTTCATGGATATTCCTTATGCAAATTACATCATGTGGGCTTTATCTACTCCCATTGTATTTGTTTTTGGTAAGCAATTTTTCGTAGGCGCTTGGCGACAATTAAAAAATCGCTCTTCCAATATGGATACTTTAGTTGCGATGAGTACAGGAATCGCTTATATTTTCAGTGTTTTCAACACTTTATTTCCTGAATTCTGGATCAGTAGAGGTTTGGAACCTCATGTTTATTTCGAAGCAGCTGGAGTGATTATCGCTTTTATTTTGGTGGGTAAATTGATGGAAGAAAAAGCCAAAAGCAATACTTCATCGGCCATAAAAAAACTTATTGGTATGCAGCCGAAAACAGTTTTAAAACTTGATAACAACGGAAATTCAGTTGAAGTTCCCATTGCTTCGATTCAAATTGGCGATATAGTTTTGGTGAGACCAGGCGATAAAATAGCAGTTGATGGTGAAGTGATTTCTGGTCGTTCGTTCATTGATGAGAGTATGATTTCAGGTGAACCTATAGCTGTTGAAAAAAAAGAAGGTGACCAAGTTTTTTCAGGAACCATCAATCAAAAAGGAAGTTTCCAATTCAGAGCCACAAAAGTTGGAGGAGATACCTTGCTAAGCCAAATCATCAAAATGGTTCAAGATGCACAAGGAAGTAAAGCGCCTGTTCAAAATTTAGTGGATAAAATCGCTTCGATTTTTGTTCCCGTAGTTTTGGTAATTGCAATTGTTTCATTCATACTTTGGATAATTTTGGGTGGAGAAAATAGTTTCACTCATGCAATGCTGGCGTTTATTACAGTTTTGGTGATCGCCTGTCCATGTGCTTTAGGTTTAGCTACTCCAACTGCAATTATGGTTGGCGTTGGGAAAGGAGCTGAAAAAGGAATTTTAATCAAGGATGCCGAAAGTTTAGAAACTGCTATGCAATTGGATGCAATTGTTTTGGATAAAACAGGAACTATCACTCAAGGAAAACCAAAAGTCAATCATTTGACTTGGTTCAACGCTGATGCCATTCAATTTTCACCTTTACTTTATTCGATCGAAAAACAATCTGAGCATCCTTTGGCCGAGGCCATTGTAAAATATTTGGAAGCTTATCATTCCGAAAAAAGAAAAAATATTTTAGATCAAACCGATGAACTATTGCCAACTCCACTATTGACCGATTTGTATTTGGATGGAATTGAAATTGAAAATGTGTCTGGTAAAGGAATTAAGGGTAAATACAAAGACGAAGTTTATTACATCGGAAATCCAAAATTCATTAAAGAACAAAACATCAATTTGGGTTATGAGTATGAAAATTGGATGAACAACAAAGCATTGATGATTCAAACCATCGTATTGTTCAGTAACTCAAATCGAGTTCTTGCTGGAATTGCAATTTCTGACAATATCAAACCTACTTCCAAAAAGGCGATTGATCAGATGCATGAAATGGGATTAGAAGTTTATATGTTGACGGGCGACAATCAAGCTTCAGCAGCTGCAATTGCACGCGAAGTAAAGTTGGATGACTTTCAAGCGGAAGTTTTACCAGAAGACAAATTAAATTTCATCAAAAAACTACAAGCCGAAGGCAAAAAAGTTGCTATGTCAGGTGATGGAATCAACGATAGTGCTGCTTTGGCTCAGGCAGATATAGGAATTGCTATGGGCAAAGGAAGTGACATCGCTATAGAATCTTCTAAAATGACTATTTTATCGGACGATTTATTAAAGATTCCCGAAGCCATCAAGCTTTCCAAACAAACGGTTTCAACCATTAAACAGAATTTATTTTGGGCATTTATTTACAACATCATAGGAATTCCGATTGCTGCAGGTATTCTTTATCCTATCAATGGATTTTTGTTGAATCCGATGATTGCAGGAGCTGCTATGGCATTTAGTAGTGTGAGCGTTGTGACCAATAGTTTGAGATTAAAGTACAGAAAGTAATTACCAATTTTTAAAATCGATATATTTTTCAGTTATTCGTTTAAAATTCAAAAAGTAATAAAAAATTAAAATGAAAATACTAAGCTATAACGTAAATGGAATCAGAGCAGCAATGAGAAAAGGATTGAACGAATGGATAGAGGCTGCACAACCTGACGTTTTATGTCTGCAAGAAACCAAAGCTCAACCTGAGCAAATCAAAGATGAAATCGAAACTTTAAACAAATTAGGTTATCACAGTTATTGGCATTCTGCTGAAAAAAAAGGTTACAGTGGAGTGGCAATTATCACTAAACACAAACCTAAACACATCGAATACGGAACTGGAATAGATTATATAGACAATGAAGGAAGAGTGATCAGAGCTGATTTTGAAAATTTTTCTGTCATCAGCGTTTACATTCCAAGCGGTACCAATATGGAAGAAAGATTGGATTTTAAATTGAGATTCTGTTATGACTTCCTTGATTATATAAAAGAATTGAAAAAAGAAATTCCAAACCTAATTGTAGCAGGAGATTATAATGTCTGTCACAAAGAAATCGACATACACGATCCTGTCCGAAACGCTAAAGTTTCAGGCTTTTTACCGGTCGAAAGAGAATGGTTGTCGAAATATATTGAAGAATGTGAGATGATAGATTCTTTTAGGTTTTTCGTAAAAGAACCACATAATTATAGCTGGTGGAGCTACAGAGCCAATTCAAGGGCGAGAAATAAGGGATGGAGAATCGATTACAATATGGTGAGTCAATCACTTGAAAAAAATATGAAAAGAGCCGCTATTTTATCAGAAGCAGTGCACTCAGATCATTGTCCTGTTTTGGTGGAATTGGAGTTTTAAAAAAATCCCACACTCTCAAAATAGAGAAGTTTGTGGGATATTTTCATAGTATTTAGGTAGTTATTAGAGAGATTTGAATGAAATCAGAGATAAACTCAATTATTCCGAAACATTCTGATAACAAATTTATGACTTAATATTTATAATTTTTAAGGGTTATCCCTATTTTTGTAAGGTGTTTTTCCTGTTTTTTTTATAACTCATACAACTGAAGATTTAAGTTGATGTAAAACACACTTTTTTAAAATTATTTCTCGATTAAAATCAATAAACAATTCATATGAACGACATATTAAATTTAGAACCAAAAAATATTTGGAGAAACTTTGCTGATTTGAATGAAATTCCTCGACCTTCCAAAAAAGAAGAAAAAGTCAGAGAATTCATGATTCAATTCGGTAAAAAATTAAATCTTGAAACGATTACAGATGAGATAGGCAACGTAATCATAAAAAAACCTGCAACCAAAGGTCATGAAAATAAAAAAACCATTGTTCTACAAGCGCATTTAGACATGGTACATCAAAAAAACAATGATGTAGATTTCGATTTTGAAACGCAAGGCATACAGATGTTTATTGAAGATGATAAATTCGTAAAAGCCAAAGGAACTACTTTGGGTGCTGACAATGGAATTGGGGTTGCAGCGATTATGGCAGTTTTAGAATCCGACGAAATTGAACATCCAGCCATTGAAGCTTTGTTTACCATTGATGAGGAAACCGGTATGACAGGAGCTATCAATTTGGATCCCAATATTTTAGAAGGTGAAATTCTTCTGAATTTAGACACCGAGGATGATGATGAACTGACAATTAGCTGTGCTGGAGGAATGGATGTAACGGCAACGAAAAATTATGAAATCGAAAAATTATCTGATGATTATCAATCCATTAAAGTCGATATCAAAGGACTTAAAGGTGGACATTCAGGAGGTGATATTCAATTAGAATTAGGAAATTCTAACAAACTTTTGGCTCGATTTTTATTTAAATCTTTAGATTTCAATGCACAAATCGCATCAATGGATAGTGGAGGTTTAAGAAATGCAATTCCACGTGAAGGACATTTTATAATTTCTGTAAAAAATTCAAAAATCGATGAATTAATTAAATCTTTGGAAGAATTAAAAACCGATATCATCAATGAATTTCTACCAATCGAACCAAACATCCAAATTGAAATCACTAAAGTCGATTCTCAAGAATCAGTTGCTTCATTCGAAGAAACTAAAAACTTGACTTATGCGGTGATGTCAGCCTTCAACGGAGTTTATAGAATGTCGCCAGAAATGGAAGGCGTGACTGAAACTTCAAATAATGTGGCAAATGTAGTTGTGAAAGATGGTGAAATGAAAATTCTTTGTCTATCGCGTTCTGCCATTGAATCTGGTAAAGAAGCAATGATTTCTACGCTCAAAGCAACTTTTGAATTGGCTGGATTTGAAGTTGAATTTTCAGGTGGATATCCAGGATGGAGACCCAATACCAACTCTGAAATTTTAGATGTGATGAAACCTCTATATGAAGAAATGTTTGGTGAATCTCCTAAAATAATTGCCACTCACGGTGGATTGGAATGCGGTATCATTGGCGGGCATTATCCCAATATGGATATGATTTCATTTGGTCCAAATATCACTGGTCCACACTCACCTGACGAAAGAGTTGAAATTCAATCGGTACAAAAGTTTTACAAATATTTCATAGAAGTTTTGAAAAGAATTCCTGAAAAGAATTAAATCAAATGAGCCAATCGCTCAGTCAAAGCTTTGCGAGAATATTTATGATAATTTAAATTCGGGTGCCTTTGGGCGCCCGTTTTCCATTGTTCATAAACCTCTAAAATGTATGATTTAATTTCATTGAATTCATCATAAGTGAAATATTCTCCAGTCTCAGTTTCCTCCAAAAGTTTTTTCACATCGCCTTCATCTGGACCAATCGCCAAAATCCGATTTTCTGTCGCCATATATTCAAACAATTTTCCTGGAATAATTCCCTTAGATTTCTCATCAGGAAAATTAGTAATCAACAATAAATTTGAATTTAAAATGCCTTCGATAGATTGTTTGTGTGAAACATATCCATGTTCAATTAAAAAGTGTTCCAAATGATTTTCTTTCAATGTGTTTTTTACATCTTCACTCAAATTTCCATAAAATTCTAATTCTAAATCTTCTTTAAATTCTGAATTTTCATTTTGCAATTCATCGATGACTTTCCAAAGGACCAAAGGATTTCGTGCAACTTCAAGTCCACCACTATATGTCAATTTAAATTTCGAAGAATTTTGATTTTTCTTTGTTAAATCAAAATCCGAAGTTTCAAATCCATTCGTAACAACTTCCACTCTATTCGCACCGATTTTTTTATAATTTTCGGCATCTGTAAAACTCGTAGCAATGATCAAATCGGCTGATTTCATTACTTTTTCTTCCAGTTTTTTGTGTTTTTTCTGAGAAGATTTAGTCAATTTCAATTCCGAATGATAACTGATTTGTGTCCAAGGATCTCTAAAATCTGCCAACCATTTTAATTCTGGAAAATTTTCTTTTAATTTCAAACCGATTAAATGCAAACTATGCGGCGGCCCAGTTGTAATGAGCGTATCGATTTTGTTTTGGCCTAAATAATTATTTAAATATTTAACTGAAGGTTTCACCCAAAAAACTCTTGCGTCGGGTATGAAAAAATTTCCACGAATAAATACTGAAAGTTTGGTCAAAAAAGATTGATTTTCACTTTTTTCGAAATGTCCAGCTTTATAAGCTTTCGATTTTGGATTCAAGCGTTCAGCGATTTGATAAGGTTCCCAAATTTTTGTTTGAATTAGATTTAAATCCGCTGAAACTTCACTTTTCAAACTTTCATCGACTATTGGATAAGATGGATTTTCAGGAATAAAAACTATGGGTTCAATATTGAATTCAGGCAAATATTTTGTGAATTTCAACCAACGTTGAACGCCAGGTCCTCCTGCAGGTGGCCAATAATAAGTGATGATCAAAACTTTTTTCTTATTCATTTCATTCAACACTATTATTGCAAAATTTTACAAATTCTTAAACACCTTTGTTCTTAAAATCTCCTTGTTTCCAAGTCCAAAATCCTGCGCCTAAAACCATTAATACAAAAATCACATTAAAGGCTAAGGTCAAATTTTCACCTTTTTTAATGGTCGGAGGATTGAATTCCATCACGATTTCTTTATCGCCTTCTTCCAAAGCAATTCCTCTCAAGAAATAATTTGTTTTGATGATAGGACGTTCTACTCCATCGACTTTTGCTGTCCAACCATGTGGGTAATAAATTTCTGAGAAAACTGCGAATTTAGGGGATTTTATGTCTGCTTTATAAGTCAATCGATGTGGTAAATAATTCACCAATTCGATGGATGAAGCACGTTCATTTGGAAAAGCATTTGGAATTTGCGCATTGAATTTACTCTCCAAAACTGCTGTTTTCAACAAATCGACTTCTTTGATGGCTAAAATTTCTTCATTTGGATTTTGAACCCACTTGATATCAGAAACCAACCAAACATTTCCATATGCATTGTTGTTTTTCTCAACCATAGGGCTGGTAAAACTTCCATGAACTAAATATTTAGTGTTCAATAAATTCAAAATCATTTCGGTATCGACTGAAGTAATTCCTAATTCTTTTGCTCGACTACTTCCAGAAATATATAAATCGATGATGTCTTGATAATTTCTCAATTTCGCTCCGTGATATCCACCGATTGCGTGATGGAAATACGAAGTGGTAGCATCGTTAAACGTACTTGAAACATTGTCAAAAACTCTATATTGCGTAGGATCTGCTTGTTTCAAACTGTCCAAAGTTTTGTTGAAAGGAACTTTGTAAGCGATCATTCTCAAATGAGGATTTTCTCTCGAGCCACTTGCTAACTTTGGAGAAACTTGCGTTGGGAAAGGATTCTCAACAAACATTTCATCCACAAAGTTATCATCATTCATGTATCGTTTATTGATGTCCCAACCATCGATCAAAGCTAATCCTGCAATTCCTAAAATTACTACCAATTTATTTTTTAAATATTTCAATTGATACGCCCATAAAAGCCCTAAAGTCAATAAAACAAAAATCAAAGTTCTAAGTGTATCGGCTTTGAATAAGGCTATTCTATCAGCTTTTAGCGCTTTATCCAATTGATTGAAAACACCATCCCAAATTCCGTATTTATTTGGATTGTATTCTCTTACCAATTCCATCATTTGCATTTTAGTCATTTGGTCGTATTGATTAGAGAAGCTAAATAAACTTCCACCGAACAATAAGAAAATCAACAATATAGCAACCACTCCACCTCCTGCATACATTAGAATCTTCTTTTTGAAATCATCAGTCAAACTTTCGTCTTTGAAGAAAACATAAAGAGCAAAGACAGCTAACAAAGGCATGGTAAATTCTGCCATCACTAACATCGATGAGACCGCTCTAAATTTATCATAAAACGGAAAATAATCGATCATGAAACTTGTGAATACTGGGAAATTTTTTCCCCAAGCCAGAACAATACTCAGAATAGTAGCTCCGAGCAACCACCATTTGAATCGAGCCCAATGATTTCTCACCAAAAACAATCCGAGAAAAAATAAGAGAACAACAACAGCACCTTGATAAGCTGGACCAGAAGTACCCGGTTGTTCTCCCCAATAAGCAGAAACTGGACTACTTACCAAATGTGAAAATAATTGATAATCAAAATCATCATCTATATCCACTACATATTGTTGTTTTTGAAGTTCATTGAGATAATTCTTCAATTGTTCATCGCTTGTTTGGCTTGGACCTCCCATAAAATTAGGAATAAACAAATTGAAAGTTTCTAATTTCCCATAACTCCAATGTGTGATATAATCATAATCCAATCCTTTAGAATTATTTTGAAGCAAAGTCATTTCTGAATTTCCTCTTGTCGTCTCTTTTGAATATTCATATACAGACATCAAACGAGTAGCGTTCAGACCGAGACCTATGATACAAGCGGCGATTAATAAACCGGTTGATTTTGCAAAAGGAAGAATTTCTTTGCTTTTTATGGCATGAACCATTTCCACCACAAAAAACACCAACATCACCAAAAACAAATAATAGGTCATTTGTGGGTGACTTGCCGAAAGTTCGAGTCCCATAAAAAGTGCGGTCATCAAAAATCCGATGATATATTTTCTTTGGTAAAGAAGAATAATTCCTGCGACCAAAGGTGCGAAATAAGCAATTGAATGAACTTTCGCGTTGTGACCAGCCGCGATTATGATATAATAATATGCACCCATGGCGAAAAATATAGATCCCGCGAGTGCATATTTCCAATTTCTAAAAAGAACAATTCCTAAAATAAAAAAGCCTGAGAATAGTAAAAATATATAATCCGCAGGTCTTGGTAAAAATCTGAAAAAGTGATCAACAGCCTTGATAAAATCATTGTCATATTGCGCTCCTGTTTGATAAGTTGGCATACCGCCAAACATAGCATTTGACCAATAAATTCTCTCATCCGTCATTTCTTCGTATGCCTTCATTTCTTGAGCACTTCCTTTATAATTTACAATGTCGGGCTGAAGAATAGAATTTCCGGACAAAATCGGTGAACAGTACACCAAAGCTAAGATTGCAAAGATTGCCAAAGCAATTGCACTGAAAATCAGATTTTTATTTTTCATTTTGGTCATTGGATTCATCTATGATCTCATAATCTACTGATTCTGCATCAATGTTAAATTTAGGTTCATCTAAATTTTTGGTTGATGAAGATTGATTTGTAAAACCTCTCGTAGATGGATTTTGTTTAGGTGGTTTGGGAATAAATGTTCTTCTGATGAATCGAAGAATTATTATTCCCAGTATGAAATATAATAAGTATTTAAGAAATATACCCATGGTTAATTTACGGTTGTAACTACAGTTTGTTTAGCTGATTCTGTTTCTTTTAAATCTCCTTGTTGGTAGGTAACTGACGAAGATTCATTTTTAACAAAATGAACTTTGTTCAACCAACCTGTTTCTATATCAACATCAATTGTTCCATCAATGGTTGAATTATTTTTCATGGTCATGGTTAGATCCTGCTGAGTTTCAGAACCACCAACATTCATTACTCCATCCACTTTCACCCTTGCTACTCCATCTTTAATCCCTTCAAAAGTACGGGTTATAGTATTTTTTCCAGTAACTGGACCTTCATTGATATTTTGTACATCTTCCCATTTTTCTCCAATTTTCAAGTTTCTTTCCGGGAAAATATTCATTGATTCTTCAAATTGAACTTTGATGGCATCAACACTCAAAGAATTTTCAAGTAAATCTTTTACATAGTTTTGTTCTTCTGCAGTAAAATCAGATTTAATTTTTTCAAAAGCATTTGAACGAACTTTATCTAAACCTTTTACAGAAATAACTTTTCCTCTGTTGTTTACTTCCATGGTAAAACTCTGTCCACTAATCGCTTTATAAATCGACCAATTTTTAGCTACATCTTCATTAGCAGGTCTTCCTTGAGCCGTATTGAAAGAGATTGTTTCACCTGTTGGAGCTTTAAAACTTTCACTAAAGTTCAAAAAAGTAGCTTTCAATATGAAATTAGTATTATTTATATTTTCTACAAAATAATCGAAATCTACCGTTCTGGTGGAAGACATACTTGCCGATTGATCACCCATTGTCATAGATTCGTCAGTAGTGATTTTCATTCGGAAAGGATAGGTATCACCTTTTTTCAAATTGAATCTAAAGCTATAAGTATCATCTTCGTTTTTTTGTAACGAAGTATTGCTCGCAGTATTTATTCCTTCTTCTGTTTCGAATTCATTCAGTGAAACATCGCCTACATTTTCGTCGTTTTGTACATTTTCAGTTGTCGATACATCGGTTTCAGTGTTACTTGTTTTGTCTTTACAAGCAGTCATTAAGGCAAATACAGCCAGTATGATCAAAGATTTTTTCATCAAATTTAAATTTTGGGCAAGATAACCAAAAAAAATCCATTTCTTTTTGAATTGAATTAAAAAAAGCCTAAAATTTACTTTCAATTAAAGGCTTTCTAATTTTTAGATAATTAAATTTTCTATCTAATTATCTATAAATTTTATCAATCAATTATAAATTAACATTCTGCAATATTAACCGCGATTGCCAATCCACCTTCTGAAGTTTCCTTGAATCTATCGCTCATGCTTAAAGCGGTTTCTAACATAGTCTGAATCACTTCATCCAAAGTAACTTTTGCATGCGATGAATCGCTTTCAATAGCAATATTCGCAGCTGTAATGGCTTTTATGGCCCCCATAGAATTTCTTTCGATACAAGGAATTTGAACCAAACCTGCGATTGGATCACAAGTCAAGCCTAAATGATGTTCCATAGCGATTTCAGCAGCCATTAAAACTTGTCCCACTGAACCACCCATAATTTCTGTAAGCCCTGCAGCTGCCATGGCTGATGAAACTCCTGTTTCTGCTTGACAGCCTCCCATAGCTGCAGAAATTGTTGCGTTTTTCTTGAATAAAGTTCCAATTTCTCCTGCAACCAATAAAAATCGAATGATGTTTTCAGGTCCTTTGAATTCAGTGAAAGCTTGTGAATACATAAGTACGGCTGGAATTATTCCACTGGCTCCATTCGTCGGAGCTGTAATGATTCTACCAAAACTTGCATTCTCTTCATTGACAGCCAACGCAAAACAAGAAATCCATTTGTTGATATCGACGAAATTATTTTCTGAATTAACTATCAATTCAAACCATTCATCCAAATTTGCATAGGTTTTTCCTTTCAATAAAGTTTTATTCAACTTCGCAGCTCTTCTTACTACATTTAAACCACCTGGCAAAATTCCTTCTTTATTCACTCCTTTGTAAACGCATTCTTTGATTTGCTCCCAAATCCATAAAGCATGTTTGTCGATTTCTTCTCTACTGCGCCAACTTTCTTCGTTGATATAAGTCAAATCCGATAAAGAAAGATTCAATCTTGAGCAATATTTTAAAACATCAGCCCCTGAATGACATGGATAAAGTGTTCTCGTACATAATTCATCGGCTGAATTATCATCTTGAGTAGCTACAAATCCACCTCCGATTGAATAATAATCTTGTTCCAATACGCTTCCATCGTTGAAAATCGCTTTGAAAATCATTCCGTTGGGATGGAAAGGCAAATTTTCTTTCATATTTAAAACCAAATGATGACCGTAAAGAAAGTCTATTTCATGTTTACCGTTTAACTTTAATTTTTTGGAAGATTTAATCGTTTCTATTTTCTCATCGATTTTGGTTGTATCTATAGTAGTAAAATCTTCACCAGACAAGCCCAACATACCGGCTATATCCGTTCCATGACCTATACCTGTTTTGGCCAAAGAACCGAAGAATTCTACAAAAACTTCTTTGACTTCATTTAATTTATGTTCTGTTTGAATCAATTTCAAAAACATCTCAGCAGCATTCCAAGGACCCATTGTATGAGAACTCGATGGACCTATTCCTACTTTAATTATCTCAAAAACGCTAATTGATTTCATTATCTTTTTTCTAATTCATTTAATTTAATAAATAATTTATAGTTCAATGGATTTAAGTTGGTAGAGCAAATATGTTGTTTAATAAAATAAAGTTCTAATGTCCCCAAAAAACTTCTTTCACAGAATCCTGTTCTCGAAGTTTATCGATCAATTTTGCCATCTTGCTTGAATCAGCACTTTCAAATCTTATATTGAAAACATATTGATGATGGTGTTTAGACATATTGAAATTTTGGACTTTGAAAGAATTTTCGTTCAAAATTTTATTGATAATATCGATTTCATTGGATTTAGGTTCGGTCACAATTCTCAGATTTTGTTTAACAAATCTTCTCGCATACCTTCTTTCGACAGGTTGTAATCCCCATAAAATAATCAAAACAATCACTGTAGCTATACTCGATGTGATGTACATTCCGCCTCCAGTCGCCAAACCTACTCCCGCTACTGTCCATAAACCAGCTGCCGTAGTCAAACCACGCACAACTCCATGTTGTTGGAACATTATCGTTCCCGCGCCTATGAAACCTATACCACTCACTACTTGAGCCGCTACTCGAGCAGGATCGAATTTCGCAGATGGATGTGACATCATATCGCTGAATCCAAATGAAGAAACCAACATAATCAAACAAGAACCTACACAAACCATCATATGGGTTCGCATACCTGCAGACCAGTTTTTCCTCTCTCTTTCCAGTCCAACCAATGCACCAAAAACAGAAGCCATTACAAGTCTCAACAAAATTTCTTGCCAGTCTAACATACTATAATTAACTTAATGATTTTAGAGTAAATTGTTTTGAAAAAAATCAATTTTACAGCTTATCAATATACGACAAAAATACAAGTTTATTTGTCGATTTTATCATGTTGACAGCCAATATTTAATGGGTTGAATTAGAAAAATTTCATTCGTAAAAAATGATTCAATCAATAATTCAACATCTGACTTTTACAAAATTGGATGTCTTTCGAATTTTTTATCTCGGTCAAATAAATAGCGATAAGTAGTCAATTCTCTACTTACTTTTGCACCGAGTGATTCAGCTATTTTCAGCATTTTCGGATTAAAATCTCCAATCCATTGCATTTCGTAATCTCTGTAAGAAGTAGTTGGAATGAATTGTCTGGCAGATTCTACAATCATATAAGAATCCATTCCTCTGCCTTGCCAACGCGGAACTATACCAAATACAATTCCTGTGAATTTTGGATTGGATTTAGTTTTTTGTAAATAAAGAAATTTCAATTTTTGAAACCATCCGAATTTCCCTTTCAACTCTTTGAAATAAAAGTTTAAATCAGGTAAATTGATCCAACATCCCACTGGTTCATCATTCTCATACGCAAACCAACAAAGTTTCTCATCCATGATTGCTTTCATCGATTTGAAAATTTTAATAGCTACGGCATCATTGATCGATTTACCATCGTTGTGTTGTGCCCAAGCTGAATTATATACATGAGCAAAGTCTTTGGCATATTTTTCTAAATTTTTCTTGCGAACGTGTTCTGTCCTGAGTTCAGGATTTTTAGAAAGTCTTTCATGATGCACAAAAAACCTTTCTTCCAATTCATCCATCGATGCTTTCATGCCATAACACAATTGTTTGAAATAAACCTGAAAACCATATTCCTCAAAAAAGTCGACATAATAAGGTGGATTGTAATTCATGCCATACAAAGGTTCAAAAAATCCTTTCGACAACATGCCCCACCAACGGTCTCTTTCTCCGAAATTGATCGGACCATCCATGGCTTCAACTCCTTCATTTATCAACCATTCTTTACAATGATCCAACAGGAAAAAAGCAGCTTCTTTGTCTTCGATGATTTCAAAAAAACCAATCCCGCCTACAGGCATTTTAGGATTGTATTTAGGATTTACGAAAGTTGCAACACGACCAATACATTCATTTTTTTCATTCAACAACAACCATCTTTTGCATTTTCCAATTCTGAATAATTTATTGATCGAAGGATCAAAAACTGCTTCAATGTCTTTGTTTAATGGCTGAATCCACTCAGGATCATTTTTATAAATCTTTAATGGTAATTCTAAAAATTGTCTAATGTCCTTATCGGTCTTGACTTCTTTAACTTTCATTTCCAAACATTCTGTTCACAGTTTACAAAACTAATAATTTATTTATGTCTAAAAATTTATCTAAGTCTTTTTTAATTTAAGAATAAATTTACTTTAACTTAGTTCTTTTAAACCTAATGATATGAAATGGACCAACGAGAGAGGTGGAAATGTCGATGACCGCCGAGGCAAAGGAGGTAAAGTCGCTGGTGGACTTGGTGTAGGAACTATAGTCATCGCTGCTATCATTTATTTTATGGGTGGAAATCCTATGGAATTCCTCAGCCAAAGCCAAGTTACTTCACCCGCACAAGTCGAAGAAAGAGCATTAACTCCTGAAGAAGAACACACAGGTGAATTGATCAAAATGTTGGATGCTTGGATGACGACGACTTGGACCGATATTTTCCAAGAAAATGGAGCGACTTATCAACCACCAACCATAGTTATTTTCAATGAAGGAACTCAGTCTGCTTGTGGTCCTGCCCAAAGGTCTATGGGTCCGTTTTATTGCCCAGCCGATCAAGGAATTTATGTCGATATGGCATTTTTCACCGAAACACTGAGTAGGTTTGGAGCTGAAACTACAGAATTTGTTGTGGCTTATGTTTTGGCTCATGAAACTGGTCATCACGTTCAAAATCTAACCGGAGTTTTGGATCAACAACATCAACTCAGAACAAGTGGAAGATATTCAACTGCTCAGCTCAATCAAATTTCAGTGGCAGTAGAATTACAAGCTGATTTTTATGCTGGAGTTTGGGCGAAAAGAAACAATCAAAGAGTTCCTGGAGGTGTGTTAGAACCTGGCGATATAGAATCGGCTGTAACCGCTGCAGCTGCCGTTGGTGATGACAATATTCAAAAAAGAACTCAAGGTCATGTGAACCAAGAAACTTTCACTCATGGTTCTTCAAAACAAAGAATTGAATGGTTTCTAAAAGGTTATGAAACCGGCGATATCAAACAAGGCAATACTTTCGATGCTTTGTTGAATTGATTAAAAAATGCTGAAGGTTTGACTTCAGCATTTTTTAATCTTTAATCTTTTTCCAATAAATAAAGTTTAGATCCAGAAAAAGCGTTGGATGGAATTAAATTTCCTTCCAAAACCAAAGTTTTATTACTAACATCGATTATGGTTAAATAATTTTTCCCGTTGTATTGAATATAATTTTCTTTGGATTTGGTTTGTGGATGTCTTCCAAATTTGTATTTATATTTTGTCCATGACTCTTTTTCTGAACTACAGTGTACAGGTTTAAATCTCTCTCGCTTTGCATTGAAAACCACTTGCTCATAACCGCTTTCACAAGAAGAATTGAAATTGCTTTCAGGTTGATCGTCTTTTGAAAATTGTTCATAATTTCCATTGTAAACGCCCACAACTTTCCAAGTTCCATCCAATCGATTTTCATTGATTTTCCCATTGGCCTTTTTGACTGACCAGCTGATTCCTTTGACAGTGCCTTTTACAGCAGAAACACCGATTTTAGCAGTGGTTTTTACAACTTTTGCAGCGGTTGAAACTACGCATGATGACAACAAGAAACTCATCATGATCAAAACTATTATCCTTTTCATAGATTAGTTGTTAATGAATATTTATTTGATTCAAATGTATTGATTTAAACTTATTCTATAAATTAATTATTCGATGAGTTTTCATTTAGATTTTTTAAATCTTTCCCTGAAGGCAATTCGAAAATTTCCAAATCAAAGTACGAAGCAGCAGCAGTGATATGATCCATAATCATTCCTTGAATCGCTTCATATTCAACAAAAGGTGTTCGTTTGCTGAAGCAATAAACTTCCAAAGGAACTCCATATTCGGTCGGAGCTAAATTTCTCACCAAACAAAGAAAATCGAAATTCAAACTCGTTTGTTCTTTCAAATAAGTTTCTATGTATTTTTTGAAAATCCCAATATTGGTTTGGTTTCTTCCATTGACAACAATCGATTTATCGGCTTCTATGGATTGATTGAAACGATCGATGTCCAACTGTCTATGATCGATATAATTCTTAACTCTTTCTATTTTTTTGAAACGCTCTAAATCTTCTTCGTTAACAAATCTGATACTGCTTTGTTTGATATAAATCGCTCGTTTGATGCGTCTTGCTTGATTGTCATAAATTCCTCTCCAATTTTTAAATGAATCTGAAATCAAACTATAAGTAGGAACGGTTGAATAAGTTTTGTCCCAATTTTCTATAGTTACAGTCACTAAACTTATATTTATCACAAATCCATCAGCTCCATATTTAGGAAATTCAATCCAATCTCCTATTCGCACAATATCATTGACCGAAATTTGAATACTCGCTACAAAACCTAAAATGGTGTCTCGGAAAACCAATAAAATCACAGCTGAAGCTGCACCTAATCCAGCAAAAGTTATCAGATTTCCACCCGCGATGTAGTTGATGAGTGCCATCAATCCAATGCACCAAACAAAAATAATGATGACTTGACGATAACTTTGAAGTGGTTTTTCTTTGAGATGGGGAATAGAAGTTAGGTAATTTTCAATTCCTTTGAGTATGCTTCCGACAAATAAAATAGCTAAAATAATAATGGTAGAATTGATGAGAACTACCAATATTTTAGAAATTTCTGGATGAGCAATAAATAGAATGGAAGTGAAATTTGATACGACCAATAGAAGAACCAAATAGACCAAATATCGAGCAAAGCCTGTATCGTTTAGATATTTCTGAAAATTTACTTTGTTGGATTTTGAAATTAATTTTAAAAAACTTCTAAAAACTCTTATTAACAAATAACCGATTATCAATAAAAATGCAATGTAAACAATCAACAAAGCGATGACATTTAGAACAGTTGCTAATAATTCAGAAACTCCTAAATCGATTAAAAATTTCTCAAACCACACACTCAAATTCTCAGTATTCAAAAAGTTCATATAAAATCTTTCATAGTTTTTATTTCACCAAAGCAATCTAATCAATTAGCTTCAAAATATTATCATTTTATTAACAATGTTAAAAAAATATTTGTAATTTCGGCTATCCCTCAATTTTCTAAAACTTAAACTTATTTATCAATGAAAACAAAATTATCAATTTTGATAGTATTGTCATTCTTTTACACATCTTCAGTCAAATCCCAAAGCTGTTTTCTAAATGTAGATTACAATAGTTTGGGTGCCTTAACTACAAAAACGAGTGATAAAAATCTGGACAATGCTATTCTAAATGAGTATGATTTCTTGTCATACAAATTCAATGTCAAACCCAATTTATTTTTTATTTTCGATGGTTTTCAACCAGCGGCTTATGTGACCAATCAAGTTTCAAATCCAAACTTTCCCGATGGAACTATTTTGCTTGGAATTTCGATGTTGCAAGAGGAATGTAATAGAACTTCTCCGAGAAATTGTACGGCAATTCCATTGGTTCTCGCGCATGAATTTGCCCATATTTTAGACATAAAATATCAAACGGGATTGACTGGAAAACACAAGGAATTATTTGCTGACTTTCTAACGGGTTATTACTTTTTTTATAGAAGTTTTCAATTTCATTCACCATTCGAAAGAGAAGAAACTTTGACTTTTTATCAAAAAGATGAATATGCTTTCAACACACCTTTGTTTCATGGAACTCCCAATCAAAGGCAATCTGCTTTGTCAGCAGGTTTTCAATTGGCCTATAATTATGCAAGTGAAGGCATTGATTTGGAAATAGAATCTGTGATTCAAATCGCTATTCCTTTTGTGAAAAAATTTTAAATGAATTTGAATGAATTAAATTTTATTTTAACAAAAAAATCCTGATTTTTCAATCAGGATTTTTTTATCATATTAAAGTTTTTAAATATCCTTAACTTCTTTATGAACGTAATCAGCTTTAATTTGTGCATCAATATCGATGGGTTCAGATTTTCCAAATCTATTCATCAATCCATCTAAAATTGAATAAACCACTGGAACGATAATTAAGGTTAAAAATAAGGAAGACAACAAACCACCAATTAATACCAAAGCCAAACCGTTGTTCATTTCGGCAGCAGCACCTTTGGCAATTGCAATTGGAATCATACCAAAAATCATCGCTAAAGTCGTCATCAGAATTGGACGAAGACGCGCATGATTGGCTTGAACCAAAGCATTGAAAGTCGATTCTCCGGCAGCTTTTCTTTGATTGGTAAAGTCCACAAGAAGAATAGCGTTTTTAGCAACTAATCCAATCAACATGATCATACCTAAAATTGTAAATATGTTGATGGTATTGTCTGTCAATGCCAAAATTATCATAACTCCAATCAAGGATAAAGGAATGGAGAACATCACGACAAATGGATGTACATAACTGTTGTACAATCCAACCATGATCAGATAAACCAACAGAATTGCAGCCAATAAAGCAATACCCAAGGTACCAAAACCTTCTTCTTGCATTTCCATATCTCCACCCCAAGTGTAGCTCACTCCAACAGGTTTTTCTAATTGTGAGAAAACTCCTTCCCATTCAGCTGCAACGCTACCGGTCGAGCGACCTACTACTTGAGCTTTTACAGTAACAGATGGCGATTTATCACGTCTTTCCAAAACCGTAGGGCCTGAACTTTCAACAACATCAGCAAATTGAGTCAATTTTATTTTTTGTCCAGCATTGTTAATAAACATCAAATTTCTAACATCGTCTATATTGGAACGATTGTATTCATCGTAGCGAATATTGATATCATATTCATATTCACCTGCTCTGAATTTTGAATCTGTGTTACCACTAAATGCAGTTTGCATCGTCATACCTACAGTTGCAAGATCTAAACCTAATTTTGACATTTTATCGCGATTCACCTGAACATTGATTTCCGGATTCCCATCTTCAACTGACAATTCTATTTCGGTAGCACCACTAATTTTCCTTAATTCAGCTTCTGCTTTTCTTGCAAAAACCATTGCGCTATCGAGAGGCGATCCTATAACAACCAATTGGAGTGGTGCGTCATCGGCAGATACAAGCCCTACTGGCATAGTACTTACTTTTGCATTGACCAATTTTCCTTCTAATTCACGTCTTACTTTGGCAGCAAAAATGAAGGTATTTTCGTCTCTTTCGTTTTTATCGGTCAAAATTACATTTACTTCCCCTTCATAACTTGTGCTTTGGACACCACCAAATCCAGTACTCGTTTGACCAACCATCGCAATCATATCCACAACTTCTGGTTTTGTTCGTAGATATTTTTCAGTTTCTTGAATCGCAAAGTTTGTTTGTTCTAAGGATGAATCTTTTGGCAATTCGATTTGAACCAAAAATTCTCCTCTGTCCATTTTTGGGAAAAACTCAGTTCCAATATATCCTAAACCAACCAATGCAAGTGAACCTATAAACAAAGCTGTTGCAATTCCTAAAGTGGTCAACTTTGTCCAAGTGTTTTTCAAACTCCATTTCAATAAATTTGAAATCCAATGAGTGAATTTATCCAATTGTTTTTCAAACCATAATATGAATTTCTGATAGAGATTTTTCCCTTCTATCTTTTCGATTCGTCCATATCGTGAGAAAAGCCACGGCACTATTGTAAAAGATGCCAACAACGAGAATGCTGTTGCAATCATTACTGTTACCGCGAATTGTTTAATGATGTTTGAAACCAAATCATCGGTCATAGAAATCGGTAGGAATACAACAATAATTACCAAAGTAATGGCAACAACTGTAAATCCAATTTCAGTCGCACCGTCATAAGCCGCTCTGTATTTATTTTTACCCATTTCCATGTGTCGATGTATATTTTCTAAAACAACTATCGCATCATCGACAAGAATACCAACCACCAATGACAAAGCTGTCAAACTCATCAAGTTCAAAGTATATCCCATAAAATAAACTCCAATGAAAGTGGCTAACAATGAAGCTGGAATGGAAACCATTACAATCAGAGCGTTTCTGAAACTATGCAAAAATAAAAGCATAACTGCAGCAACTAAGAAAACAGCGATGAACAAATCTTTGATAACATTATTAGCTGCAACAAGTGTAAACTCAGATGTATCGTTGGCTACAGTTAATTGAATATTTATATTTTCATAATCTTTTTCGAGTTGTTTCAAAGTTTGTAAAACACCTTCACTCACGGCAACTGCGTTTGCATCCGATTGTTTCATTACTTGAATAAGAATTGCATCTTCTTGATTGAAACGCGCTATATTTTCAGCATCTTTTTGAGTGTCTTGAACATCAGCAACATCTTTTAATCGGATTTGAACGCCGTCTTTTTCACTGATGACTAAATTTCTTAATTCATCAACAGTGGCATATTTTCCAACCAAACGAATCAAAGTCGCATTGTCTCTTGTTTTAACACTACCTGTCGGGAAATCTAAGTTTGAAGCTTCGATAATTTGTCGGGCTTGCAAAATAGATAATCCATAACCTTCTAATTTTCTTTGGTCAAAATTGACTTGAATTTCACGTTCTTGTCCACCGATTAAGTTTACTTGTGCCACACCTGGAACACGTGAAATAACCGGTTCTATAGTTTTGTCCAACAAATCATAGAAAGCAACGTTGTCAATATCAGCAGTTGCAGCCACTGTAATAATTGGCATATCGTCCAAAGAGAATTTAACCAAGGATGGTGGATCTACATCTTCAGGTAAATCTGCTAAAATTGCATTTACATTTCTTTGAGCTTCGTTCAAAGAAAAGTCAACATCCGCTTCAGGATTGAGCTGAACCATAACCAAGGACAAACTTTCATAAGATTTGGATTCGATCTTTTTGATGTTTTCCATGGATGAAACAGCGTCTTCTATCTTTTTTGTAACTGTATTTTCAATTTCCGAAGGCGAAGCACCTGGATAAACTGTAGAAATCGTAATTACGTTTACTTCAAATTTAGGTACCAATTCATAACCCAATTTAGTATATGAAAATAATCCTCCTAAAATGAGAATAGTAAACAATACAACTACAAGCGTTGGTCTTTTTATTGATATTCCTGGAATATTCATTCATTCATTATTTTAACAGTTGCACCATCATTTAAATTGATATGACCCGTTGTTACGACTATTTCATTTTCGTTCAAACCATCTAAAATTTCAATGAATTCTCCGAAGTTTCTACCGATGCGAACTTTCTTCAATTTCACTTTTCCATCTTCTACAACAAATATTTCTTGGTTGTTCAATCCACCTACAAATGCTTTTCGCTCAACGGTTAAAATTGGTGTTGATGCTGTTTCTTCATTAGTTGAGAAAATCGCAGTTCCATACATACCCGCTCTCAAATCATTGGATGAATTATCCACTTGAACATCCACTGGGAAATTTAATGATGCACTTGCTTTTGGAGCGATGAATGTAATTTTACCATCGAATTCCTTTTCGGGATAAACACTTGCTTTGACTTTGATTGGATCACCTACTTTATAATTGACAATTTGACTTTCATCAACATCCACTCTTAATTTTAGGTTAGAAACATTTACAATCTCAAACATAGGTGTGCCTGGAGAAACAAATGATCCAGGTTCAATGAATCTCTGATTAACAATTCCGTTGATAGTCGCTTTGACATTGGTATCGCCCACTCTAATTCTTGCTTGATCGAGTTGAGCTTTTGCATTTTTCAGTTGCAATCTTGACATATCGACTTGTTGCTGAGTAACTCCACCGGTTTTTAATGCATTTTCAAATCTCTGATTGTCCGTCAAAGCGTTTTGATAAGCAGCTTCAGCAGCTGATAAATCAATTGACTGTTGGTCAGAACGGATGACTGCTAAAGTTTGCCCTACATGAACTCGACTTCCTTCTTCGACCAGCACACGTACAACTTTCCCTGCAGTTTCAGAAGGAAAATTCAACTCTTGTTCAGGTTCAAATATTCCATTGACTAAAAAATCAGTTTCAATGTTTCTATAAGCTACAGTCGAAACATTTACAGAAATACTATCGTTGCTTTGTGCAACAATTCTCGTTTCTTCTTCCGACCTTTTTTTATTGTTCGATAAAGTTAGCCCTCCCCAAATCAATAAGCCAACTACTACTATTATAGCGATTAAATTTTTTACTATTTTCATAATGATTTATTTCAGTGAATCTAATTCTCCTTTTGATTTCAATAATTGAATTTCTGCCAATTTAAATTGTAAAACTGCCGATGAATAATTATTTTTAGCATTGACCAAGGCATTTTCTGCTTCGATTAAATCCGTCAAAGTCGCTAATCCCAATTGATAATTATTGTTGGTATTGTTGACTACTTTTTCCGCCAATTCTACATTGTCTCTTTGCCCATCAATTGCAATGATTGCATTTTCGATTTGCGATTTAGAGTTTCTATATTCTAAATCCAAGCCCAACTTACTATTGGCAATTTCCTGCTCAATCGTCCTAAGTTCTATATCGGCTTGATTGACTTTAGATTTGATTGCAAATCCATTGAAAATTGGAATTTGCAAATTCAATGAAATGGCTGAAAAGTCGGACCAATAAACGCCTTTGCCCAAACCAGCTCCGATTGGAAATCTCTCGCCTTGTCCTAAATAACTATAAGAAGCGGACAATGATAATTTTGGGTAATATGCTGCTTTAAAGGCTTCTTTTTGAAGATGTAACAATTCTTCTTGTTTCTTCAACAATTTAAATTCAGTTCTATTTTCAGTATCAATCGATTCAGCAAGTAATAATTCTTCTACTTGAAAATCTTCATCCAACAATTTTATATTTTGTTCAATCGGCATTCCCATATAAAATTTCAGAGCATTCTCTTGCAATTGAACAGCATTGAGCAATTGTTGACGAGTGGACATCAAATTGGTCAATTGTACTTCTACTCTATCCAAATCAATCTCTCTTGCCAATCCATTTTCGTATAAACTCTTTATAATATCTCTTGTCTTTTCTACATTCAGCAAACTTTCTTCAATGGTATTGAGCTGTTCTTTCTGAACGAAAACGTTGTAATAAGCCGTGGCTACTCTTTCAATTACTTGTTCTTCGGTCAATTGTGCATTGATCAAATAAAACTCACGAGTAGTTTTAGCAGCTTTCAAACCTGTAAAAACGGTTTGATCGAATAAATTTTGCTCCAAAACCACTCCTGCAACAGAGTTCCATTTCTGACCCATTGCCAAAACGATGAAAGGATCTGGATTGGCTTCGCCTCCTGGAAAACTGCTCGAAGGAATTGCAGTTTCTTGTAGGATAGGATTGTAAGTAATCCCACCATGAGCATTGATTTTTGGTAAGGCACCTGCTCTTGCTTCTTGAATCAAATATTCGCTGTTTTCGATCAGTAATTCCGCTTTCTTAGCTTCAGCTTTATTTTCTAATGCATAATTTACTGCATCTTTCAACGAAATGACCTCAAGGTTTTGAGACATCGCAAAAATTGATACCAGCAAAAACAAAACATTTAAACTTAATTTTTTGAATCTCATTGGTTACTTTTTAAACAACATTTTCATTATTATTTCTTTTCTTTCACTGATAAGTTTATCAAAATCTTCTTCAGTTATGTTCAATTTCATACGAATCAACGGACGAACTGCCAAAGGAAATGAAATCAAAGAACCTAAATTCAATAAAAATTGTACTAGTGAAATATCCTCTATGGTTCCTTTTTTAATCTCTTCCTGATATTCTTTGAAAAATTTAATTCTACTTTCTTCATTGGGTTCATATTCTTCATAAGTCCCTGTATCATTGATCCTCGTCACTAAATAAGTTTGTAAATAAGGATATTCAATCGCTTTCTGCAATGAATATTCAATATGCTTCTC